>Ga0213870_1001584_pt1 | contig 10158 bp, 8 predicted proteins | sample WICALVC2017_Meta_FD_160119 | JGI IMG/M metagenome (GOLD analysis project Ga0213870, IMG submission 160119) | Freshwater microbial communities from subterranean cave lake in Wind Cave National Park, South Dakota, United States - WICALVC2017 | ecosystem: Environmental > Aquatic > Deep subsurface >... | reverse complement strand
GTTATAAAACATATGCATCCAACAAAAAAGGTGTCTTAAATGAAGTTTTCAAGCGGATATTATTCTCATCATCCGATGGTTGATTACTTTAATGCAATGGATCCTCAAACTTATGGGGAAAAGCCGCCTTATGGCGCTGATTTAGGGGTTAAGGACATTGGAATGAGCGTGCCAATGGGCATATCAGCAGCTAATGTTGCAGGCCTCTACTCAAAAATAAGAATGGGCGCTGGCAACATAGAAATTCAGTTTCCTGGCTATAGAATAGGCTCAAGAAATGCGCAAACTCCTGAAATGCTTGGAGAAGACCAAAGACAAGCAATAAGGGAATTGTCAATGGCTAATGAAGTCAAATTCACAACCCATGCTTCTTTTCAATTAATGGGGATGATGGGAAGGGATGAAAGAGGCAACTTCTCTATTTATAATGCAACGCAGGACATGTTTGAATTAAAAAGGGCAATTGACTTTCAAGCTGATTTGGGCGGAGGCTCAGTTGTCATTCATACAGGAGAATTTGAAAGGCCAATGACAGACATGTATATTGATGACGAAACTGGCAGAATTAATCTTGCTAGAGACCCAAGCGGAAGATTGATGTTTAAGCAAGCCCATACTCAAGAGATTGATGCAAGATTTGAGTTACTTGATGACAGAACATCTGCAAAGATAGAAACAGTGCAGAAAAACAGGCTTGTTGCGCATCCTGTTTGGAACAAGGCAGAAAAAGATTACTGGGGATATGATAACTCAGATGTTCCAGAAAATCAAAAGCAAAAGATACTAATTCGCAAAGGAGACTATGTGGATTATGGAGAGAAAAAAATAATTGATCCTTATGACTCATTAAAAGGCAGAGTTCCAAAATTCAATGAAGATACAAAATTGTTTGAAGTAAAGCTTAAGTCATTTGAGGATTTTAAGAAAGAGGCTGAGGAATATAACATGTATTTTGAGCAAAAGCGCGGAAGAAAGCCGAATTATTATGAGAAAATGTACCCAGAGGAAGCTTATGTTAAAGCAACTTTAGATTCACAAGAAAGTGTAGCAAGAGGATGGTCACTTCAATTCTCGCAGAGGGCTATATCTTTTTTAAAAGCATTAAGCAAACTTGAAGGGGCAAAGAAATTTTATGAGCAGCTTTCTAAAACAGTACCCAAAGAGGAGCAATGGAAATTGTTGAGGCAAGACGATGAACTTTTTAGGATTACACGAGGTTTTGCAGCACCTGAAATGGTGTCCCCTTTAGAACTTATTGAAAAGGCATTATTTGATGCCAAAAGAGAAATTGATTATGACCGTTCAACAGCAGCTGGCCAGGAGCAGCAGGCTGTAGACACAAATACAACAAAAGAACACATAGTCACGCCAATAAAAAGACTCGAGAAGCATGGAGTAAGGCTGTATGCAGAAGCTGGAGTTCATGCACTAAGAAAAACCAGGGACCCAAACAATCCAGTTACAGTTACAATTGAGCATATTTTTCCAGAAAGGTTTGGCGGGCATTTGGAAGAGTTAAAGTGGATTATCAGCAAATCAAGGGAGAGAATGGTTGATTTGCTGACAAAGCCTGAAATTGAGTATGGGGCAAGCATGGCGCCTGAGGAAATAGATGAAAAGAAATTAAGAGAGGGTTATAAGCAGCCAAATCCTTATTACATGGGAGTAAGCAGAGAGCAAGCAGAGAAATTAGCTGAAAGGCACATAAAGGCAACTCTCGATACAGGCCATATTAATTTATGGCGAAAATACTGGCAGGACGACCCTCGCAAAACAAGAGAAGAAAATGAGCAGGCATTTAACAAATGGGTTCTTAACCAAGTTGAGAGCCTTGCAAAAGAAAAAATGGTTGGCAATGTACACTTAGCTGACAATTATGGCTATCATGATGACCATCTTGCGCCAGGGCAAGGCAACAGCCCTATAAGAGAGATAATGTCAATACTCAAAAAGTATGGTTATGAGAAAGCTGTTACTGTTGAGCCAGGAGCTGATGCATCAACTGACTTAAGCGACTTTCATGGCTTGATGAAAACATGGCGATTTTTTGGTTCGCCAGTCTATGGAATGGGCTTTAGAGGAGCTGGAGTTCCACAAACATGGGCTGATGTACAGTACTCTTTCTTCGGCCAGAACAAGCCGCCTTATTACATCTTTGGGGGTTATGCTCCATCTAATGATTGGACATTGTGGAGCGCAGTGCCATTAGAATAATTTTTTCAATGTTTATTTTTGTTATGTTTTTTATTAATGTGGATTTAATATTGATTTTTATATTGTATATCTTCCCTAACGCATTATTTTAATATTCAAAAACAATAACTAAGAATTCTTTAAAAAGGTTTAAATAAAATTAGGTATAAGCACTGCTAAAATGACAATTGACAAAAAGGAACTTACAAAACTTTCTCCTCAGGAAAGAATAAAAAAGCTGAAATTGATGGAGGAAGAGAGAAAGAAAGAAGTCAATGAGATAGAGGAATTAATTAAAAAATCAATGCAAGAGCTGAAGACAGACAAGCTTGCTGAGGAGGTTGCTCCTGAGCAGAGGGCTGTTGACATCTCCAGGCTTTTTGAAGCAAGAGGCGAAGAAAGACTGGAGAGGACTGCAAGGGAAGAATCTCCATCTGTTTTAATGAAAGGCACAAAAGGCTATCAAGCATTTGTGCAGACATACGAGGCTTATTCTCAACTTTCGAAATTCTATACTATTGTGTCTATGGGCGGCAGTCTATCGGAAGAGCAAAAAACTGCTATAGGGCAAATTGGCGAAAGAATAAGCACAGCAGAAAGGTATATGACAGAGGGGGAGAAAGCAGCAAGCAAATTAGATGCAAGCAGGGCTGTTTTATACAAATTAAAAAAAGAAGCAGGGCTTGGCTAGGAAGTTGATATCTTCAAAAGGTAAAGAGGAGTTTCCAAGCGCATGAACCACTTAAACTCCTCCCACTCTGCAGAACTCATACCTCCTATTGGTGCTAGAGATGTTTTATCAATTGGTGTCTTTGAATGGAAATATCTCACGTATCTTGCGCCTTTATCCATAGTTTCTCTATCAACTAAAGTAAAGCTTCCACTTTCTGTGGCTTTATTTAATGTTTCAAGATGATTGCCCATGTTTTCATAGGCGCTTTGCGACCTGAATTTGCCCAAATAGCTAAACAGCTTTCCATAATCAACGTAAGACGTATGTGGAGCGTTTCCATATCCTTTAGAAACAGTGCCGTAGCCGCCATTAGCAATTGGTTTGTTGTCTTTTAATATATTATAACTCTTGTCCTTTTCAACAGCTTTTTCTTTTCTTTCTTTTTTTACTTTTTCAACAGCGGTTTTTATTAAAATATTTACAATTGAAGAAATTGGTATTTTATCTTCACTTTTTAAGTTAGTAACTTTTCTTTTCCTGACTTTAAGTTTAGGGACTTTAACAGCAGCTTTTTTTAGCTTTAGTCTAGAAAAATCTTTCAAAACTTTATCAGCCAATGTTTTTGCAGTCAAAATAACACCCTTTTACAAGCTAACAAATATTTTTAAGATTTGTAAATATTTCATTTTCTCAATGAAGTCACCAAAAATACTATACTGAAAACAAGTAACACAACTTGGAACCCAACAATAATTATTGGGGTTTTGTACTTCAATATAAAAGGCTTTTCTTTAATTGCCAATGATGTTGTTTTTGGATTGGATTGAGTTTTTGTATTTTTATTGTTATTATTTGAATCGCTTAATTTAAATGATGTTTTTGTTGAGGTTAATTTGCCACATTTAGCAATCACATTGGCTGATTTTTTTTCAGTTTTCTGACCATTATTGTAAACAACAGATATTTTTAATTGATACGTACCAGATTCTACATTTTCAATATTTAGTTTATAAGATTTCTTAAAAACAGAATCTTTTGAGATTGAAAATGGTGCAGAAACATCAATGCTTAAATCATAATTTTTTATCGACAATATTCCAGATTCATCATTATCACCTAAATTTGATAACTCAATATTCAGCAATGGATTTGTTTTACAATCAAATACAGCAGGCATTAAAGATAAGTCATTAAAAACAATGTTGTGGCTTTCTTTTTCAACATCTACATCAAAGTCAACATCTGCTTTGTATTTGTTTTCATCTTTGTCGTTTCCTTCAATACCAATCTCTAAATCATAATCACCTTCTGGCTCGTTTTCAGGTATCTTAAATATTAAAGTAACTTGCTTCTCATCATTTGCTTCTAAATTAAATTTATTGCTATCATCTTTGACATCAGACCTTAAATCAAGCATCCCTTCAATTGTTATATCCTCTATCTCTGTCCCGTCATTTTCAGAATATTTGTTTGCAACTTCAACCTCAAGCTTTATTGTTGAGCCTGGCTTTGCTTCAATTGTGCCACTTTTCTCGTCTACTTTTGATTTTCTTTTTCCATTAACAAATGCTTTTATGCTTGTGATAGCAAGTCTTGTATTTGTATTACAAATGTCATCAAAGCTGATAAATGGAGGAGCTCCAGAATCTGTAAACTTGTAGCCAAGCACATCTCCACCTCTTGTGCAGTAATGCCCTACAAAAGAGATTTCATCTCTGTTCCAGCAACCGCCTGGACCATTATGACCAACTGGTGAATGAATCCAATCATTGTTTTTGGCAATGTTAAAATTCCAAAATTCTCCAAAGAACTCGCAGAAATTGCCCTGCACATCAGTTCCTTCTCCATTTATCTGGCAAATAAGCTGTCCAAAAGCACTGGTTGGTGACCATAAAATGTCAAGCTTAGTTTTTTGTAGCAAATCATAGCCATCTGTGTTTTCAGACACTTCAACGCATTCTTTGTATATTTTGCCGTTTTTGAATTCAACAACTACACCAACTTTTGCTGCTAAAACAAAATTTATTGCTAATAACAATGCAGCCAATATACAAAATAAAAACTTATTTCTTAGCAAACCTGAACTCAATTACATCACCACCCTTGACCTTGTAAAAATTAGCACTCTCTGAGCTTTTCTTTCCATTTACCATAAAAAGCCACCAGTAGCCAGAGTCTGCGCAGACGTTGTCGATGCATTCGATAAAAGCATGCTTTAATGTAACATTATGATTCTGAGCAAGTGAGTTTAGTGCAGTTCTACCATTGGCCAAATGGCTTTCTTCGGATTTTGAGCCTATTGAAGTTACTATCAGCTTTACTTCTTTTGCTTGACTTTGTGCATTAATGTTCTTTTGCAACTTTAATCCTGCTATTATCAAAGCCAGAATTAATCCTACTAATATAATAATCACAAAGCTCCTTCTCACTAAAACCACCCCACTCGTAAACAAGCTTTTTTGCGCTTGGCAAAAATAACGCAAAGATTGTATTAGACACAACATGTATTATTGTGAAAATTAATCCTGTTGCAAATGCCAAAAGGATGTTAAATCCAATTAAAATGCCCCATCCAATGTTGAAGATTATTTGGGATATTAATGTTGAAACAATGATAATAACAACTGTCTCAAGAACTGTGCTGTTTTTTCTTAAAAATCCCCCAAGAAATCCAGCAACACTAAAGGCTAACATTTGCATTAATGTCCAAGGGCCTTGACCGCCTACAACAAAAAAATTTGAGATGTACAAAGATGAAGCACCAACAGCAATTCCTTTCTTCTTTCCAAAGAGCCACCCAGCTAATACTGCAAAAAATGTTAATGGCTCAACATTAGGCAATCCTTGCATTAACACCCTCAACAAAGAAGCAATTCCAATAAATCCGATGACAACAAGCCACTCTCTTGATTCTATAAGCTGCTTTTGCTGCTGTAAAGCGCGCAAAGAAAGTTTTTGGAATGGTGTTAATTTTTCTTTTCGCTCAAGTTTCTTCTTTACCTTTAGTTTTAGCTCCATTCTGTTGGATATAATATCCAATACATTAAATATTTTTCGGTTTTACATGTATTGCCGCTAAATAATCCAGAACTATAACAAATTATTTAAATAATCAAAAACAAAAGATTTCACAATTAAAATGAATGATACTATCTTCAATCACATAAAAAAAGAGTACGATAATTTCTACAGAAATCTTTTAAAAGACGGCAAATTGCCGATGTGGAGCACCTCAAAGGGATTCTGGAATGCTGCAATTGCAGATGAAGTTTATGGGTCCTTTAAAAGACTGAAATTAAACAAGTTCAAAGATTTTCTTGACATAGGAAGCGGCGACGGCAAAGTTGTTCTGATTGCTTCATTGTTCTGCAAAAATACAGATGGCATAGAAATAGATAATTTCTTGCATAATAAAGCGCAGCAAATCAAAAACAAATTTGGCATTAAAAATGCTGTTTTCCATAACAAGGATTTTTTTGAGCATGATTTTTCAAAATATGATATTTTGTTTTTGGCTCCAGATGCGCCTTTGGAAAGAGGGCTTGAAAATAAATTACTTAAGGAGATGAAAGGCAAGCTTATTCATTATGGGCATCATTTCAATCCAAGGTTTTTAAAGAAAGAAGATAGTTTTTTGGTGAATGGGAATTTGGTTTCTTTGTACTCTAACTAAAAACCATCACCCCATAATTTTCCCCTTTTATACTTACATCGCCAACAACAAAATTATTTTTATCTATGACTCTTAATTTCCTGCTTGAAGCAAGAAGAAAATACAATTTGCTTTTTGCCGTTGTTAGTACATCACCATAAATAATCTCGTCATCAATTTTCTCGTGCTTCCTCAATAAAAATATTCCTTCTTCCATTGTATAAATAACGACACTCTGTAAAATGCCTGAAAACATAACTGCAAGCTGCTCTGAGTATTCTTTTATTATTTTTAAATTGTTTTTTGCAATTTCAATTGATGGCTCGCATTCAAAGCTGTGCGGAAAATGGCTTAGCAATGCAACATCAAAATGCCTTGCTGCAATGTTATTGTAGAATTGGAACTCATAACCATCTGAATTTTCCAAGACTTTTAATGTCAAGTCAGTGTTTTTCCCGTCAAAATTCCTTTCAAAAAATTCGCAGCAGCATTTTGGATAGCCAAGCAACAAGCCAAGTTCTATATGTTTGCTATTTTCTTCCATTAATTTTGCTTTTTCTGCTATTTCTTTGTCTTTTGATAAATAAACAAAAAAATAGCCTTTTCTTTCATCGTCTTTTGGAATTTTTATCGATTTGTCAGAGTAGAATTCGCTCTGAGCACTTTGCTTTATGACTTTGAAATTTGAGATCATTGTTTGTAGTTTTCTATTTTTTAAAAAATCTAAAACTGCACTCAATTCATCCTGAAAAATCAGAATCCTAGCACAAGGTTTTGTTCCTTCAATTACATAAAGAACTTCCAGTGATTTGATGATGGAATGGAATGTCTGTTGGAGTTCCTGATTCATGGATTTGATTTCCTTTTATTGTTTATATTGGTTGTGGTTGTCACTATCCCCTGAAAACAACAAAATCTTTTATATGAACAACAATAATTTTATAAACCTACACAATATTGAATATTAAAAAGAGGTGGATAATGAAGTTTGATATTCCTAAGAAAGAACATCCTAATTTAGAGCGCTATTACAAGGAAGACATAGACACTGCTTATAAGTTTGCTAATGAGATTTACAAGGAGCTGGGCAGCCTTATAAGGGCAGTTGTCATATTTGGCTCAACAGCTAGAAGGACAAAAGCCCCAGGAGGCGATATTGATGTTCTTGTAATCATAGATGACTTGATGATTAGCATGTCTCCGGAGGTTGTTGAGGCATACAGATTAATTGTTCAAAAATCCATTGTCAGAATTTCCACCAAGCTGCATATAACAACCATGAGGTTTACTGCCTTTTGGGAATATATGCGAAACGGCGATCCTATTGCGATTAACCTCTTGAGGGATGGAGTGGCTTTGATTGATTCTGGATTTTTTGACCCTATGCAGGCGTTGCTCAAAAGAGGAAAGATAAGACCTACCCAGGAGAGCATATGGACTTATTACACCAGAGCTCCTAATACCCTGCACAATTCCAAATGGCATTTATTGCAGGGCGTAATTGACCTGTATTGGGCTGTGATTGATGCTGCGCATGCTGCTTTAATGAAGATAGGCGAAATTCCTCCAACGCCAGAGCATGTTGCTGATTTGATGGAGCAAAAGCTTGTCAAGAGAAAGCTGCTTGAGCATAAGTATGTCACAATAATGAGGAATTTCTACAGATTGATGAAAATGGTAACTCATAGGGAAATTGTTGAGATAAAGGGAGAAGAATTTGACAGGTATTATAAAATTGCTGAAGATTTTGTTCATAGAATGAGAAGATTGATAGAGCATGGGAAATAAATTCTGTATTTTTGGTCCTAAAACTTCACATACAAAACAATCGCTGTAAACACAAAAAATGTAGTAAATATTAGAGTGCTTAAAACAAGCAACTGCATGTTTCTATCAGATCCCTCAAAAGTTATTTTTGGTGTTGATGTTTTAATAGGCTCTTTAATTGTTTTTAGATTTTCTTGTTTCTCTTCTTGACCTATCAACAAAACAACTTCATCTCTTGATGCTTTTGTTTTAACACAATCTGTAACTTTTATTTCAGCTTTTTTTGTATCGCGCAGTTTACCATCATCAGAATAAATATTAGCAGTTATAGGATAAGCACCATTTTCAATTTTATCGTTAAGTTTGATATTAACTGACTTAGAGAATGTGTTGTCTTCAGTTCCTTCCTCAATGGCAATGCCTTTTTGGATAAAATTCAAGCCTAAACCTTGGCTTTTTATCTCTAAAACAGCATTTGCCTCATCTTCTTGCCCAATGTTTATTATTTTGTCCCTTGCATTCAGAAGCCTGTTGCAGCTTATTACTGTAGGGCTCAGCTCAAAGCTCAAAAACCTCAAGTCATGTTTCTCTTTCTCGACTTCAAGCTCAATCTTATAGTCCCTATCTATGTTATTACCATTTTGATCTTCTCCTTCTGCTTCTATAAGTACATCGTAATTATCTTCCTCAACATTTAAGGGAATCTTAAATTTTAATGTTACAGTCTTATCATCTTGCTCATCCAAATCAAATTCATTTGATTCCTCCTCTAAATCATCACCATTGTCTATGTCTTCAATTGTAGTTTTTACTTCAATATCTTCTATTTCAATGTTATCGCTTTCCAAAAAATTATTTTTGACAGTAATTTTGAATTCTATGCTTGAACCAGGCTTCGCTTCTTTTCTTATTTTTGTGTTCTCTTTGACATTACTGCTTTTTTTGCCATCAACTTTTACATCAACATCATCAATCCTCAATTTGTTGCCAACTATTACTACAATCTCATATGATTGATTTATTATCTCGACAAAATCAGTTACGCTTACATTGACTGAGAATATGCCGATAGAGCTTGGGGTAAATGTTATTAAACCAGAAGAACTATCTATAGATATTCCGCTTGCATTTGTTTTTAAAGAAAACCTTAATATGTCGTTATCCGAATCAGTCGCATCTACGTCATAGCTGTATAAGTCATCCCTTAATCCACTTTTTTTTGGCGAAGAAGTTATTGCTGGAGCTACATTGCCTACAGCATTAACAGTTATAGTTATAATCCTAAAGTCTGTTAAAAATCCATCACTTACTGTAAATTTTATTACATTATTTCCTAAATTAAGATTTGTTGGTTTCCATGAAACTGTTGCTAGAGAGTTGTTGATTTGTGAAATTACAATGCTTGAATGGTTGCTAGAAAATGTTAAAGTGTCATTATCAAAATCAGTTGCATTGATATTAAAGCTTAAATTAATGTTCTTTGAAACATTTTTATCTATTATTGGCTCTAATATTGGCGCTCTATTGATATTTGTTACTCTAATTGTCCACTTTATAGAAACCTGGTTTGATGCTGTGTCTTTTATAGTTACATTTACAGTATGTGTTCCATTGTCATTGAATCCAGGACTATAAGAAAAATTGGCTGTATTTGTGCTATTAATGACATTATCTATAAGCCATGAGAAATTCAGCAAAACATCGTCTGGGTCAGATGCATTGATGCTAAAGTTTAAAGTGGAGTTCTCTGCTAAAGTTTGCGTTAAATTTGATGGTGAAAAAGAAATTATAAATGGGCTGTTATTGATTGTAATATTGAATAAAGTATCAGTATTAGCTTTGCCATAGCTGTCGTTAAAGAATACAGTTATGT
>Ga0213870_1001583_pt1 | contig 10165 bp, 8 predicted proteins | sample WICALVC2017_Meta_FD_160119 | JGI IMG/M metagenome (GOLD analysis project Ga0213870, IMG submission 160119) | Freshwater microbial communities from subterranean cave lake in Wind Cave National Park, South Dakota, United States - WICALVC2017 | ecosystem: Environmental > Aquatic > Deep subsurface >... | reverse complement strand
TATTCACTGTTTGTGCCAATGGTTTTTGGCTCAATAACCATCGCATCTGTACTTTCCATAAAAATGCTGAAAAAACACACAAAAAATCAGAGTAAATTGCAAGATGTAAAAACAAACAGATCCTCAACGATAGGAGTATTAACGAGATACCTAATACAAAGCGTAAGCACAGATGTACTGAGATCTGGCCGACCAGAAAATACTGTATTCATAGTAAGAAAATTTCAGAAATATTCTTTGGTTTCTGCTGCAGTTGTTGTTCCTCTAATGCTTTTTGTTTTAGTTGCTGCACAAATGGAACTTGCACAAGTAGAGAAAGCTGCCCTCAGTATCGCCGAAAGTGCCGTTGAGATAGAGGATCCAGAGCTGCTCGGTGAAGAAGAACTTCTGAACGTTCAACAACCAAAACCACCCGAATCCGTGTTGGCACCAACCGCGCCCTTTTTATTAGCAGCTCTTGGTGCTGTTCCTCCTTTACTTCTGTTCTACCCTAAGATCATGTACACTGGTTTGAGGAAGGGCAGGAAGACTATGGTAGAGGAAGAACTTCCATTCTTCAGCCTCTATGCTGCCATTCTTCAGAGCGTAGGCACCGACCTTTACTCAAGTTTCATCATCACAGTAGGAAAGAACGTTTTCAAGGCAATAGAGAACGAAGCGTTGTTGCTGAAAAGGAACGTTGAGCTCTTTGCCAGATCTCCGTTGGAAGCCTTAGAAGAACTTGGTAGGAACCATGATAGTATGGCCTTCAAGAACTTTCTACTGGGGTATTCCAGCATAGCTCGTAGTGGAGGCGATCTTAGCAGATACCTTGAGACTAGGGCAGAAGAGCATTTCAACCTGCTCAAACTAAAGTATTTGGCATATTCCAGAAACGTTGGTTATCTAGTAGAAGCACTGATTGTTGTACTCGTTATAGTTCCAGTATTGGTTGTAGCATCTGCGTTCATACTGCCAGCAGCTACCATATCACAGCTGATCGTTATTAGTGCTATTGCGGTACCTTTACTCACCATAGTATTCGCTATACTGTTGGTAAATATTCAGCCAAGGATGTTCAATATGATGGGGCTCAAGGATGTAACTGTATTAGCATTTCTACCAGCAGCTATCATTTCATTCCTGTTCTTTACAATGTTGGGTCTGGAAGTATGGCTTTCACTTGCACTAGCTGCAATAATTCCAAGTATAATCAATGAGTACTTTACTACAAAACACAAACGGCAGATCGAACTTATGGAATCCGCGCTACCTAACTTCTTGCGTGATGTTACGGAATATAGAAAGATCGGTTTCCACGAGATCACGGCAATAATCAGAATATCAAAGGAAAACAGATACAATAAGGCATTCGATCGACTATTACGAACGTTATCGACACTGCTGGAACAAGGCTATACGCCTACACAGATAATGAAATCGATAAAGATAAGGTCATGGTTTGCTAGAGTGACTTTCTTTACACTTGCCCAGATAGCAGAGTCTGGAGGAGGCAATCCAGCTGTACTTGAATCCATAACTGGTTTTGTTAATAGTGTAAGGATGACGTTGAGAGAAGCAAAGTCATCCATTTCGATTTACGGTATTCTTGGCTACGCCGCACCCGTGATACTTGCTTTTACGGTAGTGGTGATAAATGAAATGTTGGGCACAATAACACCAGATCTATTGCAAGGTATAGGTAGCGAGTCATTTGCACAACTGATAACAATAACACCTCTTTTCAATGCTACAATCAAGACATTCATAGTGACAAGCAGCATAGGGACTGCAATAGTCATAGGAAAGGCAATAGACAGATCTTTCAAGAGCACTGGAAGAATTGCCATCATATGTGGTCTGGCAGTAGCATCACTCATCATAACAGAGAATATATCAATTCCAGGACTCGGATGATTTTTGGCCTTATTAACACTTTTACCCAAAATAATGGTAGCATTGAAGGAAAGGCGTGGTGTAGCAGGGTTAATCTCAGTTATAGCTATTGTTCTAGTCTTTGGCCTAGCGGCAACTGCGTTCCTTCAACTGAACTCACAGCAAGCATCTCTGATTGGCAGTACGTCAAGGACAATAGATGTGCAAGGAAAAAAAGCGTCAGAACAGCTAAGTTTCAAAATTACTAGTTGCATATTGCTGTCAGACAACAAAACTCGTATAGTGACTATCCTAGCAAACAACACCTGGAGCGAACGTTCCGTAGTAGACTCTGCAATCTTTATCAAGCCAGACGGAAATGTTACCAATTCTGTGTACGTAACTCATGCTAACAAAACGATCTCTTCAATGGTTAACAATGTCTCAATCAAGGTCAATACAACAGATACAAAAATTGGTTCTGCAACAGTTTCCATAAAAAATGCTACACAGGCAATGTTTGTAACAGAATTAGGCAAGAAGTTTTCATTGTTGCATGATTTTAAAAGCACGTGTGGAGGAGGCTAGAATCGATGAAAAGGCTTGCCTTACCAATAATACTAACGGCTTTGCTTGTAGCCAGTAGCGCATCCCTAGGCTATGCGTTTCCTGAGAGTGTTAAAAAGGTTGAATTCTGGGCACCTCCAGTCATGCTTGAAGGGCACGAGTATGATGTAATAGTTGTACTACATGGTTACAGTCCTGAAGAAACCAGCTTTGATGTCCTCAGCAATAATGAGAGCATTGTTGGTGTGATTGATAGAGAAATAATTATAGAGCCATTCAAGAGTCACGGCATAGCAAAGGTCAGCGCAAAGGCTGCTGGCAAAGTTGATCTCTTTGCAGTGTCAGGCAAGACATTGATAACAGCATCTGTTGAGGTGGTAGAACCTGCTCTTATGCCAGCAAAGCTGGATATTGTACTTCCATCAAACAGAGTATCGGTAAACCAGATTCCCGTATATGTTTTTCTCCTTAATGCCTTTAACAATCCACTGCGTGCAACAGAAGATACCGAAGTGAATGTCGGTTCATTTGGTAATATCTATGCACAGGTAACCAAGACCGTGATAAAAGAAGGCACACATTATTCAAAATTTGTCATTGATGTTAAAGGAGATGGAGGGGTAAGTGTCGTTGCTAACAACCTCCAATCAGATACAGAAATGATCGAGTTTGCAAGCATATCGGATAACGTAGAGCTCAAGGTAGAGGTTGCACCAGATCCGCTAGCAACTAGTTCCTCTGGCGAGGTGTATGTTTGGTTGGAAAAGGACGGAAAGCCTATTGTCCCAGAGAGAAATGTTAAAGTTACACTTGTATCAGAGGACAGCAGGTTTCTGGCATTTTCAAAAGCAGTCCAATTCTCTGCCCCATTGGATCGTGATCTTGTCTCTACCAAAGAGATATTGATCAAGAGCGGTGAGTCTTATGCCCATACTATGGTTTGGACTACCGATTTCCTTACCAAAAACCAAGAAGGAAACCAGGAAAAAAAGCAAAGTGAAGGTCAAGACGAAGAAGGTGAAGAGATAACCGTTACTGCAATAGCCGAAGGATTTGATTCTGCAGAAACTACTGTAGAAATAAGGAAACCAGTTACAAGTGATCCAAATGTTGCAAGGATTTTTGCGCTACCAGATCCAGCTGTTGATAAATTAGACATCATAATTGCGCTGTATTTCGTTGAGGAGGAAGAAAGAGAAAGTGATGATGATACGGTAACAGATGATGAGGAACAATTATGTGGTGAGCAGGCAACAACAGAGGAAGTGGGACAGGAAATTAGTGAGGATATAGAAACGGAGGAAGAAGAAGGTGATGAGATAACATGCAGCTTCGAACCCGTTGCCATTACTGAGAGCATAGTCGCACACATATCAACAGACTCCTTGCTCAGAGCTGCGTATCAAAAGGTACGATTGGACAAGGATGATCTTGACATCAGGGATCATTACACCGTGATACCAGCTACAACAATGGGAAATCCAGGTACCTCAAAGATCTTTGGTGCAGCCGATGGGACTAGAGGTGAAAAAATAGAAATCAGAGTAGAAAAGCCGTACTCATCGATACCTGCAATTGCTGTAAAAGCGTTGCCAACCTTAGCCAACGCAGAGCAGGACATGTTCATAGTTTATAGTGTTAAAGATGGTGCAATAACAGATTTGAAAATCAAAGACCTTGTTGTAAGCACCAGACCCACATTAGTTATTGGTGATACGCTTGACATTAGCTCGATGAAGATTGTGAAGGGAAGATCTCCCGATCTCCCATCAGGAAGAACAATCGAGGTTACGGCACTTGCAACAGGATTTGTGGGATCCAGCACAACGGTATCTCCATTTAACGCAGAGATTAGAAACATTGTATCTTACCATCCAACAACTGTGCATGCCGATGAACCATTCCCCGTAGTATTTTATGCCACAGATCAGAACAAGCACCCAATAGAGATTGTAAAACCATCAATCTCTCCAAAGAATGATATGCTCAAAATGGGAGGAGATTTAGCCTTGCTTTCAAGCAACAGCGAGCACAATTTTATATTTTATGCAGAGGGTATGAATCCAGGCACATCCAAGATAGAGACTTTTGCATATGATATGATGTTAGATGTGTCGATCAGCGAAAAAGAGTTTGATCTTGGCGATGACGTAGTACTGGCATATCAAGTTACCTCGCCAGATGCAACGGTCACATTAAACACAGAACTTCCATTCTATGCAAGTGCAAATGGCTTTAGAATAGAATCTACAATACCTGGAAGTCATACCCTTGTGGTTACAGCTGAAAAGGATGGCTTCAATACGGTAAGCAAGGAGATTCAAATAGAGATCAGGAATCTCATGAGTACTGTAACATCAGAATCTGGCAAGGAAAAATTTAACACTGACATTTTGCTAAAACCCAATCTTATGACATTGCTTGCTTACGTTGGAATACTTATCGCCATTGCAGGAGCTGTCTTCTACATTTTTGCCAGAAAGAGGCTCAAAAGGTCTCCCAACGTTGCTTCCAAGGGAGAACTGACATATCTGTTTAGAGGTTGTTTTGCTAAATGGATCTTGATTTCACCTCAATGAAGTTTCTGGTTTTCCTTGGTTTTTTATCATTTGCATCAATACAGGATGTCAGGAGTAGGTACATAAGCGATATAATATGGATAATTGCTGGTATCTTTCTCATTCCAATTTTATTTTTCGAGGTAATCACTGGTAGCTTTAATCTTTTCGCAACCATACTTTCTGTCACATTAGCTGTAGCAATAGCTTACCCGCTTAGCAGGATAGGCTTTCTAGGGGGTGCGGATGTATTTGCCATTGTTCTGCTGGCCTTATACATGCCAACTCTAGAGAGTAAGAAGTTATTGGCCTTACCTGTTGTAGCAGTTATAGCCAATGCAAGCATACTATCTCTTACCGAAATCTGTGTAAACTTTTCAAGAAATGTTTCCATGCTACTGCAAAGCAAGAACATCTTTCATGGGTTTGAAGGAGAAACCATGCATAGAAAGATACTTGCGATGTTTCTGGGTCACAGGTCAGAGGAAGTGAAAGGATTATTCTTGCCTATGGAGAGGATAGATAATGGACGAAGATGCTTCAATTTCAGTATCGGGAGAGCCTCGTCAGATTTTGCAAGAGGCAGTGATATCTGGGTTACACCAGCACTTCCATTCATTGTGTATATCACAGCAGGTTACATCTTCCTATTCTTAATTGGCGATTTGTTGCACTTGTTCAAATCTTTTAATTGATAATCGTTTTCTTCATTTATTACAAGGGATCCAGAGCCAAGGGCTGTGGGTCGTCGGGCAATACGGTGTATGCAGATGGCTCCAGATCCCAAAATTATCTGATCGGGTTTCTTCATATAAATTATTCATCTAGAATTTACAAAAGATATAATCAGATAGTCAACTGGCAACTTATCCTTTAAATCTGCTAAATACATTCACAGATTATGGAGGTATACCTTGTCAGGCATGGCGAAGCCAAATCAGAGTATGAGGATCCAGAAAGGCCCCTAGCGGATAAGGGCAGAAGTGACGTTTCTATCCTTGCAGAGTATGTGGCGACTCTAGGTCTGAGGATCTCAAAGATATATCATTCAGAAAAGTTAAGGGCTAAACAGACGGCTGAAATATTCTATCAAAAACTCAAGCCGAAAGATGGTTTGGAACAGGTGGGAGGATTGACTCCTTATGATGATATTAAAGGAGCACTTGAGATCATAGAGAATGCAGAAGAGCCGATAATGATCGTTGGCCATCTTCCGCATCTGAGTAAGCTGCTATCAGCGCTTGTTGTAGGGGAGCAGAACAAGGAGTTGGTAGAATTTGATGCTGGAGGTATTGTATGTATTGCCAAAAAGAATGAGCACTGGCTAGTAAGGTGGAGCCTGAATAGGCAAACAGTACAAAGTTAGTTTAGATCTCTACTGCGTCACGATCCTGAGGATCCAGCTTCCTCCTCAGAACCTCCCTTGCCTTATCCCTGAGTTCATTGCTTACGCTCTTATCGTTTATCAATTTCTCAAGCTTATCTATTGATAGATTATTCAGTCTCTGGAACTGTGCATCGTAAAGAGTATGCATGTCCTTCTTGCCAAGCCTCTTTTGCCTCTGGAAGTACATAGTACTCAATCTTTCACCAATGATAAATTACCACATCTTAAGATAAAGGCTTTTTGTTCTAAACAGTTAATCCAAGTCATGGTTACTCAAAAGTCAAAAGAAACCTTGCATGCCCTCGCTTGCAGCAAAAGAGGGGGATGCTTTTTATACGTTCAATAGTGTCTGAAAAAAGTTGAGTTTCATCTGAATTACTCAAATGTTCATGTACCTGCTTTTACAGGAATTGCAATGATTTAACAAATACCTTCAATCTTGTTCTGCAACTCTTTGGGGTTTTACTTGCATGCGCACGGATGAAATGGTTAGAGGGAGGGGGGTCGTATATAAAGCGGCGCACTTTCGGGACAAAAATAGCTGCACCATGGTTCTAAAAGGATCCCGACAAAGCTCTTGCATTGTTATTAAATAATCAGCACTTACTTGCCACTCTGTCTTTTAACAATATACCTGTCTCTAATCTTCGTACTTATCCAGTCTATTATCAACACAGTGGCAAGGACAACCAGCATGAAGACCATTGCCTTGCCATACTGGAAGAATTTGATGTATTCGATTATGTAAAATCCTATACCGCCAGCACCAACGATGCCAAGTATGCTTGTCTGTCTGACATTGTACTCAAACATGTAAAGCAGCTGGCTTAAAAGGTGCGGTGCAGACTCTGGTAAAACAACATATCTAATTAACTGCGTCTTTGATGCACCCATTGCCCCAACAACCTCTACAGGATCCGGATCTATTGCCTCGATCGATTCATACTGGAGCTTCGACATGAAGCCTACAGTGTACATTATTATTGCTAGAATACCTGCAAATGGACCTAAACCTACAACGATGACGAAGAACAGCGCCCAGAGTATTGATGGAAATGTCCTTATCCCAGCAAGTATCGCCCTTACAGGCGCATAGACAAACTTGCTGTTGAGATTCCTAGCAGCTAAGAGGCTCAATGGTATTGAAATTGCAGCTCCGATCATTGTGCCAACAAATGCCATCTGCAGGGTTTCAAGCATTGACCAGAACGCAATTGAAAGCAACTTGCTGTCGAACTGCGCCATTTCTGAAATTAAAACTCCGATGTTGGGTACGCCTTCAACAAACTTTACTGGGTCGAAGCCAGTATTGATCGCTGTTGCAATTACAGCGCCTACAATCAAGGAAAGCAGGAGATTTTCCTTAGGCTTCATGTCCGTTGAACAACCTTGTTACAGAATCTTTGTCAAGTTCATTTGGTTTGAACTCTGCAATCTTTACACCTTCCTTCATTACAGCAATGATATCTGCGTAATCCAGTGCGATCTCTAGATCGTGATGCACCATTACCATCGTGATGCCCATCCTCTGCTTAACACTATGTATTACATCCATTATCTCCTTTGATTTTACAAAGTCAAGTTCTGACACAATTTCATCTGCCAGTAATAAAGATGGTTTCTGAACGAACGCTCTTGCGATTGCAACTCGCCTCTTTTCTCCACCGCTAAGCATGTACACCTTTCTATCACGCTTATCCTCAAGTCCAACAAGCTTGATAGCTTCTTCTGCGCTCTTCATCTCTTCATCTGGAAAACTCTTCAGCAAGGCTCTAAAGTTACCAACTCTATGCAACGAACCCATCAATACATTATCCATAACACTCATGTTTTTGACCAAGCCCAGATTCTGTGGTATGTAACCTATCTTTGGCGTTAATGCCTTGAACTGTCCGTTATCACCTGCCTCTACACCGAATACCCTAACCCGTCCCTTGTTTGGTCTAACAAGACCATTGATTATCTTTAGCAGAGTAGTCTTGCCAGATCCAGATGGACCTATTATTACAAAGTTAATACCACCCTTGATTGATGTTGACACATCCTTCAGCACATAACCCTTGCCATCATAAGAGGCCCAAACATTATCTAAATTAATTATATTGTAGGAAAAAATTTCTTTGGGGGCTACTTGTATCAATTATTTAACCTCCTTTTGGAGCTGTGATCTTGCTCTCTATTCCTGCGATTGAATTAATGGCCCGCCCAAAGTCTCCAATATGCATTTTAGCATCTGTTGGTACGAGTGCTTCAGCACCGTAGAGCTGCTGCAGGATTTGGTTGTTTGCCGCATAGTTAAGCCCAATCATTGCCTTGATCAGCTTTATCTTGTACACTGGATGTAGTTCGTTACTCACAATGAACACATGTGATGGCACCTTGCCATACTTTTCCAGCACCCTAATCTGGCTCTGCTCTTCTGGGGTCAGGAATCTTTCTGGAGAATCATCCGCACCAAATGCAACATCGACCTTATTTTCGACCAAGAGTTTTAGTGCAGCTTTGTATCCTCCAGCAAAGGTGTACTGGTTAAATGTATTACGTAGTGCTTGCTCTACTGCAACTAAATCATTTCCATTAACGGTCATTATTCCGCGCTCCTGCATCATAGCCGCTGGTCTTATGAAACCTGAAGAACCAGTCCAGCTCGTGAAGGCAACCCTCTTACCCTTTATGTCATCCATTGTCTGAATATCACTGTCTGCCCTGACAAATGCGGTTGCCTGATAGTACACTCTTCCCCTTACAACTTCAGCTAGAACAATTTCTGCACCGGCCTTTTCATGTGCTATCCATGCTGCACCAGTATCCATGAAAGCAGCTTGCACATGGCCAAACCGCATGCCTTCGATTAAGGGCTCGTATGATGTTGGCACCACAACTTCTACATTGACATTCCTAAGTTTCGATTCTAAATACTTCTCCAGTTGCTGCGCCTTTGGTGTTAATTCTTCAGCCTTTTCGGTCGGTATGAAGCCAACCACAAGCTTTGATGGTTTTGGACTGATAGCATCTGCAACTTCGCTGTTGGCAAAGTATATGCCCAGTACACTTACCAGCAATACAGCGAGACTTGCTCCTACGATAGTTTTTTTGGATTGCAACATTTCAAATACTCCGAAATTAGTCTTGCCTAATTAGGCTTGCCTAATCTTATTTAAACATTATTGAGCGGGGTTCTGTGTAGTCTGTGGGTGTAAAAATCATCTGTAAAAATCGTTTTGGTATTATCCATTAGCTATTTGGCTGAGTATTCAACAGACTGGTGTGTGCAAAGAAACTAAAGACAAGAGGTACTAAGATTTGTTGGCTAAACTTCCTTAACGATTCTAAAGACGAAGATTATCTAACCTAGGCTCGCAAACTCTTTCTTTGATGTGTAGATCATAGAAACAATGTGCTCTCTCAATTCCTTCTTCTCAAACTCTCCCCTATAGGCTATTGTCATTATCTTGCCGTTGTTCTTCACTCCGCGCATTCGCATGCACAAGTGATCTCCTTCTGCTAAAACCAGCGCTCCCTTAACGCCCATACCCTCAAGTTCATCTGCTATCTGCTTTGTCAAGCGCTCCTGCAGCTGCAACCTTTTCGCATACTTTTCTACCAGCCTAACTAGTTTCGATATTCCAAAGACCTTTCCATTTGGAATGTATGCAACGTGCACCTTGCCATAGAATGGCAGCATGTGATGCTCGCACATGCTGTAGAATTGAATCTCTCTGACTACAACAACATCACTATCTTCGCTGAAGGATACATCCAGTTCCGAATCCATCTTGTAACCATCGAATATCTCCTC
>Ga0213870_1001582_pt1 | contig 10167 bp, 11 predicted proteins | sample WICALVC2017_Meta_FD_160119 | JGI IMG/M metagenome (GOLD analysis project Ga0213870, IMG submission 160119) | Freshwater microbial communities from subterranean cave lake in Wind Cave National Park, South Dakota, United States - WICALVC2017 | ecosystem: Environmental > Aquatic > Deep subsurface >... | reverse complement strand
TGATGGGAGAAAAGAGCGGTGCTGTGTTGGAAATGAGTTTTCAGGAACAATACAATCTAGAACATTTCATATTAATCCAAGAAACGAATATTCTTTAGAATTTTATTATAAAACAGAAATAACTTATTCGTTTCCTTACGGTTTTTTCTATGTATCTATCCATTTTGATAATAAAGATGAGGAAGTTTCACAACTATACGTTGAATTCAATGAAACAAATGTCAGTTATGAAATTTTAGGAAAAAGTTTTGAAGTTAATGTGATTGATTTTTCATCTCTTGAAAACGGCTGGCAACATGTAAAAATTAATGTTAAAAGCCTTGATAGCGCTATTGACAATGGCAACATGGAAATATCTGAAGTTTTTACAGAACAATCTGGAACTGTTTTGATTAACAACCTTTTCTTTGGTGCATCTCAATGAAAAGAAGAAGCATACTTATTATATTTATAGTTTCATTTTTGACAGTATCGATAATTGTTTATGCTTGGGTTTATAGATTTCCAACTACTGCTAGTGATTCTGATGGAACAGCCAACGCTACAATTATATCAAACATTGTTGCTTTGGACAATGTGTTTGAGCTAGTAAACCTCAAGACATGTCCAACTGCATCCAGTGGTGGTTGCAATATAACTGCTACAGTATTTAATAACACTGTTTTAGAAGCCGCAAATCCACCACAGATAATAATGAACATTACTGTCCATGTAAGATGGGGTGACAATCCGACTGGAAGAGGTGCAGGAAATCAAATGATAAGTATCAACAATACTACAAACTTTTTTGACTGTGCAGGGCCATTTGACGATACCGCTGATGCGAACACCACTTGCATATTTGTAGGTGCGAATCTAACTGGAAATTTCACAAACACAACTGCAGTAAACAACATGTGGGTACAGTTTAAGGGTAATGATACTAATGGCGGTTCTGTTGCAAGCGGTCAAGTCGATTTTATGAATGTTACTGTAGACAACCAATCCATGACCACCTTATTCACAATTCTCATGCCTGCAAACTTTTCCTCTCCTTTCTTTAACATAACCGCTACGTCTGAAGCAACAGCAAATCAAACAGATTTCATATCTTTCAATTTTACAACTGTACCACAGGATTTTGTTGAACCTTGGAGGGTTGGAAACGCCACACTCAATCAGAGTGGTCCAACAAGACCCATCTTTCTCGTAGATAACACAGGTAATGTTAACATTACCATAGCTCTGTATACCAATAACTCGTCTTTGCCAACAGGTATATCATTGGGAGCAAATTCTACGTGCTCTTCAGGAGGTTGCTCGACAACGGTCTCAACATTAACATCCATAACAACAGCTTCGCAGAACTTCCTGACAGAATTGACATGGCAAGGATGCGGCGGCTTCTTTGAACAATGCTACGGAAACATCACTCTCTATGCTAACGTTTCAGGAGGAACTGCAGAAGGGCAACCATTCGTCTTCCTTATATCCAACAGTACTAACAGCAGTGTTCATCAGTAAACTACCACCTAACAAGTTAGGTGGCTTTCCATAGGTTGATAATTATGTTGCACAGCAACTTTCATACCAACGTCATCGGAACGCAAGAGTCCGTTTACTGGGACTCGAGTCTTGGAAATCTGGATAGAACTCAGAATAGTGAGTTCGTGAGTCTTAGTCCGCTCCAAGACAGATTTTACAGCTATAGCCAGAGAGGCTTTCCTGTCGCTATTCACAATCAAACCACACCTGCATTTATACAAGGCATAATTTCCAGAGTGATGTCCTCTATTCAATGCACCGCATTTAGGACACCATTTAGAAGTGTGGTAAGCATCAACCTCATAGAGAGGAACTTGAAACATCTCACAGTTAGATTTAAGAAACTCTATAAACTTTCCGTAAGGAATCCTATTGATTTTTCTGTTAGCATTTTTGTTGAATTTACCTCTCTTGCCTTTAAGATTCTTCAATCTTTCAATAGAGATGTAAGCATTGTAAGATTTAGCAAGATTAATAATTTCCTTAGCAACCTGACCGCCCCTTGTATTGACAAAATCAGACTGTTTTTCTTTAAGTCTATTAAGATGTTGTCTTGCTCTATGAGAACCTATATCAGCAAGGCTTTTGAGTCTGTTTCTTCTTTCAGTATATCTTCTTTGTCTTATGGCAACATCCCTACCGAAGTAAAGTTGCTTAACACTTTTAGAAATTTGGGTATCAAAGACAGTGATGGATGCAAGAGTAGAAGAACCGATGTCAGCACCAATCACATACCTTTGATTAGGTTCTTGTTTGGGAAATTCCCTTTCAAGAACAACAGAGATTCTACCATCACTCAGAAGAGAAATATTGTCGAATGTCCAACCATCTTTAAGAAAATCGTTAAACCTTTGAAACTGTCTATCTGTTCTAATTGGTATGGTAAAATCCTTCTTAGGAGAATAAATAATCTTGAAGCATGGGTTTCCTCTAACAGTTTCAATATATCTAAACCATCTCTTGTTAAGTCTTATAGAACTGTTGTTGATTTTAAACTCACCATTAAATCCGTTACTTGTAATAGATTTTCTGCATTTCCAGATATCCTTTCGGGCTTCTTGAACAATGTCACTTGGCAAGAAGGAGGTTTTTCGTATGTCTGAATATGTCAATTGGTGCAAGTCAGTAGAAGAGTCGGCTAGAGGTAATTGTAATAATGTTAATTCCAAAGCACGAGAATATTCAGTAGTGAAAGCATTAAGAACACCTAACTTTTTAGATGTTAAACTCAAGTTGTTTAAAACGATACGCTTCCTCACGAACTCACTAAAGATATATATCATTACAAACTTAAATAATTTTCCAAAATTCCTCCACTCATTAAAATGGGTGGTCTCCTTTTGGTGGTCATTATGAAAAAAATAATAGCGGCAGCTATAGCCTTTGGAATTCTGATTTTAGTAGCTATCTATTTCTCCTCTTCAATATCTAGTTTTCTAATTAAAAACCAGACTCCAACAGATTACAGGCCAACACATTGCAACCAAGATGGTTGCATAATTCCTGAAGTTTTTTCAAAGTTGCCCAAATATCCAGAAGACTTCAAGATAGATTCTGTCACTCTGGAAAATGAAACCTATTTCAAACAGCCTGAATTCTATCCGACTTTCGAACAGAACATATTCTATTATGTCAATCCTCCGACAGACTATCTCGGTTTTTACGGCTATGGAGCATTTCCTTCCGAAGGAACATATACGAGAGGGCAGAATCAAGAAGTCATAACACCTTTTCTGATATATTCAAGCTGGTATGTCATCAAATACCAAGGATTGAAATTGAATGTTGCAATGGATGATAGCATAAAAGATTATTTCGATGTCACCATAGATCCTGATGTTGTCCTTTTGGAGCCAACATTTCCTGTTTTTGAAAACAATTGGACACAATTGGTTAAGATGAGAGTTAAAATAAAGAACCCACCAGCAGGTCGATACTCGATTGGTGTGACAGTTTCTCCTGCTCCAGGCAACTATTCTGATTTATGGTATCAAAAATATGGTCCTAAATACACTTCAGGTGGCTTTATTTCACTTTCCCAACCGATTTACAAGGTAACCCTTAACATACAGTAAAATATATAAGGGGGTTCAGCGAATAAGAAAATATAAAATGGTGAAGAAATGGACAAATTATTGATAATTACCTTAATCTTAGCAATTTTAGTTATGTCTTCAGTTGCATTCGCAGAATTTGCAACAACAAAGGTATTCTTCAACATACCTCAAGTAACCTCATTCGCTATAGCGATGCCAGACACTTATGCAGGCGCGCAAAACTTTTCTATAACAGCAACAACCTTAGCTTCAGCTAATTCGACCGATTTCGTATCGTTTAACGCAACTGCACCTGCCTCTTGGGTCCAACCATCAGCAGCAGGAAGCTTTACAAGAAACCAGTCAGGAAATGCAACACCAATATTTCAGATTATGAATCTAGGAAATGTTAACATAACAATAAACATGACTTTAAATGATTCTGGAACATTTGCACTTCAGGGATTGAACGTTTCAGTGAACGCAACTACAACTGGCGGCAATCTTGCTTGTGGAAATAAACTTCCTGGAGGAGCAGTAGGAGCTAATGAAACAGCTAGAAACCTTACAAACTCAAGTTTTACAACCCTTATTTTCAACCTAACACCTACAGCTACTGCAGCTTGCAAGGTTAACGTAACCATGTGGGGATTCATAAATTCAGGTGTAACACCTGGCGAATATGCAGGAAACCTCATAACCAACAGTTCGAAGACTTAGTAATTTGATAGTTATGGCAGCAAAAGATACTAACAAAAAGATATTGATAACTATAGGTTTATTTGCTGTACTTGCAGGTTTTGGATTTTTAGCTGCATACTCTCAATTAAATCCAACTGGTCAAGCTATTGCACAGAGCGGATCAAGACCAAAATATTGTGATGAGAATGGATGTATTCCAAATGAAGTTTTTGAAAGTATTCCTTCGTATCCAGATGGTTTAGATATAATCAGAACAAATACTCTCATTGGAAGATATTCAGTTTTTGAAAATTTTGCTGCAGTAGCTCCATTATGTAAAAAGTGGAATTCAGATTTTAGTCAATGTTTAGATTTTACTTCAGATAGAAACTATTATCTCCAACCAGAATTTTACTCGACCACATGGTTTGGTGCAGGATATACATTTTATACTGGTTTAGGTAATTCAAGTTTCGTGGGAAGTTATGTTAACGTTTTGGGGATTTCGTCTTTTCCAAATGCAGTTGTAGCTACCCCACAATCTGATTCTCCTATAAAGTCTGGCACCGATTTAAGAGTAGTGACATACATATCTGCTGGATGGGGGGTAAGAAATTATCAGGGTGTACATCTTGATGTATTCTATCCTGTACAGGGGAAAGTTGCTGCTGGAACTTTATTCGAAGTAAAACAAGATCCAGATGTTGTGAAAAATTATTTTGATGTTAAAATATCTCCTCAAGAATTTGTGTTAGGTAGAAGTTTACCAACGTTTGAAACAAAGGATGGAGGGTGTCGACCGATAGGATCTTATCAACAACCTTGTGAAGATTGGACCCGCAAGGTTGAAGTTCTAGTTCACATAAATGAAAATACACCGCCTGGAAAATATCTTATCGGAATCACGCCGGCGACTGTTTCTAAAACAAACGAAACAAGATGGACGAACACATATGGTTTCAGATATTATACCTTTACAGGGTTTGCTGTAGAACCGGCTCTGTATAGCATTTTTGTGGAGGTTCAATGAAACCTAACTTTTTTTTCTTATTCTAGCATTTTTGCTATCCGTTAGTATCTCTTATGCTGAGTTTGGAACAAGTAAAACATTTGTTTTCATACCACCCGGCGGTCTATCTTGTGCCCCTTCGGGAATAATAAGGACGATACAAGCAGGACAAAGTAATGCTACCAACATTACATTTCAGGAATTAAACGCTACTTTCGATCAGAATTATACTGTTAACTTCACAACATCGTCTGGAATTCCAGGTGTCTGGGTTACATTTTCTGGTCAAAACATATCGGTTCCAAACACACCTTCATTCAATAACACAACTGCCACTATTACTGTTCCATCAGGATTTTCTGGAGACTTTTCAGGATATATATACGTCAATTCTTCTCTCCTGTCAAGAGGAAACTGTACAATACCGTTAAATGTGACAGTAATAGCACCGCCCACGCCGCCCCCACCACCTGGAGGCGGGGGAGGCGGTATCATTACTCCTCCTCCACCTACTGTTCCAGTTGTTCTAGACACAGCCGTTCAGATACAGCCAGGTTCTGATCAAGTTGTTGGTGGAAACAGGGTTTATGCATTAATAACGATTCAAAGAGGCGGCGGCCCTGTGCAGGCAATAAATGTTAACTTGACGTATTCCATAAAGGATCCCGACGGTAAGGTCATAGACTTTAAGAAAGCCACAGAAGCCGTTGAGAACATAAGGAGCGACATATTTTTCTTGACAGTGCCTCCAAATTCGCCTTTAGGCGTTTATACATACGAAGCCCTTGTTACATACGACAATGCTTCTGATACAGCTACAGATAATTTTCAAGTTATTTCTAGATTGCCACTTGCTTTGTTATCAATAAAAGAAATTGATGTTCCGCTGATGTTTCAGGACGATAAGGGAAGGATAATTGTCATTTTAGATAATCAGGCAGACAATCCTTTAACAGTTAATGTTACAATGTTTTACCCTGAAGATTTTGAACCTAAAACTGATTCTCAACAAAGAATAATAAACGGCCTAAGCGAAGAGGTTTTTGACTTTGGGGTGACACCTCATGCCTTCGGCGTTTTTAGTGGCTTCATTTCAATAAAGTATGATGGCAGAGGTTTTACAAGAGACTTTACTATTAATGTCTATCCTTCATTCATAAAATACGGATGGATTATAGTTCTGATATTACTTTTAATATTAATAGTCGTAATAATTTACAGAAGAAGAAAGAAGGAACGCTACCCGCAAGATAGGTTAGCAAGGTTGAGGCTTTTGGTGAGAAGATGATAATAGGTGTAGCTAGTGCAAAGGGCGGTGTTGGAAAGACAACGATCGTTGTCAACCTAGCAGCGGCCTTGATGGAATTGGGCAAAAAAGTCTGCATCATCGATGGTAACAAGACTATTTCTAATGTCGGTCTGCATCTTGGCATAGAAGAATATCCTGTATCCTTGAGTCATGTTTTAAAGGGCGAATTAAAAATTACTGACGCTGTGTATGTTCATCCTACAAAAATGCATGTTGTTCCAGGAGCACTGTCGTTGGCAGATGCAAGAACTCTTAACATAAGCACTTTGAAAAAAGTTATGAAGGATCTGGAGAAAAAATATGATTACATTATTTTAGACACATCACCAGGATTGCATGACAGGGCTGTGGAAATTCTGAAAGCTTGCAACGGTGTCGTAATTGTTTTACAACCTCTTTTACCTCCGGTAACAGACACGATAAATGTTGTAAACGAATTGAAAGATAGAAAGGTAAACATTGCAGGCATAATAATCAATAAGGTCTTAGGTAAAGAATTTGAAATGACATCGGATGAAATAAAGTCGTTGTATAGAATTCCTGTTGTTTCTATCATTAAAGAAGACGAAGACGTGCCAAGGTCTGTGAGCCAAAAAATCCCTATAGTTATAATGAGACCTGAATCACCAGTCTCCAAAGCCTTTATGAATTTAGCCAAGGCTATAATGGGCGTGAAAACACAATAATTTAAGCATTAGATTTGAAATATAATTTATGCCCCTTGTACTTACGCCAGAAACGATTCTTTTGTTTCTTTTTTTTGTAACAACAATATTTATTTTGTATAGAGTTTTTCGCTTGATTGTGAAAGCATCTCTGATTGCGGGTGCTGCCTTTGCATTTCCATGGATAGTTACTTATTTGGGTTTGAACCTAGGATTTCCAATAACATTTGAAACTGGTCTGGAATTTGCCATACTTGGTTTCCTCCTCTTTTTTATTTACGAGTTCTTTCACTTCATTTTGCATATCCTGAAGTTTCTTACATGGCCCATTAGAGGTTTTTTCAAAAGGAAGAAGTGAGAGAATGGATTTAGAAATAAAAAGACAGATAATTCATGCTTCTGGTATTTTAACAATCTTGATAATCCAAATCTTTGGACGATTTAACGCGGCACTAATAGCACTGGGAATAACTTTGTTTTTCCTAACAGTTGGAATGTACAGAAGATACAGGAAAAACATCAAATTCAAACCAAAGGTTGTTGATGAGATTGAAGATATGCTAGAAGATGGCGTAAAAACACTTGAAAGGCCTAAGGAGATGCCATTCAAAGGCGCCATGATGTTTTATTTAGGTTCCTTTATTGTGATCTCGCTTTTTGATCCTTTAATTTCAATGCCGTCTATTGCTGTTCTGGCAATGGCCGATTCTTTGTCTACAATTATTGGAAAATACTTCGGAAAACATAAACTACATGTGAATAGAAAGAAAAGTTATGAGGGAAGTCTGACTTTTCTAATAATAGCAATAGCAGTCTTATACTTTTTTACAAATCCTGCAAAAGCTTTCTTTGTAGCCTACATTGCAATGTTAGTTGAGATGATTCCAAAGCTAGACGATAACTTGACAGTTCCCATATCTGTAGCCCTTCTGATGTTTTTTGCATAGAATAAAGTTTAAATAATCTCAAAAAGTATCTGTTCTTATGATTTATCAGTTAGCGCAGTTAGGATTCGGTGGCAACGACCTTCTATCGCAGATATTAAACATAGTATACTTCGTGGGTTTCATAGCATTCATTCTGTTTTATCAAAGAATTGTCTTAACACAAACAATTTTGAAGTTAGAGAAAGATACTACAGACTTAGAAGCCATGGCAAACAAGGCCGAAGGCTATGTTGTTAGAACAATTTCCAAAAAACCCGATAAAAAAATGAGAGACAGCATTAAAAATTTCATGGAGTTTTTTGCCGTTCCACCGGTTGAGACAGATCCCTATGGAATTATGAAAAAACTTGATCATGTCATAAAGAATTCTGATGAAAGGTTCAAATATTTTGTGAATCAGATAGCGCCGAAGGCGCATTATGAGTTGAAACAGGACATTAAAAATGCTCTAGCAGGAGCAATGACGGCACACCAGATAGCAAAAATTGTAAGACACTTTTTAGAGCTGATAAAGAAATATAAAATGATCCAACTTGCTCTCATCTTGCAAATGCAAATACCATTTATAGTAAGGATAGCAAAGGCTTCCGTGAAAGCTACTTATGCTTTTTCAAAAGGTATACCGGTGGGAGACGGCATAGGTTCTCTTGTTGTAGCAAACTTAATGACAAAAAAAGTTAAAGTTTTTAGAGAATATGAATTCGCCGTAACTGAGACGAGAATTGCTGGAAAGAAAGTTTTCATATCAAAGGCAGAAGGTCCTGGCGCTTCAACGGGTTATCCTGGAAAATTCATGCAGAATTTCATGAAGAGAAACAAGTTTGATAGAATAATTACAGTTGATGCTGCATTGAAACTTGAAGGGGAAAAGACTGGAACAGTTGCAGAGGGTGTTGGAGTTGCCATGGGAGGATCTGGTGTTGACAGGTATGAAATAGAAGAGATTGCAGTCAAAATGAACATGCCGCTTGATGCTATTGCAATAAAGGTTTCTGACGAAGAAGCTTTAATGCCAATGAAAAAGGAGATTTGGGATTCTACAAAACAAGCAATAGAGGTTCTAAACGAGACAGTTAAAAGAGGGAAGAAAAACGAGAGAATTCTTATTATCGGCGTTGGTAATACTTGTGGTATCGGTAACGATCTAAAATCCGTATCTTTTGCTGAGGAAAGATTGAAGAGACACATGAAACTTGCTGAAGAAACAGAAGAAAAGAAGAAGGGTATTCTTAAATTTTAAGAAACTTTATAAGTATTTAAAAACAATTTCTGAAAGTGATTATATGGCGTCATTAAGGCCTGGAAGATGCTACGTCGATGTGAAAAATAAGCCCTACACAAGGATTTCGACACGCAGACCTAGAAAGAGTTATGTAAAAGGTGTGCCAACCTCAAAAATTCATCAGTTTGAAGTTGGGAATATTAAAGGAGATTTTCCATTAGCTTATCATCTTGTAAGCAAAGAAAATGTACAAATAAGATCAAACTCCTTGGAAGCAGCTAGAGTTATTGCCACAAAGTATTTGACAAAAAAGCTTGGCGAGTCCGGCTTTTTCCTTAAGATTCTAGTTTACCCGCATCATGTTCTGAGAGAAAATTCTATGGCAACCGGTGCAGGTGCTGATCGATTTTCACAAGGGATGAGAAGAAGCTTCGGCAGACCAATAGGTCAGGCTGCTATTGTTTCTGAAGGACAAAGGTTAATAACTGTAAAAGTTCCGGCTAATGCTGCTGATACTGTAAAAGAGGCTTTGAGAAGAGCTGGCACTAAATTGCCAGCTTCCTGCAGTGTTGTAGCTGGGTAATATGTCTGTTGTTCTCGTTACAGGTGCTACTGGAAAAGTTGGCAATTATCTTGTTGACGCTTTAGTCAAACAAAAGGAAGAAGTCAGAGCCTTGATTTATAATGGAAAAGTAAAGAACGAGAACGTCGAGATCTTTTACGGAAACATATTAGATAAGAATACTGTAAAGAAAGCTCTTGATGGTGTTGACA
>Ga0213870_1001581_pt1 | contig 10178 bp, 13 predicted proteins | sample WICALVC2017_Meta_FD_160119 | JGI IMG/M metagenome (GOLD analysis project Ga0213870, IMG submission 160119) | Freshwater microbial communities from subterranean cave lake in Wind Cave National Park, South Dakota, United States - WICALVC2017 | ecosystem: Environmental > Aquatic > Deep subsurface >... | reverse complement strand
AGCTTCACGTGGTCTTCTCAATTTGTCAATCTGCTCAGAATGTTCTATCATATGAAAACCAACGAAGATAGGTACGGTTTGCAGGTGAGACTGAGCGATATGTTGAAGTTATTCAAAGCCTTCTAACCATATCAAAAAATTTTTTCGGATAGCATTCATTAAAATAGAGTACGAAGCTGGGCAAGCTCAGCCGTTGTTATCCCTGAAAGTTCAGACTCGGAAGTTTTCGGACCTAGCAATAAGATACTCGTCATTCTACGAAGGTAAAATCGAAATCGCACCTAAGGTCCCGATAAAGAATCTTGATGACTTCTCGGTATGGTATACCCCGGGTGTTGCCGCGGTCTCAAAGCTGATTCAGAGGAACAGGGAGCTTTCATTCGACTATACAGCAAGATGGAACACCGTTGGAATCTTTACCGATGGCAGTCGGGTACTTGGTCTTGGAGATGTAGGCCCGGAAGCAAGTCTGCCAGTTATGGAGGGAAAGGCGCTGCTCTACAAGTATCTTGGCGGTGTTGACGCCATCCCGTTGCCAATAGATGCGCAAGGAGTAGAGAGAATGGTTGAGACTATCAAAGCGCTTCAGCCAGCTTTAGGAGGTGTCAATCTGGAGGACATTTCATCCCCAAAGTGTTTCTATCTGCTTGAGAAACTGCGGGAGGAGCTGGAGATACCTGTTTGGCACGATGACCAGCAGGGAACAGCTGGGGTTACACTTGCAGCACTTCTCAACGCATTGAAATTAACCGATCTGAAACTGTCGGAAGCCAGGATTACCCTCTTCGGAGCGGGAGCTGCAAATATAGCAACAGCACGTTTGTTGATTGAGGCTGGCGCCGATGCAGGCGCATTGATGCTAGTGGACTCCAAGGGAATACTCCATCCTGAGCGGGATGACATTGATGAACTACTACTCAAGCACCGATGGAAGTATGAGCTAGCTATTCAGACTAATCGAGATAGACGGGTAGGCGGGATCGCTGAGGCCGTTGATGGAGCCGACGTGCTTATCGCCGCTTCGAGACCCGGACCGGGCGTAATCAAGAAGGAAGTCGTTCAAAGGATGAGCGATAAGGCAATCGTCTTTGCGTTAGCGAATCCAACACCAGAGATATGGCCTAGTGTTGCGAAGAATGCTGGTGCTAAGATAGTAGCTACGGGGAGATCGGACTTTCCAAACCAGGTGAACAACAGTCTGATATTCCCCGGGGTCTTCAGGGGAGTGCTGGATGTTAGGGCGAAGGCTATTACGGACGAGATGATAATCGTAGCTGCTGAGGAATTGGCTAGGTACGCTCAGGAAAGAGGGCTTGACGAGGACTACATACTTCCTACGATGGTGGAATGGCAGGCTTATCCAAGAGTCGCTGCCGCCGTTGGCTCCAAAGCTGTTGAACTTGGACTAGCGCGCAAGCGTTTGTCGGAGGAGGAGCTGTATCATCGCGCTAAGAGGATTATAGGTCGCTCTAAGAAACTGCTGCAGGTGCTAGGAAGGGCGGGGTTGATAAGGCGGCCTCCAAAGATGGGGATGAAATAAGTTGGTAGCGAGTAGGATTCGTATTGCCACGTCTGCTGACGTGGAAGGTGCGTCCGAGCTTGTCCTGAGGCTGAAGAAGTTGAACGGCGAGTTTGATCCACTATTTGCTGTTTCTGCAAATGCAACGGATGCGTGTAGGCACTACCTTTCCGACTCGATAAAGGATGCCAAGAGCCTAGTGCTTGTCTCTGAGCAGAAGGGCAAGATCGTTGGCTTGCTGAAGGCTGATTTGAGGGATAGAACTTTCTACCAGCCACGAAAGGAGGGTGCAATCGTAGAGTTCTACATTCTTCCGGAGTATAGGAGAAAGAGGCTTGGTGAGGAGCTGATCGAAGAAGCAGTGAAGGCGCTCAAGAGGAAGGGTGCCCAGATAATAACGGCGGAATTCCCGTCTCAGAACCAGATAGCCGTGAACTTCTATTCGAAGAGAGGCTATAGACCTTTGGTCAGTGTCTACGCTACGGAGAAAGTCTGAGCACTTCTGTGGACTCGTCCGGATTACGACCCAACGCGTAGTCCATTTATTTGAGGGAAAATTTTCCGCACAGGGGGAAAAATTTTCGACAGAATTCGTTTCTGAGACAGATTTAGGAGTTAGCATCGGAAGTCTCCTGCTTTTCTAAGGCTTTGATCTTGGCTTCCACGAACTCGTTCTGCTTCTGAAGCAAGGACCTGTAGGACCTGAGCAGCTCTAGCTGCTCGCGTGTTGTCTTCTTGCTAATCAGCTTGAGAGTGTCCGATAGACCCTTGGAGGCTCTATCGAAAGACTTGTCTAAGGTGTGTGTAACTTTAGGAGCCGTTCTGCTAAGCTGTTCATGTGCAGCCTTCTTAAGGGTTAGCAGAAGCTCTCTGACGCTTCTGATGGTCTCCTTCAGCTTTAGTTTAACTTCTTGTGCACTCATTATATACTCGGAATTGGCTTTCTTCCCACATTGATAATCTTTCTCGGCTTTGTGAGTTGACTCTACTCTCGGCTATGAACTTCCACCCCCGCCACGTTTGCTCTGAACGAGGGAGTTGCTCCCTTTATGTGCCAATACTCCCAGAACCTCCGTATTTTCCTTTCGGAAAGCTCATAGAAAAGAACTCCTTTCAGGTTGATCTTCTCTCTCGTACCGATCTTGGTATATCTAGCTCTCCATTCCGCGCCCCAAATTCCAAAGTCAGTAGAACTGAAGATCAACCCATATGAGAATGTAATTTCCTTCTGGTGCTTTGGCACCTCCGCCCAATATTCCTCTACTTCAGTTGCTCCCCGCAGGGGTCTTTTGTCGAACGGGGACTCTCTGTATGTCACCTCCGGGATGAATAACTGTACCGCTAGGTCAGGATCCCTGGTCTCCCAAGCGTGCTTATACTTACCTAAGAGCACGTCAAAGACACGTTGATTCTGATCGACACCTAGTTTCTTCATCTTCAGTATCGTAACGGGCTTACCACGGTCATTTATTGTTTCGACGAAAAAGGATGTGTCGCAACAGAAAGGGCATGGAATGCAACGTTCAAAGTGGCGGGCTCGGTGGGACTTGAACCCACGACCTTTAGCCGGAGACTCCCAGCACTCTCCTACAGCTGTCTCTGCAGGATAGGAGGCTCGGCAAGATATTCTGCCGCGCTATCCATGTTACGCCCAACATAACAGGTCTGCGCCACGAGCCCACTATTGATAAGAGGTTTCTGGGTTTTCTTTAGGCTTTCCGTTACCGCGAAAAAGTGACCGCACTATGTGGACCGCTAGCAAATCAAACACGCGTCGCAGCAATACATCGCTTATGATGAGGGTGCATGAACCATATCTAGCTTTCTTCAAATGATGCGGTGTCTCGGCAATATCGATGACTTTCAAAGGAACGTCTAATTGCTTCGCGCAGTAGTCAGCTAGACTATCCTTTTCACTTTGGAAGCCGTAGGTAATTCTGATGAATTTTCCTTTGATCTTGTCAAAGTCGACTAGTCTACCGTTTGCGAGCACATTCATCACTGCTCTAATGATAGACGGATCGTTGTTTACCACGGCGAATCTATACATTGATGAACGAGCCCCACTAGCTGCAACGGCGAAGCATTGACATGGAGTATATCTTCAGCTGAAATATAGAAATAAACCAAGACAGCATCATATGCCAATGCGGGGGTAGCCAAGCCTGGTCAAAGGCGCGGGACTTAAGATCGCCTCATATGAGGCTTAGGAAATTGGCCAGCGTATAGGGTATCCCGTCCCTTAGGGGTTCGTGGGTTCAAATCCCACCCCCCGCACCACGATTTTGACATTTTTTGGAGCAGCATTCGCCGTAATTACTGCAGCTGATGTCAGGTTTCTACGTAGGTTCCTAAGAAAGATCTATTTCTGAACTAATGGCCCCAGAAGGCGCTCAATCTTTCCTACGAACTCTCTCACCCCTTTGCCCGCAGCTCTTACTGCCTCGCTTCTCAATTCATCTTCGTAGAAGTTTGAATGAAGATAGCCTGCCTGGTTGAAGTCTCTTAGCAAAGCAAGCGAGGGATGTCTCTTATCGAGATCTATAACCACTTGCCAGAGGTCGTTGTGCGTTCTGGTCCTAATTCCTTTGTCGGCAGCATAGGCCTTTACAATCTCTGCTGCGGCACCCCAAAACTTTTCTGAAGCTTGGACAATATCGCCTTTCTCAAGGAGTTCCTCTGCGTCCTTGAGAAACTTGTTATTCAGCCGCTTGTAATGCCTTAGCTTGGCCTTCTGAGCCAATACAGTCATGCATTTTGGCTAGCATAGTCTATTATCTGTTGCTGACATCCGTAAAGATTGTTTTGACGTTGGGTGTGGTTGATGGGTTCGAATCCCACCCCCCGCACCGGGGGTTTCCGAGAGGCTTTCTGCTCAGATCTGGAGGCACCGGCTACATTCATTCCTACAAAGCTTAGGAAGTTGCAACGGGGAACTCTGTTCACAAATTTCTGATAAGCTGTTCGACGCTTGGAGGCCGATGTCCAGCTCGCAACCCCTGACGAATGCCAAGGAGCTTTCAAGGGACGAGCAATGCAGTGTAGTTCGAATGCCCGAATCGTAGTATCAAGAGCTTGCTGTAGGCAAGTTCGGGTGATGCACATAATTTCTAATGTGTGCACTGTGGAAAGACTGACCTTCAAAAGGGAAAGAATCCAAAATTAATTCAAAAGTGCAAAATCTAAAATACTCATCTCAACGAGGAATAATGCGGTCACTTGAAAAATCCTTATCTGACAAAGAAAGTCGAAACCATTGAAGTCGGTAACAAAAGCATCGCTGAACTCCTCTCCGAAATGGCGAAAACAGGTTTCCAAGGAAGGAAGCTGGGAGAAGCGTTTGAAGTGTGGGAGGCGATGCTGAAGAAAAAGAACCTAACTATCATCATGGGCTACGCGGGCTCACTTAGCACGACGGGAATGTGGAAGATCATTGCATGGTTGATTGAGGAAAGGTTCATAGACGTTCTTGTCTCCACGGGAGCAAACGTTTCAGAAGACATACTTGAAGCCATGGGTGGAAGCTACTACCAAGGAAGTCCACATGTTGATGATTCAGACCTTCTGCGCAACAAGGTCGACAGATTCTACGATGTGCTGGCCGACGAATTGGAGTATAGGAAGATGGAAAATCTTGTGCAGGATTTCCTTAGTGAACTGGATCCCAACTACACATACTCCTCACGTGAGTTCCTTCACATATTCGGGGAGAAGCTTTCGGCGATGGGGATCAACAGCATAATCACGAAGGCCTTTGAGAAGAAGGTCCCTGTATTTTCGCCAGCGATAGCGGACAGCGGATACGGTGTGGCTATGGTCCTGGCTAGGAGGAACGGGGTCAAGATCAAGATAGATCATGCGAAGGATCTTGACGAAATGACATCGATTTGTGAAAGGGGGAAGGGGACTGGAGTGATATACATAGGAGGAGGCGTTCCTAAGGATTTCACCCAACTTGCCGCGGTAGTAAGAACACTGACGGTAGGTGGGGAGACTGAAATACCCCACGACTATGCTATCCAGATAACTGCTGATAGCCCTCAGTGGGGTGGACTATCCGGATGCACCTTAGAAGAGGCGGTGAGCTGGGGCAAAGTAGCTGCCGATGGAAAGAAGGTTACGTGCTACTGTGATGCAACGATAGCCCTACCTATCCTTGCTCACGGACTTGGAGAGAAAGTCAAGGAGAGGTTAAGCGTTCCAGACTTCTCTTGGCTCTTCGGATATCAGACTGCTAAAGCACGCACAGCAGTCCCTCAATGAAAGATACTAGCACGCTTCTAGTGTCAGCCTCATTCAGAGCCTTTATCAAAGCCGAGCATAGGTGCCCAGTGCTTTAGCGAATCGCTTGATGATGTCCGGGGAAAACCTAGAAGACGAGCCCCGAAATTATATAGCCTACAAGTAGCAGGAGCGCAGTCCAAAGCGTAGTCATTACCATCGAAGCCATCCCAGGCACCAGTTCCATTATTTTTTCATAATTCTGACTCAAAACTCTAGCAGCGGTCCTAGCTTTTGGAAGTGCTATCAGCGATAGAAGCGCAAAGGGCGTGATAAAGCCTAGTATGACACTAGCAATAATGATCAGGTACGCGCTTCCAATCAGAACATTGAAGCGCTGGGCTGCCTTTGCCTTGCCCCATCTTGCGATAAGATGCATTCGTCCTTTCTGCATATCGGCGTCGGTATCCGGAAACTCGTTTATGTACAGAATTCCCATAGTCAAGATTCCGAGTACCGCACCAACCAGAATCGGTTCAGGATGAATTGTCTTGGTTTGTACGTAGTATGTTCCGAGCATGAGCATGGGTCCAAAGTTCAGACCCACTATCAGCTCTCCTATGCCCCAAGTGGAGATCAGTGGGGAGTAGGCAACGATAGATACCGCCGCAGCAAGTAGAATTCCAATTAGCAGTGGGTCAAATGCGAACTTGTACACAAAGTAAAAGCCTGTTGATAATCCAGCCGCAAGAAAGCCAATTCCCGCAAAGAGGACACTGTTAGAAGTTAACTCCTTTGCCGGTAGAATTCTGCTTCCGCCGCTAAATGGAGTTGGAGTCGTCACAAGGTCTATACCACTTCGATAGTCGAAATAGTCGTTTAGGACGTTGACACTAGCGTGCAGACTTACTACTCCAAAGATGCTTAGGATTGCAGTGAGCAAATCGAAGTACCCATGATTCCACGCGATTGCAATGCCTATCGGAACGAAGATTGTCGGCAAAAGGAGAAACGGAGCCCTGACCTCCCTTATCCAGACGTTATGCACCATCCAGCCTGCACCTTTCTCTAGACATCGCTTAGGGGCTTAGTGAGCCCCATGTAACCGATCAGCTCGTTTCCTCGCTTAAGAGGACGTACCGTCAATATCGCCCTGAACCTTGATCCGTCTTTTCTTACTAGGGTTACCTCCTCCTCATATTTGCCGGTTTCGGCAGCAGTTTTCAGAAGCCTTGGAACATTTGCCCCTCCCTCGGCTTCGGGTACGTGGAATATTGCTACGCTTTGCTTCCCGACGACCTCATCCGGTTTCCAGCCAAATATCTGTTGCGCACCTACGCCGTAGGATGTTATCATACCCTTCAAATCAGACGCGATGCCCGAGTATACTCCAGTCTCGGATTCTCGCTGGCTCAATTCCACCGATGAGTGGTAATCATCCCTGGATTTTAGTGTTTTTTGCATGCTTCCCCGTGAAAGTGCTTATCTAGAGCTGATTTAGAACGCGGGTGTGTCGAGGGCTTACACACGTACCGGCGACAAGGGAACCACGGGTCTTTTCGGAGGTCCTAGAGTCAGAAAGAGCTCACCGAGAATAGAAGCTTATGGCTGCATAGATGAATTAAACTCCTTCATTGGTCTCGCCAGGAGCTTTGCAGATGAGAAGGACATTGATCAAATTCTCAAGCAGGTTCAAGACAATCTTTTCATAGTGGGTGCGGATCTGGCAACTCCGTTAAAGGCGAAGGTTGCAAAAAAGGTTCCGAGAGTAACGCCGGAGCACACCAGTCGATTGGAAGGCATCGCAGACAGACTCGACAAAGAGTTACAACCCTTGAAGACCTTCGTCCTACCAGCGGGCAGTAGGTTCGCAACCCATCTTCAGGTTGCCAGAGCTGTCTGTAGGAGGGCAGAGAGAAAGATTGTTGATCTCTCCAAGAAGGAGGAAATCAATGATGAGATTATACCCTATGTGAACCGTCTCTCCTCTCTGTTGTTCGTAATGGCGAGGGTAGTAAACAAGAGGAGCGGAAACATCGAGGTTCCATGGAGATCAGGATAGCAAATCATTTTAGAAACCGAGGTTATCCGGGTAGCAGTTAATCCCAACATCGTGGTCGAAGCATGTCGGAATTTTGGAAGAGGGTAGAGCATTACAGGCAACTGGGCATAGATCCTCTGAAGTGGGTCGCGGGTTGTGCGGTCAAGGTTGACTTGACTTCAGTTGTCTATCCCGCCCTAAACTCGATCAAACCGGAATTGGAAAAGCTTGGCGTCACAGTGAGCCCAAGACAGGACGCCGATATCTTCCCAAAGAAAGGAGAGCTACTCACTGAAAGACGCGTCTATGATACCAAGGATCCAAAAGTTGATCCGGTCGATCTGAGGAGAATTAATCCAACCAGAGCGATTTCGCTCATTCAGGTACATCAGAGAGTCGGAGGCAACGCTGAGAGTTTTGCCGAGGTTCTTTTGCGGGTGTATCGAAAGATAGGAGAGGCTCATCTGAGTTTCGCTGTTGGAAAGGGCCACTCCATAATAACGGCATATCCTGATGCCGAGTTTGCGCTTTTTGATTTCCTCGTTCAAACAAATGGCAGGTCGGAGGGCTACAACCTAGCGAATAACGACACAATCCAGCTAATTGACCCTACTGATGACCCAGCTTCGGAACCTCAGGTGCATGTTGCACTTTCAAACGCTATCGCTGACCTAGTCACGTTGGGATGCTACGAAAACCTGCAGATTCTCCCCGTCTTTGACGCTCCAAACGAGGAGATTTCAAGGCAGATCACGAATCATATGGAATCATATGCCAAGAAATTCGGGATTCATATCAATCCGCAGGAAATGGTCGGAAGAAGGAAACTGCTGATAGGTGCGACAGTTCTCGGGGAGATGCACAAGGAGCCACCAATCTTTCACAACAATCTTCAAGGTGATATGCAGATTCTTGTCACAAGAGACTTTGGTGACCTAGCACCCATCAATGTCTACTTGGCATGCGAGGCGGATCCTGACTTTCTATCAGCGCTTCAGGATGAGGGCTTTAGCCTCGATGAAGCAAGAAGGACCAAAGACGATATAGTGACGTTGATGAAGTGGCCGAACCTCGCTGTCGGCGAAGTAATCAACAGGTATCTGCCCGATTCAGGTGAGAAGTTCGAACCGACTGAGCATATTGCAGTTACAGGGGACCTATCGGGTCCTGGGATTTACATCTTCAAGGAGATGGCCCAGCTTGGCGGTGTAGATATCGCTCTGGATAAAGTTCCGCTGAAGTACCCTGAGTACGTTCTCTTCGCTTCCCGCAACTATCTGATGGACAATGGAACTGCTGGTACCAATGGGGCTGTAGCCATAGTCGCATCTTCCAATGTAATCGATAATGTATCAAGAGATCTTGGGAAGCATGGATATGAACCCAGAGTAATCGGCAAAATTCTTGGAAGGGGGGAGGGCAAAGTGTACTTACCCAAGAACGGAAGAGATTTGCTAGCAGCGAAAACAATCCAGGAGGAATTTCTGTATCGGTGAAGGGCGGTGGGGTTAGAACATTATGATTGAATTGGCAGCTCAGAGGAAGCTTGACTTAACTGGTCAAATATGCCCATGGCCCGTTATCAACACAATGAGAGAACTGAGGAAGATGGAATCGGGCGAAACTCTGGAAGTAGTGTTTGATCATGCCCCATCCCTGCAAAACATTCCAGAGGCAGCGAAAAGAGACGGCCATCAGATCTTGAATACTGGGCCTCTGGGTGATGGTATCTTCAGAATAGTTATCAGGGCTGAAAGAAAGTTGTAGCGCAAATGCTCTGATGGGACGCGTAACAAGAGCGGTGCAGCTGATATGGCTAAGACCAGGTTGCACATCTTCGTATACGGCAGGGTTCAGGGGATAGGCTACAGGGGATACGTCAGAAGAATAGCTAACAAAATCGGGGTTGTAGGATGGGTCAGGAACCTCTATGACGGAAGGGTTGAGGCGGTCGTCGAGGGGGAGGAAGACAAAGTGAATTATTTTGTTGAATTGTGCAAGAGGGGACCGCCATTTGCGAGGGTGGATAAGGTGGAAGTGCTGGCTGAGCCTTACAAGTCAGAATTCTTCTACTTCAAGGTAAGGCACTAGCATCTGACTGAGGAAAATCCAGAATTATCGTCTAAATTCACATCCCTATTGCATCAGAATGTTTTTACTGAGGAACCGTGATGCTGGGTGCAAAGTACAGTGAAATGTTATGATTGAATATCCAAACAAGGAGATACTGGTGGATGCTGATTGGCTTACTGCACATCTAGATGACGCCGACATCAGAATAGCTGATGCCAGAATGCCCCTTCAATACTCCTTCGCCCACGTTAAGAACGCCGTCAATGTCCCCGTGATGGAAATCATGAATCCCCAGCCAGGCTACGTTGCGCCCAAAGAAGCCTC
>Ga0213870_1001580_pt1 | contig 10180 bp, 19 predicted proteins | sample WICALVC2017_Meta_FD_160119 | JGI IMG/M metagenome (GOLD analysis project Ga0213870, IMG submission 160119) | Freshwater microbial communities from subterranean cave lake in Wind Cave National Park, South Dakota, United States - WICALVC2017 | ecosystem: Environmental > Aquatic > Deep subsurface >... | reverse complement strand
GATTATAAAACAGGTTTTAAGTTATAGAATTATGAAAGAAGAAAAGAAAAAAGATACTTGTGTACGTTGCGGTTACGACAAAAAAGAAACAAGGAAATTGGGCGGAAGATTTTAGAGGATAATACCCCCAATCATTAACTCATAAGAATATATGGAAAAAGAAATCATAAAAAAATGGGCTGTAATTTGGAAGAGAGATAAAAACATTCTCGCCCTTTATAGAATGAAAAAAACAGATATTATTTCTATAGAATGGGAAGCCACTACAGGAGATTATGGCATATTTAATTCTCTCGCGGTTTTTGATAAAAAGTCGGACGCTGAAAGGTGGCGGGCAAAAAATAATGATTGGGAGACTGTTTTACTGGAAATTAAGATTATAAGTCAATGAAAAAAAAGAAATCTCCAAAATGTTTTGAGTGCGGCAAATCCATGAAGCCCGCATATGATAAAATCGCAAAGAAAGCAACGGGACATCTATGGGATAATACCCCCAACCATTAACCCATAAGAATATGAAAAAAGAAGAATTACAAAAGTGGATTAAAAAAAATGAGGATATAATAAAATCAAACAAACTTTATTTGGGAATAGTGCAACAAGAAATAGAGTTTGGCGAGAAGATAATAGAGGAAATCAAAAAGATTAAGGCAGAAGAAGATTATTCTCCATCCACAAACATATATGAAAAAAGAAATATGAGCAATCCCAAACAGCACATAGAAAAATGTAAAATCCTAAAAAAAGATATTTGGCAAGATTGTGATTGTGATGGCTTTCATACTTTTGATGAGTTATACGAACATCGCATAAGATTGTTTATCGCATTATGCCGATACTTTATTCGAGGGAAAGCAAGCTATGATAGCCGAAATGTTTGGATAAGCCGACTACATTCAGATGGCACAAGTTTTGATGGCCAGTTTATTATGGGAATAGGGGAAGAAAAGGGAAACCAGATTACTTATCATTTGCCTATATCTTACTGGGACGAATGTGTGACAATGGCGCAAGAACTTGATTGCGCTCCTAAATATGACGGTCATACCCCTGCCGATGTATTAGTAAGATTAAAAACTTTATAATATGCTTTGCGAAAATTGCAATGAAAAACAAGAAGAAATAGACGGACTCAAAGAAGAAAATGAGCATTTGAAAGATGAGATTAAAAGTTTAGAATCGGAATTGACCGCCATAGATAGGTGGCATGGCAATTATCCGAGATAAAAAAATTATGGAACACATCATCTCCCTTAATCATTAAATTAAAATATATGCCTTTCAAAGATACACTAGAGGGACAAACGCATTTTCAGAATGATGGATGTGGAATACCCGAGCATAATACTCCGTCCAAAAAAGAATGTTCCCACATAAAATATATCAAAGAAGAAATCAACAAACTCAAAGCATCCATAGATGCGCTGAAAGAGCAAAATAAGAGATTGCAGAGTGAGATAGATGAATTGCAAAATAATTTTGATTAACCAAGATAAAAAAAATTATGGAACACAATAATTATCTACGAGAAATACGTAAGACGGATTGTCCTCATCCATGCGAAAGGTGCAAGAAAGAAGAAGACGAAAAAATGAAAAAAATAATAGAAGACATCAATACTCATATTGAATGTCGGTGTTATTGTCATACATATCATTATAATTGCAAATAAAAATATGAAACCATTTAAAAATCATGCCATTTTATCTACGATTATTGCTGGAACTATATTTGGATTTTGGCAAGAAAGCGCAACTGCGGGAATAACAATGTACACATTTTTATATAGTTTATACGCGATTTATTCTTCTAAATAATCTTATGACTAAAGGAGGGGAAATGGCCAAGCAGATAAAGAAGCCAAAACCTAAGAAGCGCAAAAGGTGGTAAGAGGTTGGAGCCGCGCCTCATCCAAGCGGCTCCACTAATTTATGAAATGGAAACCTAAAAAAAGACATCCGGTAAAACTCTTCAATTATTGGTTTGCATGGTATCCTTATAAATGCCGTGTATGCGATAGTCATATATGGATGGAATGGATGCGATTATATTGGATAAATCCTATTTATTATAAAGTAGTGTGTATAGAGTGCGGTCATCATCTGGAGATGGCTGATAAATAAAGCCATCGAGTAACCAATAAGAATGTATGAATTTATTTTCACAAGATATAAAAACCCTCGGCTTTATAAGAGCAGTAAAGTTTTTCTTCCAAAGGGCATTGAGAGGTTATGATGATAGTTTTATGTGGGGAATGGATGGATACTTGGAAATATTCATCCCTGCAATAAAAAGATTTTGTGAAGAAGAGATGAAAGACAAAGAGTTTACAGAACTGAACCCCGACAAGGAAGATATTTTTAAAACAATGTTTGAAAAGATAAAGAGTTTTGAACAACGACCTGACGATGACTGGTATAAACAGCCTAATACTTCTTCCGAAATGTGGAAATACTTTGGGAAATATATCAACTACTTCTGGTCGTAATGGTATAATACTAACCGATATATCGCTTATAATTATGGAATTGAAAGTCAATACAATTTATCAAGGCAATACGCTGGATGTGTTAAAAACTTTTCCTGATGAGTGTATTGATATGGTGGTTACGAGTCCGCCATATTATGGTATAATAGGGATATGGCACAAGACAAACTTGGTCGCTTTATTAGGGGAACTCATTGGCGACCAAGACAACTTTTCTGGGACAAGCATTGGTTGGATAACGAATATATCCAAAAAGATAGATCAGCATTGGATATTGCTAACCAATTTGGAATTACTGAAGCGGCAATTTTGTTTTGGTTACGGAAACTTGAAATTAAAAGAAAAAAAATGTCCGAGATTAGAAAGCGAAAATACTGGGGACTCAAGGGAAAACAGAACGGGATGTATGGAAAGTTTGGAAAACAAAACCCTAACTGGAACGGTGGTCATTCGCCAGAAAGGCAAAGTAAATATGCTCGTTCAGCGTGGAAAGAATTGGCTAAAATTATATTGGAAAGAGATAATTATAAATGCCAGAAGTGTGGGGTCGGGCACATTATGGGCAACAGATTGATTGTTCATCATATTAAGCCGTGGGCGAGATACCTCAAACTTTGGTTTGAACCAAGCAACTTATTAGTAGTTTGTGAAAAATGCCACAAAATAATTCACAAAAAGAAGATTTTATAGGGCGACACATTAACTCTGTTATTCAGGGTGATGTTCTGGAGGTGCTCCGGCAGTTTCCAGATGAGGTGATTGATACAATAATCACTTCGCCGCCCTATTATTAGCGGACTTCGTGACTATGGCATTGAGGGGCAAGTAGGACTTGAACCAACACTCAATGAATATCTTGAGAAAATGCTTTTGATTACAGGGGAGTTAAGGCGCGTATTAAAAAAGACAGGGACTATGTGGTGGAATCATGGGGATAGTTATTCAAGTGCAAGGCCATTGGGTACTAACGATAATGGGAGTACAGGGAAGCTGGCTGGAGGTAAAAAAATAAGGTTTGCCTTGAGTGAACAAAATAAAAATAGGGGAAACTCATTAGTGAATGACATACCCGAAAAATCTCTCTTATTCCAAAACTACCGGTTAATGATACGAATGATAGACGAACAGCAGTGGATACTTCGCAATACAATCATTTGGCACAAGCCGAATTGTATGCCATCTTCCGTTAAAGACCGTTTTACCGTGGATTACGAACCAGTATTCTTCTTCACTAAAAATAAGAAGTATTGGTTTGAACAGCAGTTTGAAAACTTTGAAAGCAACGACTATGACCGAGCAAGAATGGCAAATGCCCGGGAAGTTCACGGAGGAAAATTGGCAGATAATAGCGGCGGAGCGATTAAAACTCAACGAGCGTTTGTTGCGGGCAATAAACAAGGCAGAACAAAAAGATGCGTATGGAAAATAAATACTAAACCCTTTCCCGAATCGCATTTTGCAGTATTTCCAGAAGCCCTTATAGAAATACCAATTAAAGCCGGTTGTCCCGAAAAGGGAATTGTCCTCGATCCATTCATGGGTAGCGGCACCACGGCCGTAGTGGCCAAGCAGTTAAACCGGCAATGGATCGGAATTGAGCTGAATAAAAATTACGTTGAAATGGCAAACCAAAGAATCGCATCTATTCCCAATAGTTTATTTGTATGAAATATTCAAACAAATTCTTGCTTATATTAGTCATTTTGTTATTATATTATATTTTTGAAAAGGATATTACTTTTACCTTTTTGAATAAGCTTCCCAATCAAGACAAATCTGCGACAACCACACTACTTATTATCGAGAGACGTATTCAGAGGGGTTTCTTTTGATCGCATCTATTCCCAATAGTTTATTTGTATGAAAAAATATCAGATAATTTACGCAGACCCGCCCTGGCAACAAAGTAAAGGTGGCAAAAAGAAAGTTCGTCTCAATTCAAGTGGAGAAAAATTGGAGTATCCTGTCATTTCTTTACAACTTATATTGGCACACTTGGCAAATGCGAGAGACGTGGCAGAAGAAAATCATTGTTGTTTTCTTTGGACGATTGACAAGTATTTGTGGGAAGCGGAAGAAATTATGAAAGATTTGGGATATAAACTCCACGCAAGAATGATTTGGAATAAAGTTACAGGAATACCAGCCGCTTTTACTATAAGATTTGGACACGAATATCTGTTGTGGTTTTACCGAGGAAAGTTACTTCCAGTAGCAAAAGATGAACGAGGCAAAATACATTCAGTATTCACCGAACAAGTTAAAAGACATAGTAAAAAACCCGAAGTTGCTTATCAGATTATTGAACGCTTATATCCGCATATCCCAAAATTAGAATTATATGCTCGTCAAAAACGGCAAACACTAACTGAAACTTGGGCCGCTTGGGGCAACGAAGTAGAAAGTGATATAGATTTAACTCCCCTAGTCACATAGTTTTTATAATCACTGTTGCGTGCGTAAGCTTTCGCGGCATTAAGGTTGCATACGAGTTGCGAGAGAGGTGCGGCGCTGATGGTGGAGATTGATACTCCTTATGGAGTATTTTTCTTTATAAGAAACGAGCCGTCCCCAGCCATAGGTGCGGCTCGCGTCCTTTGAGGAATCAGCGATCTTGCGATCACCTCTCCACACTTCGGGGCATTAAAAAACACCCGTCCGAGCGTCCATGTCTTTGCCTTCAGTTTAAGAACCGAAAAGGGCTGACGCCCGCAAAAGAATGGATCGCTCCGATAGATATTCTCTAACGAATCGCCAATATCTTTGCACAATTCTTCCAATGGAAATAGTGCCCATTAGCCAGCATTTTTCGTGCTATTTCTTTTTGAAGTTCGGGATTCCAAATGAGTAGATTGGCTTCTTGAATGAGTAGATCGGGGGGAAAGAATCCATACTCTTTGCCCTTTTGGAGGAATGTAAGAGGAGAAAATTGGAGTATTCCTTTTGAGGGAGCACCATTGATTTTTGTATCTTCGTGGTTTATGGCATTTTCATTTCCGCCTGATTCGCATGAAATCAATTTCTCCATGTCCTGTTCTATTTTCTTCTCCTTATACATCTTCGCTTTCAACTCCTGTATCTGTAATTGGATACCATTGATTTTGTTCTGTATCTCGTGAAGCGCGAGTACGGGAAGTGGTGTTAAAATACACAACAAAAAAGCAAGATATTTTTTCATAAAAAATGTTATTGAATAATCTTTGAGCGATCGCGGAGTAACTGTTCAAATACGCGCAGTATGGTGACAAATATAGGGATATACATCGAATACGCCCCCAAGTCAGCCGAAGCAAGCCACCCTATAAGATACGTCACAAATCCCAATCCTGCACTCATCAGCGCGGTATAGAATACATTAAGTAGTGCGCCTCTGTCGAACGAGCCTGCCTCGGCCTTTGAATTACCAAGATTGCCATAGAGCATTTGACCTCCTAACGTGGTGATTTTCATATTGATTTTTTAATTGATAATACGATAAAACTTCATAGGAAATCCGCCCCCATCGACATAGCGAATCCTCCACGAAGCAAGCGAATAATTATCCTTCAATTTTCCATCCGCACTATCATTTGATGCGATTCTGCCATTGCCGATAAAAAAACCACAATGCCCGTTTTTCAGTTTTCCGTTACCGTGTCCGCTCGGTGAGATTATCAACTCCCCGCCCAATAATTTTTCCTCCGTAACCTCCCTAAAGCGGCTTTTGTCGCCATTCAATACATAATACAGCAGGTAGGTGCTATATCCCCCGCCAATCTCGTGGCCTAACACGATATTGGCGATACTATTTATTTCATCCACGCACCCCACATCCACATACTTATTCCCCCAACTTTTGCCAAGTCCTTTCAGACAAAACTCCAAGATTTTCTTTCCGCTTTCCGTTTGTTTGTTCTCCATAGATTTTAATTTTTCCAGCATTTTTATAATGCTGTTTAATTGATTTTGGAGAGATTGAAGAAGCGCGGGATTCATGGACGGTTGTTACGTCTTAAACGACATTCCGCAGCGAATTCTTTAATCTCCGCGCAGTAACTTTGGAACGAACCGAGATGGCAAAAATATAGGTGGCAATGACGGCAAGCGGTAACAAAGTTTGAGGGACTTAATTCCAAATCGGGTCTTAATGCGAAAGGCAAAATATGGTGGAGTTCTAATGGATTGAGTAGTCCTCCTTTTTTCTCACATATCTCACAATAACTTTTTATATTCACCTTTCTTACTTTTGACCATTCCGAAGATCGAGTTTTTCCGCCAAGTTTGTAGTATTCTTGACCACCGAATAACGTGAGAAACTTATACCAGAGTTCAATCATATCTCAACCTTTATTTCGTTCAATCGGCATATCCCTAAAAATCTCCTCAATCTTCTTCTCCTGTTCCTCATGCAATTCGTTAGTTAAATCAATCTGCCGCTCAATATACTCAATCTCTTTTCGCGTGTCTTTGCGGAACTCCGCCATTTGATAAAAAGAATAAATCACCCACACACACCATGAGAGAAAAAGGATGCCTGCTATGAGAAAAATGTATTTCATAATTTTCTTTGATAATACTCTCTAAAAAATTCCTCAAATCCCGCATACCACCTCTTTTGAGGGGGGAGGACGACCTTTGGGATTTTTGCTATGTGATACCGTTTTGCAAATCCAAAATCGTAATTCGGATCGAGTTGTTTTACAAAAGGCGGATAAGTGTCAAAAATCATAGACACGCTATTACGGGCAAAGCACATAGTCCAGTGATTATCGGGTTCTCCTTGGTCTTTTACATATATGCCATTGTGCTCCTTCCATGCTACTACCGATAATGCCACAGGTGAATAACGAAGCGCATCGCGTAGCCGTTCATGCTTCTCGCGTACATCCATTGCAGGAGTAAAGACGTTCTCATGTCCGAATGATTTTTCTATAAGCCATTGCGCCGCCATTGCTTCTATTTCGGAAGTGATAAATGAGGGATCGGCATACTCATCCCATGTCTCTATTGCGTCTGTAAACGCAAGCATTGCCTCCGGTATCGCGCCTTGCTTGCGTATCGCCTCTCCTATGACGTGAGGATTATTACCGGGCGGCTTGGTGCCTGTTTTGATATAAGTAAACCTATCTGCATACTCACTATTCTCCGCAAACCGTCTGCGTTCAAGCGTTTCTATTGCGGCATAAGAATTATAGATTGTACAACCATACGTCTCAATTTTTCGTTGTTGTAATTCCTGCATAGGCAAGAACTTCTGCCAGTTTCCGTTATCTTGGAGCACATCTCGTGGCAATGCGGACGCACCTAAAAGATATTGGTCAGGTTCTATCGTCCATGGTTGGAAGCCATGCCCGACTAATCCTTGATTTTTTATATTGACATCATTTAATGTCATGTTTTATCTCTAAAATGAATACTATTCTATTTAATAATTCTATTTCTTTATCCGCGTGGTCTCTCAATTCTTTCCTAAAATCAGTCATATCTTGTCTTATATGTTCTAAATGATTATTTTCGAACGCATCAAGCCGTTCAATGATTTCTCTGTTATGCCCATTTCCATTCCCGTTCTTTTTGAGATTCCATATAAAAGACAAAAGTCCGCTTTTCCATGCCACCAAAAGTCCAATGAAAACTCCCACACTTCCCACACCTGTCATTATTTTTTGTACACCGTCAAAAAAGTCCATCACAAATTTTAATGATTATGAGATTCAAAATTCTCGATTGATCCATATTCATTACGAATGCGTTTTTCTTGATTTTGCGATTCGTTCCATACGTCTATTCGATAACCGAAAAACTTCCAAATTTTCCTAATTATGTTCATAAGAGAAGTCGTATATCGTTTATTTTCCATATTATTTGTATCCGCTTTCCAGCGCGGTATTAAACGTTGAGTCCACCTTTTATTTACTTGTATTCATTCATTCCAATTTTTTAATACGCGCTTCAAGTAATTTAATCTGCTTTTGCTGTCTTTTCACTATCTCCAAAAGTTCCTTAATCCCCTGCGTATTCGTGGATAGAATACCCGGCACATCGATAGAACGCGCATTGCCCTCTGCATCATAGGCATCTGCCAATTTCGGGTTTATTGCTTGTAATTCATCAGCAATGAATCCAAAACGCATCCGTTCGGGATGGTCTTTATATGCAAACTGGAGGGGGTTCATTTTTTCAATAAGCGCAAGAGCAGAAGTTCCGAAGTTTTCTATGATATTTGTTTTTTGATCGCGAGCCGATACGGTACAGCTAGACGCGGCATTTTTATACACTTGTTTGGTTGTGCTGTTTTGACAAATACTATCTGGTGATCCCACTGCTGCGGCAAGATTAGTCATAATGACATTGCTGGTAGTTGCAATCAATCCGGGGACGGAAACATTTGAATAAAATGTCGAGGTTCCATTAACTCCTGATGTCAAATTCGCTGCTCCTTGCACCGACAAGATACTGCCCGGGGTGGAGGTGCCGATGCCGACGTTGCCATTGTGGTCAAAACGAGCAACTTCAGCGAGTGCGGTGCCGCCGTTCGATGCGGTGCGTATGGTGAAAGCTCCTCCGTTTGCCGAATCAGTCCAGTTCTCGGTTGCGACTGCTCGCAACGCTACGCTGTTGATCGCATATCCGGTGGCCGCATATCCGGTGAAATTGATTTGCGCAATGTTATCGCCGTTAGTAATGGCCGTAGGACTTGCATTCGTGCCAAGGGCGCGACGAAGTGTAATGGATGGATTCGCAGTACCGAATGTGTCAAAAGACAGTATGGTGTTCATGCTGTCGCCACCGACAAGGTGGATAACAGTGCCCGCAGGTGGAGTAGGTGGCGCTGTCGCGTTCTTACTGACCACAAACATCGAATTTGGTACCGCCGTCCCGATCCCCACATCCCCAAATTGATTCACAATGAAGTTAGTGGTGGAGGAACCGATGATGAAGGGATGGGAGCCGGCTGGGGCATTGATTGAGAGGAGTGCTGCAGGAGTAGTGGTGCCAGCAATGCCTATTCGTCCATAGGCGCTGGAGCTGTCAATCGAGAAAATCGGGGTTTGATTGGCATTGGTTGAGGTGGCGATGCTGAAGGCATTGATGGATACGGGGATGGTGGTGGTGGCTTTGGATTGATAACTCAACGTAAGATTCGCGGCAGTGGATGAGGAGATGGTGATGAGGCTGGAATCGAGGTAAGTGTTGCCGGCAACCGAAAGGCGAGTTGCCGGAGTGGTGGTGCCGATGCCGACGTTGCCGGTACTTGTAATACGCATCTGCTCTGTCAATGTAAGGTCATTTATCTGGGTGGCAAAGGACATAGCAACGGAATCGTCTGCATTGGTCGCAGTTTCTTTCAAAACTTTTATTTGTGCTTTTCCAACTCCTACACGTGGACTGCCGGAAGTCGCATCGTTTGTCTCGAAATTTAGCGCACCACCAAGACTTGCACCACCGGTTCCCTGATACACAATTACTATTCCCGCGTTGTTACTTGTCGGAGTAACTTGCAGTCGATCGCTCGGCGCTGCCGTCCCGATGCCGACGTTGCCATCCGCCTGAATCACAAACGGTGTCGTATCATTTGCCTCATCCTGCGCCCAGAAGGTGTAGCCAGTGCCGGTGTTTGAAAGGAGCATAGCGGTATTCGCTCCCGAGGTGGCGATGGCAAACGCAGCTCCCGGGGTCGTGGTGCCTACTCCGATGCCGAATCCTCCGGAG
>Ga0213870_1001579_pt1 | contig 10182 bp, 7 predicted proteins | sample WICALVC2017_Meta_FD_160119 | JGI IMG/M metagenome (GOLD analysis project Ga0213870, IMG submission 160119) | Freshwater microbial communities from subterranean cave lake in Wind Cave National Park, South Dakota, United States - WICALVC2017 | ecosystem: Environmental > Aquatic > Deep subsurface >... | reverse complement strand
CTTAAGCAGAGAACAAAAATGTGTTACAGGACTCTCTCTTAAATCGTTAACATTTTTTTTATAAGTTATCCCATATACAAGTATCGACATGCCTTTTTTATAATACTCAAGCATTTTCTCCAATACATATTCGGGCATTTTTTCATTCTCTTTAAGTCCTGCTCTTGTAACATCCATAGAAACTCCACGATTTTTTGCAAGCTGCAGAATATAATAAGGATCAACAGGAATACAATGTCCGCCAACACCAATGCCTGGATAATGCGCGTGAAAACTCCATTTTGTTTTTGCCGCTTCAATTACGTCGAGAACGTCTATGCCACAACTATCGGCAAGTTTTGCAAATTCATTTATCAAAGCTATATTTACGGCTCTATAGGTATTCTCCAACATTTTTGCCATTTCCGCTGTCTCAAGGTTTTTTACAGGTATTACGCCATCTTTCAAAACAAGTTTATATAATGTAGTTGCCAAATTCAGGCTTTCTTTATCTACTGCGCCAACTACTTTAGGAATATTAGTAGTATTTCTTTTTTTATTTCCTGGATCAATGCGTTCTGGTGAGCAAACTAAAAAATAATCTCCAGGCAGCAATCCAATTATATCCCTAGTCATGAAAGGAGAAACTGTTGACTCGTTAATGATAAGTTTTCCTGTAAGATTAATAGTTGATAGTCTATTGGCTACTGATTTGAAAGGTTCCAAATCCGGTTCCTTATTGTCTGTTACTGGTGTCGGGACACAAATAATAAGAACATCTTGCTTAGCAAGGTCACTATCTTCTACAAGTTTTGCTACTAACTTTTTTTTCGATGTAACCTCTTTAAGATCTTTGTCTATTGTTGCATCTTGTAAATAATTTATGCCTTTTTGCAAATCTTCAACTTTTTTCTTATTCTTCACAAATCCGCTAACTTGAAATCCTTTTTTTGCAAAAGCAACTGCTAAAGGCAACCCCACGTAGCCTAGACCAATAATGCCAACTTTGGCACTTTTAGTTTTTATTTTTTCAGAAAGCGCATTATAATCTCTCATTTTTGTTTCAACATTTGCCGGAAATACCCTATGGTTTCTGTTAATCCATCCTTTAGGCTAACTTTTGGCTCCCAGAAAAGTTTTTCTTTAGCAAGTGTAATGTCTGGCTTTCTTTTTGATGGATCATCTTTTGGCCGTTTGACATATTGAATTTTTGAACTGGAGTTGGTCATAATAGTGATCTTTTTAGCCAAATCGACAATTGTATGCTCGTCAGGATTGCCAATATTTACAGGCCCTACTTGACTACTTTCCATCATTGCAATGATTCCCTTTGCCATATCAGAGACAAAACAAAATGATCTTGTTTGTTTGCCGTCACCATGAACAGTTAGTGGCTCTCCTAAGATTGCTTGCCGGACCAATTGAGGCACAACTCTACTGTCGGTAACATTTGAATTTGGTCCATAGGTGTTGAATATGCGAATAATTTTTACTTTAACATCGTATTCTCTATGGTAAGCCATGCACAGAGCTTCCCCAAATCGTTTTCCCTCATCATACCCACTGCGTACGCCAACAGAATTAACATTTCCCCAATAACTTTCCTTTTGTGGATGTTGTCTGGGGTCTCCATAAGCCTCACTACTTGAGGCAAAAAGTATAGGAATGTTTTGCTCCTTTGCAATACCAAGAAGATTTTTAGTACCAAGACTATTTGCCAATGCTGCTTCAACCGGATACTCCATTATGTGCGTAACCGATGCAGGAGAAGCCAAATGATAAATCTTGTCAAGTTTTGATGCAAAAAGAGTTTCTATGAAACTGTTATCTATTACATCTGCTTTCAAAAATTTAAAATTTTTGTTGGTTAAAAAAGGATCTATATTTCTTTTGCTCCCAGTGCTTAGATTATCGACACAAAGAACATTATTGCCGCTTTCCAATAAATACTTGCAAACATATGAACCTATAAATCCAGCACCGCCCGCCACTAAGACTTTTTTATCCATGCAAAACATTGTAGCAGACTCCTAATAGTTTTTCTATATTGACAATGTTCTTTCTCATCCTTTATACTTTCTAAATGAAACGGTTTCTTCTATTAATTGCAATTTTCTTTATTACAGCTATCTTTTTCGCTAGTACAATCTTTGCACAGGAAATGACACTGCCCTCATCTCCTATTGTTAAATATGATTTGGCGTATCCGGGGATCTTGCCCGACCATCCTTTCTACAAGTTAAAAGTTCTAAGAGACAAAATATCTCTTGCCTTAATAAGTGATCCAAGAAAAAAAATAGATTTCTATCTTCTGAAAACAGACAAGGAAATTTTGGCAGCAGCAATGCTTGTTGATAAAGGACTTATTGACCTTGCGGCACAAACTGCGCTCAAAGCAGAACACAACTTTACTCTTCTTACGCAAGCAATGTATAGCCTTCCCAACCCACCAAAAGAAGACTTGTATAAAAAGCTTGAAACCGCCTCACTTAAACATCAGGAAGTACTTGCATCTTTAGCAAAAAGAGTGTCTTCTCAAAAGCAGAAAATATTTCTCACCGTAATTGATTTTTCAAAAAGAAACTGGAATACAATTGAGGAATATAAAAACTTGGAAGAAGAAAGAGATTAATAGTTTGTTTTCAAGTGCTTCTTATCGTTTTTCCATATTGTCAAAATTGCAACCCCATCAACTTTTACTTCATAGACAGGAAGAAGAGTTTCAAGATAATCCCTTATCTCCCTCGCTATATCTATATTCCATCTGTAGTCAGTAACTTCAATTATATACTCTCCATTTTTTTTACTCCCTGAGTAATATCGATTATCTAAATCTATATCTCTTCGCAATGTGGTTCTGGGAATATTTGCATGAAGTCCCCTAATAAGAGAAAGTTTTGCGTTTTTTTCCGCGTTTTCATTTAGCCAATCGACACCCTCTTTGTAGGAACTCCCCAGTGTCAGGCCCCAATCGGCAAAATTCTTATTTTTAGCGCCCTCCAGTCCCCCAATGAGCGTATTAAAATACACATTCTGATGTGGGTGAATATCGATAAGCTTGAGAACAAGAGGGATAAAAAGAACAATGATGCCTATTTGGACTAAGTTAAATTGTTTTATTGTTAAATTGTTAAATTGCTTGAAACGCTTAACAATATAACCACTTAGCAATTTAGCAATTTCGGCTGCTCCAAGTCCTGCTAAAATTGCCATTGCCGGCATAAATTCCATTATTTGCCGTAAACCCCCATAGATTCCAGTTTTAAAAAAGCTTACTCTGATAATTGGAACAAGCAGCCATAAAAAAATAAATATTGCCAGTTTATTTTTTTCTGAAACTCCGTGTTTTAAAACATAGAAAATACCAAAGAAACAATATAGCAATATAATAAGAGGAGTGGTAAAAAGTATCCATTGCAAAGCATAGGTATTTACTCCAAAAAAATAATAACTATGAGGCTGATAAGAAAAAATCCCTATTTCACTATAGTATGAAAGTGTATTCATAATGTTACTCGGATTTTGCCAAAGATAAGGCCATGAAGCATAGAGAATAGAAAAAGCTATAAATGGAAACAGGACAAGACTTATTGACATAGATTTAGAAAATGGCCACGATAATCTCTTTATGGACTTCCAATAATAAATGACAAACCATAGGGCAATAGTAAAGCCGGTAAATATGATATTAAACTTAGTTCCTAAAGCAAAACCTGCAAAAATTCCTGAGGCAATAATCCACTTCCATTTATCTTTGATGATTCCAATATAAAAAGTAAAAAGAGTTAATGAATAAAAAGTTACTTCTACAGGATCTTTTATATTAAAATGTGATTCTGAAAAAAATAGCGGATACAGAGCAAGGGATAATGTCGCAATAATTGCGGCAAATTTTCCATAAAAGTGAGCTACAAATAAAAATACCGATGCTGCTAGAACTGAGCTCACAAAAATTGTAAATAGATGATAACTCTCTATGTCTCCAATTAATCCAAACTTTTGATAGAATAGCATATTTGAAAAAGAAGCCAATATGCCATTTAGAGGAGGGTGTCCTTTATCATGCTTAATGTAATAGGGAAAAGTAAACTTTTCTCCTTCTCTGTCATACTGATAAATACTGCGACGAAAAAAACTATCGTCTTCAAATTTTACGTCCGGCAAAACAGCATCCTTATTCGTTGGATAATGTGACCTAATCTTAGGTAAATCTGTATAATCTGTCTTTCCGGTCAAGAAGTATCGAGCGTACGCCTGCCCACGCAGGTAATGCGCTGTTTCATCCCAATTTAAGCCATAGTGGGATAAAGTCAATATTCCCTGAATTAAAAAAACTAAAAAAATAATAATTCCAAGGAATATATTGGATTTTTTCATCCGGTTTGTAGTATATCATCTTTTTCATGTAGAATATGGGAAGCTTAATGAATATTTGTGTCCTCACCCATACATACCCAAGGTTTTCAGGAGATCCGGTTGCCCCATTTATGAAAGACTTTTGTCGTGGACTAGTAGAGCAAAAACAAAACGTATTTCTTCTCATCCCATATGACAAATTATTTGCAGTACGGCAAAATACAACTTCCAATCTTAAAGTAAAACTATATAGATATATTATTCCCAATAGATTACATACTTTGGGATATTCAAGAACTCTTGTTGGAGATCAACAACTTAAGACTCGTGTTTTTTTTCTTGCTCCGTTTATGTTCGTTTCAGGCTTTTTCTCTTTGCTTTCGCTGGTATATCAAAAAAAAATTCAAATAATCTCTGCGCACTGGATTGTTCCAAATGGTTTTATAGGGGCCCTCGTTTCAAAAATTACAGGTGTGCCTCTTGTTATAACTGTCCCAGGATCGGACGTATATCTTGGAAAAAAGAATTTATTCTTTCGATGGATGACAACATTTAGCTTATCGCAAGCAAAAGTTATTGTCTCCAATAGCATGCATTATCTCGAAGAACTGGCAAATATGCCAATTGACAAAACAAAATTTGTGGAGATACCTTATGGAATTAATGTACGTAATTTTGCAAACTTTCGTAACCAAAGGGGTGTAATGCGTAAACAACTTAAGCTACCGTCATCTGATTTTATTATCCTGGCTGTAGGTAGACTCGTTGAAAAAAAAGGATTTGCTTATCTTATAAGTGCGATGCCGGATATTATAAAAAAAGAAGGAAAGGTAAAATTAGTAATTATCGGTGACGGTTCGCAGAGAAAGTCTTTAGAACAATTGACGCAAAAACTTGGAATTCAACAAAAAGTTTTATTCTTAGGAAGCATAAACCATACCGACCTACCCAAGTACTACGGTCTTGCAGACGTCTATGTTTCTCCTTCAGTAAAAGATAAGCAAGGTAATCTAGAATCTCATACCGTAGCTTTATTTGAGGCAATTGCTTCTGGTCTTCCTATTGTCGCAACAAAACTTGCCGTAAGCAAACAATATGTTGACGGGAAGAATGGATATAGAGTAAATGATAGAGATTCAAACGACTTAGCATCTGCAATTATAAAAGTATTAAACTCCAATAATCTTTCAGATATGGGAAAACAAAGCAGTGATATTGCAAAAAAATATCTTTCGTATCAATTCTGCACAAATGAGTATATAAAAATTTTCAAGGAAATTGTAACGAGCTAGTCTTTATTGATTTAAGGATTGCTTTTCCCATACGATTGTCTTACTAATTCCTTCTTCCAGAGAGTACTTTGCTTTCCATCTTAGCAATCTTTCCGCTTTTTCCGCTTTTCCAACTAACGACAATACTTCTCCATTCCGAAGAGGAAATGAACCGATATCAATTCCTACATTTGCCTTTGTTTTTTGTATTATTATTTTTGCAACATCTTCTAACAATGTTCCTTTACCTGTAGATATATTAATAATTTCGCCCGTTAGTTTTTCTCCAAGATTAACAACAGCTAGATATGCATCTACTACATCTTTTATATAAATATAGTCTCTAACAATCTTATCCTTTGTCAAAGTCAGATTTTTTCCCTTAAGACATTGTCTTATGACCGTTGAGATAAATCTTCTCTCATCTTCTCCCTCCCCGTAAACGGTAAAAGGACGAACTGTTATCAAAGAAAAAAAACTTCTTTTCGAAAATACTTGAGAAAATAATGTTGCAGCCGCTTTGGTAACACCATACATATTAGCGGGATTAAGCATAGAATCCTCACCGAAGGGGATATTGCTACTGCCATATTCAAAACAACTTCCTGTGTTAACAAATATTCTACAGTCAGTCTTCTGAGCAGCATATAAAAGATGCGCTGTTCCATTTATATTAGAATCTACCATCAACCGTGTATTTTCCAAAGACATATCCCCATAGGAATAAACTCCGTAACCCGCTAAATTAATAATTATATCGGGATTGGTTTTTTTTAAGATCTCTGAAACATTTTTTGCATCTTCCAAGCTTGCCTCAAAAACCCTAATCTTATCCAGAATAGGCAAAAGTCTTTTTCTATTGCTGTTTTTTCTTAACAATAAAGTCGGTATATATCCAAGCAGTACCAGTCTTTCGACAATTTTTGCGCCAATAAATCCATTGCCTCCTGTTATCAAAATAGTCGTATCTTTCATGTCGCTTTTCTTTGTAATTATAGCAAAATTACTCTATAATAAATAGCAATGCTTAAGCACAAAAAGTATCTTGTCAGCCTCTTAATTGGCATTATTTTTTTTATTATCGGACTTGTAACTCTTCCTCATTATGGAACTGACTGGGATACAATTAACCATTTACCACGAGGCCAAGCATACTTACAATATATACTAAACGGTGAAAAGACATACAAAAAGTTACCAACTTATGTAGAATATCACCAAAAAGGTGGAACGCTTTTATTCTCTCCAAGTAAAGATGCAGATTTAATCCCTAAACGCAGCCTATATCAAATCAATGGTTATGGTGCTTCTTATTTTTTAGCAAAGGACGGCGGACACCCGCCGCTTTCGGATATTTTTTCTTCTATATTTAATGTTGTTTTGTTTCAAAAACTAAGTTTAATAAATGATATTGATTCGTATCATGTATACATTATCTTTTTGGCTTCTTTCCTTGTGGCAATCCTCTTTTGGTGGACAAAAAAACACTATGGTACTTTTACGGCATTCATTGCAGTCCTATCGTTAATTCTTTACCCTCTTTTTTTTGGAGAATCACACTTTAATATCAAAGACATTCCCCAAGCATCATTTTATAGCTTAGTGATAATTTTCCTCTATGAAGGCATTACGCGTAAAAAAAATTCCTTGCTTCTCCTTTCTGCTGTTTTTTTCGGATGTGCGTGGGGAACAAAATTTAATATCCTTTTTTCTCCATTCATTGTCCTTCCATGGTTTTTCATATATATTAAGCAGAGCGTCCGCTCCCTTTCAAGGGTTCGCTGGCTCATTCCATCAATAATTTACTTTCCATTAATCGCTATACTTATTTTCTGGGGGAGTTGGCCGTACTTATGGACAGATCCCATTCCTCGTTTCCTCACTGTTATTAAATACTATACGACAATAGGAATTAATCCTAATTTTGATTCATCCTTTATTTTTTTTGGCTTCAATACCTATGCTGTCCAGTGGATTCTATATACTACTCCATTGATAACTCTTTTTCTTACATTCTTTGGTATTGCGTATGCACTGACTCAAGGATGGAAAGAGAAAGAAAAAACATCGTTATTAATTTTTATTTGGTTTCTTATTCCAATACTTAGAGTTACCATGCCGCATGCGGGCATCTATGGGGGCGTAAGGCAGATTATGGAGTATATTCCAGCCATGGCGATATTAGCGGGAATAGGAGCAGACTACATTGTTAAATTGTTAAATGGTTATATTGTTAATATGCGAATTAAGCAATTTAGCAATTTAGCAATAAAACAATCGTTTCTTAAGGTGTTTATTGTTCTCTCTTTTCTCCCAATCATTTTTAAGCTTATTTCTATTCACCCCAATGAAAATGTTTATTTTAATCCCCTCATCGGCGGATTGAAAGGCGCTAAAGATGTGAATTTTCCTTACTGGGGTAATAGTTTTGGAAACGCTTATCGTCAGGGCGCTAACTTTGTAAATAAAAATGCAGAAAAAAATGCAACACTTGTTCTTGCCCAAGAGCTTATGCCTAATCTTCCACGAACATTCGTAAGAGAAGATCTAATGTTCTCAAACGCTTTGCGTAGCGGATATCTTAGAAAAGGAGAATATGTGATAGGACTAAATTTTGGATCCGCGCAAAATATGTCGTATTATAGCAGTAGGTTTTACCACCGAACCCTACAACCTATATATGAGGTAACAGTTGATAATACTGCTATTCTTTCTGTCTTTAAGAATGATTTTGAACATACAAGAAAAATCTATAAGCGTGAAGAAAAACTAGAGAACACTTCTTACGAGATAGTAGAAAACGGAATAAGAATCTCGTTTGATAAAATACTTACACTTTCGCGCGTCCAATGGGCATTTCAAGAAAAAGAATGTAGCAATCTCGAACACGCATATTTTGAGGTATCAACAAACGGGAAAAGCTGGGAAAGAGTACCCCATGTACTACCCATGGATATTCCAATACCTATATTACCCGCACAACCAAATGAAAACTCTATTGAATTTCCTTTTGGAGCGGAGCGCTCACTTACGGTTTTTGTTCGAGTGGAACCTAAAGACGCTTGTATAAAAAAAATAAAAAGCGTTACCACCTACTATTATCCAGATGCTACATAGCAGTTTTTAGATTATGTCCAAAAATAGAAAGTGCGAAATTAGCAGTATTATCCCAATCATACTTGAGACTTTCTTTTCTTGCTCCTTCAGATAATTTCCCATATAAGCCCTTGTCATTTAGAAGCATGAGTATATTTTCTGAAAGATTCTTCGGAGTATTTTCTTGACAGATTATTCCTGTCTCATAATTAGTTACAATATCGCGTAGACCTAAGGAATTATACACTACAGACGGAACACCCATAGAGCCTGCTTCAGGAATAGTAAGTCCAAAACCTTCTTTAGCTGAAGGAGATACCAATATATGAGAAGCTGAAATAATTTCAAATTTCTCTTTTTCGGAAACAAACCCTAAAAATTCAACACTGTCTTTAACGTCTAAGTCTTTACACAAAGTCTTAAGGTGTAATACGTAATCCATATCTCCTCTTCCTACAACTCTCAATTTTATTCTATTTCCTTTATTTTTAATTATTTGAGTTGCACGTAACGCATCCTCAATTCCTTTTGCTTTAGAAAGTCTCCCAATATATACAAGAGAAGGAATTTCTTCCTTTGCCATTTTTTTTACGTTTTGGGTATTAATACCCATGGGTAATACGTGAACCCTATTTTTATTTACTCCATTTTCGATAAGCTCTTTTTTTGTAGATTCTGAAATAGTAATAAAAGTAATACCTCTATAAAAAAGCTTTACATATATTATTTCTACTATCCTGCCTATTGCTCCAAATAACGGACCGTAAAGCGTAAACCACAACTCATTTGCCAATTCGCAAATGAGCGCTATCTTTTTTTCCTTTACATACAGCGGGGTAAAAAATGGGAGACCATGGATCTCGTCAATAACCACATCAAAATGATTTCTAAAATTTTTTATGTAATAAAAAAAAGCAAGAAAGTGTACAGACCAGAATAAGAATCTCGCATCCGCGTGGCCTCTTCTTATGATCTTAACCCCATCTATAGTTTCATCTTTTTTAGCGCCTGAAAAATAAGAAGAAAACTGAGTGACCAAATGTCCTTTCTTAACCCATCTTTTTGCCATTTCATGAGTAAGAATTTCGGCTCCTCCGGAGGCTGGATTTTTTATATCCCTCCAGTTAAAAACTAATATTCTCATACAGTCATCCAACGTTTACTTGAAATTTTAGTTCGGGGTCATACTTCCATTTCCGTTTGTTACCATCGTCATAATAATTTAATAGTTTCAATCTATAAAAGATTGCGAGCGTATCCAAAAAAGTATGAAAAAGCTCAATAAACAAATTCTTGCTTATAAAACTTCCGCGAAAATCATAAATTAGCTCTATAGGAGCCTCTACAATTTTTTTATACCCAAGGCTATAAGCTACCGCCAGTATCTCTATATCGAAAGCAAATTTTTTCACCAGAAGCCGCGGCATAACATCTTCAATAACCTTTCTCTTAAAAATCTTCATGCCCACCTGAGTATCTC
>Ga0213870_1001578_pt1 | contig 10191 bp, 11 predicted proteins | sample WICALVC2017_Meta_FD_160119 | JGI IMG/M metagenome (GOLD analysis project Ga0213870, IMG submission 160119) | Freshwater microbial communities from subterranean cave lake in Wind Cave National Park, South Dakota, United States - WICALVC2017 | ecosystem: Environmental > Aquatic > Deep subsurface >... | reverse complement strand
TATTTGTCTATGAACGACGTATGAAGAAATCGGCTATACCCGAGAAAGGGTTTCGTTTTACAGTATCTCCAAAATCTTGTATCTGGCCCGGCCTTTGGGCGTCTCCACTTCCACTTCCTCGCCCGTCTTATGCCCCAAAAAGGCCTTCCCGAGCGGCGACTCGTCGGAAATAAAACCATTGGCCGGATTGGCTTCGGAAGAGCCGACAATGGTGAATTGCTGGAGGCCGAATTTTGAGTCCGTCTTGATTTGAGTCCCCACTTCAACCGCCTCGTGCTTGTGTCCGGGCGCTTCGTTCTTCACCTCGGCCTGCCTTAAAATTTCCTCCATTTCCATAATCCTTCCTTCGTTGAATGATTGAATGGACAGGGCTTCCTGGTATTCGGCATTCTCGGAAATGTCTCCAAACGACTTGGCCTCCTGAATTTTCTGGGAAATTTCGGGACGCAGCGACTTTCTCCTATCGAGTTCCTCTTTCAGTTTTTTGAGTCCTTCCTGGCTAAGATACATAAATGAAAATCATTTCTTAAAGTAATCTTTAAGTATTCTATGCGCGAGCTGATGCGGTATATAACTTCCCTCTTTACCAGATTCGAGCATCACTGTCAAAACAAGCTGTGGATTATCATAGGGAGCGAAAACAGAAATCCAGGAATTGGTGCTCTGGCCCTTGATTACTTCGGCCGTGCCGCTTTTGGCGCCGACCTCAAAAGGCAAATCAGCCAGAACTTTGGCGGTGCCGACTTGGGCGGCCATTTTCATTCCTTCTCTCACGACTTTCAAATTTTCTTCGTTAAAATCGAATTCCTGAAGAACTTCGGGCTGAAAAACCCGGATTACGCCGTTATTTTGGTCTAAAACCTTGTCGGCTATGAAAGGCCGGTACATTGTTCCGTTGCCCATGGCGGCGATATAACTCGTAAGCCAGAGAGGCGTGACTATAAGGTCGCCCTGGCCGATGGAAACGTTAAAAGTGTCTCCCTGATACCAAATTTCGTTGCGGTAGGCCCTTTTCCATTCAGGACTGGGCACAAAACCGGCGGCTTCACCCCTTAAGTCAATTCCCAAAACCGAATCAACTTTGAACATTTTCAGATATCGGGCGATTTTTTCAATCCCGAGCCCTTTAATGTCATAAAATCCGCCGCCGATGGTGTAAAAATAAATGTCCGAGGATTGGGCAATCGCTTCTCTCATGTTGACCCAGCCGTGGTTTCGCCAGTCCCTGAAAGTGTAAACTATGTCGGGATTATAGGGATTCTCAATGGTGATGAAGCCGGGAGCGTGAATTTTTTTTGAAGGGCTTATCACCTTTTCTTCCAGGGCCGCCAAAGCGATAATCGGCTTAATCGTGGAGCCGGCCGCGAACCGGCCCGAAACTACCCGGTTAAGCAGCGGCTCTTTTTTATTTTCAAAAAGCAGCTTATATTGTTCCGGGCTTAAACCGCCGATAAAACTGTTATTATCATATGAAGGCAAGCTTACCAAAGCCAAAACCCGGCCGTCCCTTGGGTCCAAAGCCACCGCCACTCCAGCTCTTGAGCCGGTTTCCCTCAAGGCCCCGTCCAATTCGCGATAGACCTTTTCCTGCAGTCCCGAATCAATGTTCAGAACCAGGCCGTTTCCTTTTTCCGGAACCGAGAACCGGCTTTCGTCATTGAAGCGATGAATGAGAATTTCGCCCCGCCGGCCTCTTAGGGTCTCTTCGTAAAAACTTTCAAGGCCGTCGCGGCCGATTTTATCGTTGAACTTGTAAAAACCGTAACCCCGGTTAAGGTCGTCTTCGTTAACCGAACCGACATAACCGATAAGGTGGGAAAAAATCTCGGCGCCGGGATAAACACGGAGGTTGTTTTCGGCCAAAACCAAAAAGGGGTAGCCCAAAGACATAACTCTTTCTTTTTCTTCTTCGGTCAGGGCTTCCTTAATTAAAAAAGAGGCCTTATTCAAGTTGCTTTCGATTAGCCCGGAGACCGAATCAAAAGGCAAACCAAGCGCCTCCGACAATTTCAAAACCGCCTCTTCTTTTTTACCGTCCGTCATTCTTGAAGGAACAAACCATAAACTGAACATCTCTTTATTTGTCGCCAAAAGTGCGCCTTCTTTGGAATAGATTAATCCGCGCTGGGGGAAAACCGGTATTGATATGTATTGATTTTTAGCCGAGAGGGCGGCGTAATATTCCCCCTTTACGATTCCCAAATTAATGCCGCTGACCGCGAAAACGGAAAAAACCAGCAGAATGCCAAAATAAAAAACTATGAAAAAACCGGAGCTAATCGGCCTTTCAAGACGGGAATCGGGAGATACGGCGTCAAAAAACGACTCTTCCGGAGAAAGAGCGTCGTCGTCTAAATTAATGCGGTAATCCCTCATTACTGAAACTCTCCTTTATCCGTGCTGACTAAAACGTCGCTTAATTTATCAATGTCCTCAAGAATAATGCCGCAGCCCCTGACCACGGCGGTCAAGGGATCGTCTACTATTTTTACGGGCAATTTGGTCTCGTGGGCCAGCAAAACGTCAAGTCCTCTCAACAAACTTCCGCCGCCGGCCAGATACACGGCCTTTTTGGTCAAATCAGAGATAAGTTCCGGCGGGGTGTCTTCAATGGTGTCCTTTATGGCGTTGATTATGAGCCGGGTTGAACGCATCAGCGCTTTTCTGATTTCCGAAGAAGTGACTTTGATTTCCTTGGGCAAGCCGGTAACGGCATCCCGGCCCGAAATGTCCATCTCCAGGTCTTCGTCCCCGGGCCAGACCGAACCGACTGAAATTTTTATTTCCTCGGCCGTCCGCTCCCCGATTAAAAGCCGAAACTCGTCTTTGACGTGCTGAACTATGTCTTCATTCAGCTTGTCGCCGGCCACTCTTAAACTGCGGGACGCGACCGCCCCGCCCAAACTTATCACCGCCACCTCGGTCGTGCCGCCGCCGATGTCAACAATCAGATTCGCTTTCGGGTCGTAAATCGGCAGACGGGCACCTATCGCCGCGGCCATCGGCTCTTCAACCAAATAGACGTCCCGAGCGCCGGCGTTAAAAGCGGCGTCCTCAACGGCCCTCCTCTCAACTTCGGTCACGCCGGAAGGAATGCCGATGACCACCCGGGGCCGCGGCACCAAAGTGAATGATTCCTTGTGGACCCGGTCAATGAAATATTTAAGCATTTGCTCCGTCACTTCAAAATCGGAAACCACTCCGGCCACAAGCGGCCGCGAAGCCACAATGAAACCAGGGGTCTTGCCGACCATTTTCTGGGCTTCGGTGCCGATGGCTATAATCTGGCCGGTTTTTTTATTAACCGACACGACTGACGGCTCGTTAATCACTATCCCCCGCCCCCTGACATAAACCAGGGTATTGGCCGTACCCAGGTCTATGCCGATGTCTTTTGAGAATGCGCCGAAGATCTTGTCAAACATATTCTTTGAGCTTCTCCGCTTTAATCAGAACTGTTTCACTCTTGCCTCTCTTTTTAATTTCAACGGAATCCTTTTTTAGGGTTTTTTCGCTCACAACCATGCGAACCGGACAACCGATTAGGTCCGCATCGGCGAATTTCTCGCCCGGGCTCTGAACAACCCGGTCATCATATAAAACCTCAACTTTTGCTTTTAGCAATTCTTCATAGACATTATCCGCCGTGCCCCGCACCGAGCTTCGCTCTGGTGCTGTGGCCTCTTGATTCCTATGGTCCAAAACAATCAAATGAACTTTGAAAGGCGCCGCGTTTTCGGGCCAAAGAATTCCGATTCCGTCGTTATGAATTTCAACAATCGTCCCCATAAGCCGGCTGATTCCGATTCCGTAAGAACCCATTACCACGTGTTTCTGGCCCCCGTCTTTGGCCAGATATCTCAATCCAAAGGCCTCGGAATACTTTGTCCCAAGCGGAAAAATATTGCCCACCTCAATTGATTTCTTTTCTTCAATCCTGCCGCCGCATTCCGGACACTTGGCGCCGTTTTTTAATTTTGAAATTTCCGAGTTTTCGGCATGCCCGCATCCGCCAGCTGGCGGACCACAGACAAAAATCGTGTCTTCGCCCACGTCAGCCAAAACCTGAAACTCGTGAGTATTGCTCATCGTAAAAGGCCCGCCGCCGGCCAGGGTATAGACCGCCTTCAAACCGCAACGTTCAAAAATTTTAAAGTAGGCCTCCTTGACCGCGTCGTAATAACGGAAAAGGTCTTTTTCCGATTCGTGAAAACTGTATAAGTCCTTCATTAAAAACTCCCGGCCCCGCAACAGGCCCGATTTGGCCCGCGGCTCATTCCTGAATTTCGTCTGAATTTGATAAACGGCCCTTGGCAGGTCCTTGTAAGAATTTATGAATTTGGCGGCCATTGAAGCCAGGATATCCTCGTGGGACCAGCCCAAAACAAAATTGGACTCTTTATCCTTTTTCCCCCTGACCTCATAGCCGATTTCCACGTCCCATCTTCCGGTTGCAGACCAGTATTTTTTTTCAACCATGGCCGGCATGAATATTCCCTGGCCGGCGATGGCATCCATTTCTTCTCTGATGATATTTATTATTTTTTCAATCACCCGCCAGCCAAGCGGCAAAAAAGTATAGACCCCGGCCGAGTTCTTGGCGACAAATCCGCCGCGGATTAAAAGCTTGGCATTGACGCTTTCTTCGTCTTTGGGCGATTCCCGTAAGGTCTTGGTGAATAATTGAGATAAACGCATGCCTATTTTCTCAACGAAGCAAGCAATTCTGATTGCGACGCTGAGTTGTTAGAAAATTGCGCACCCAGCACATATTTGGAGTCAAAACTTCTTTAAAAATCATGCTTTTATTCGGTGAATGATTACTTGATAAATGACAATCCTTGAACCCAAATATGTGCTGGGTAAGGTTTTGTAGTTAAATTTTGTTCGCGCTTCACGCTCCAAAATTAAAACAAAACTCTTACGTCTTTTACCGTTATCCATATCATCAAAGCCAGCAGAAAGGCAAATCCGGCGGCATTGACGAATCCTTCCACTTTCTTTGAGACCGGCGAACCCTTCAGTTTTTCAAGGCCGATGAAAAGCAAACGGCCGCCGTCCAAAGCCGGAAAAGGAATAATGTTCAAAACTGCCAGATTGATTGAAAGCAGAGCCACGAATTGGAGCAAATAATTGAATCCCAATCCAGCGGCTTGGCCGGTCAAAACCGCTATGCCTATGGGCCCGGAAACATCGCCTATAAGACGGGAATCAACAAATAGATTCTTAAAGAACGCTCCGAGCGCAAAAGCGATATTAACGGCCATAACGCCGGCGTCGCGGACTCCCCGCCAGATTGATTCATACCAGGAATAAGAAACCACCCCGGTTCTGGCCAGATTTACGCCGATGGCGCCCTGGCCCGGCGGAGGGTTAAGACGCGGAACCATTCTTAAATCAACCTCTCCGCCGTTTCGTGAAACCGTTAAAATTATTTCTTCTCCTGAATGTTTTTTAACAAAGTCCTGAACTTCCTCAACCTGCTTCGGTAAAACGACCTCGCTGTCTTTCTTAAGCCGTTTAATCTCGTCCAGGGCCTTTAATCCGGCGGCTTGGGCCGGGGAATCGGCTGAAACCTGAATTACTTGAATTTTAACGTCTCTGGCGGCAAAATCCTCGTCGCCGATTAGTCCGATTCTCAAGCCCAAAAAATTGCCGAGGCCCAAAAGAACCGCCGCCAAAAGAAAATTCATCAAAACGCCGGCCACGATGACTTTGGCCCGCGCGCCGGCTGACTTGGAAGCAAAACTCCTGTGATTCTCTTCGTCCTGTCCGTCTTCCCCGTAGATTTTCACAAAACCGCCAAACGGTATCCAATTCAAGGAATAAATCGTCTCCCCCTTTTTTATGCCGAAAATCCGCGGCGGAAAACCAAAACCGAATTCATCAACCCTCATTCCGGCTTTTTTAGCCACGTAAAAATGCCCGAACTCATGCGCAAGCACCAACACCCCTAAAACAATGATAAAAATTATTGCGGTAAGCATTTAAAGAAAACTTTTAAGTCTCCTTTGCATTACATTTTATCCAACTGACTATCCCCTCAAAACTTAAACCCTTAGCTACCTCCAAAGCAAATTTTTCAAGCTTGTTATTATCAACATGATTTATTGTATAATTATTTCTCTTCAAAAATTCAGCAAGAACAGTTAGGCTTGTTCTTTTATTCCCATCTATAAAAATGTGACCGCCACCTCCATTTATTTCTCTGACATAAACAGCTGCTTTCAAAAATATGTCTGGATATAACTCTCTTCCATAAATAATCATGCCAGGCATAACTTCTAACGATTCTAAACGGTCTAAATGTAAAATACCCGGAAAACCTCCGGTTTTTTCAAGTATAAGATTATGCATTGTGATTATTTCCTCACGAGTTAAATAAATCAACTAATTTACTTGTTGGCTAAAGACTCAAAAACCTCTCTATGTTTTTCAATAAAATCGAGGACTGATTTTTTCAGTTCTGAACTAGACCTTTCATTTTTAAAGTCAAAGTAAGAACCCCCGCTTTTTTTAACTCCAAAATAACTCTTTAATCTAGCAAAAAAACCAGGCATAACAACAATTTCTTTAATTGAATACTGATTATATGTTTTTATCATACTAATTTAAGTTTTGACTATTTACTTTAACCTCCAATAAAGAAGACATGGAATCTCCATTAACACTGGCAACTACTTCATAAGTACCAGCTTCGTGAAAGATTAAATCTTTAAAAGTACTAATAAAGTAATGCCTTGAACCAGTTTCAAATTCCTGATCAGTGGAAACTATGATACTGGGGCCTTTTTTAACTTTAATATCAAACCTATGCTTTCCCGCCTGACCCTCTACAACTATAAAAACAAAAAATTCCTTATGTTTAGCTGGCAAACCAGAAACATTTATCAAGTTAAAAACGCCATCAATACTAACTTTTTTAGTATTTTCGTCCACCGCTACCTTATCAGCAAGTAAAAGTGATACTATTTTCATAATATAATCCTACCAAAAAAACAAATAAAAATCACTTAAATATATCTGGAAGCTGGGAAACACTATTCATCTTCAACTAAAGCAATGTGATTACCTTCAGAATCTTTGAAGTGAGCCGATTTCCCCCACGGAAATAGCATTATATCACCTGATATATCAAGTAGATTGGCTTGATCTGACTCAACGTGAAAATTTACACTTCTTGCTTTGAGTTCTTTAACTACCTTTTCAATATCTGATACACGAAACTCTAATCCATGTTCAGTGCCACCATAGAGGTACAGATGAACCTCTGCACCAAACGCCTCAAAGGAGGCCCAGTCTGATTCTTTACGGATCAAAGATAATCCTAAAATATCTCTGTAAAAACTTATAGCTCGTTCCAGGTCGCGTACCTTTATATCAATAATTAGCTTTTTGAATTCGGATTGCATTGGTTTTTCGTCTCCCTGGTCTTCGCCGGTGAGTCCTTGGACGAGACGGAATCTATTTTTTTGGTTTGGTGAGGGGTATAGCCGATTTCTAATAAAGCCCGCAGGGTATAGCCATTTCAGAACCTCATGAGCCGAGCCGTTAAGAGGAGATAAGTTCTGTAGCGAGGCGAGTGAGGAGCGAGGGTTTATTCTGATAAACAGGAGTTCACAGAATTATTAAAGTTGTACGAGGCCGAGTGTTTCTGAAATGGCTGTGCCCGAGAGGCTTTATTTTTTAGAAATCGGCTATACTCGAGCTAAGAATTTAATTCCCTCTCTTTCCCCTCCCCGAGCTCCTTTACCTTTTTGTTATACTCGTCCGTCACTTTCTGTAATTCATCCTTGGCCCGGAACTTCTCGTCTTCCGAAATCTTCTTCTCCTTTTCCAAATTCTGAACCTTGTGCCAGACCTCGTCCCGGCCCCGCCTTATTCTTATTCTCACCTGTTCAAGCTTTTCATGTAAAAGCTTAGTTAACTCCCTTTTTCTTTCCTCAACCAAAGGCGGCAAAACCAATTTAATGTTCTGCCCTTCCACATTGGGAACCAGTCCCAAACGGCTTTCCTCAATCCCCTTGACCACCGCGTTAACCGCGCCTTTATCCCAAACCTGAATAAGCAGCGTTTTCGGGTCAGGCACCATGATACTGGCCACCTCTTTCAAATTGAGCTTTGAACCGTAAACATCTACTTTTACGTTCTCAATCAGGGCCGGCGAAGCCCGGCCGCTCCTAATTTGCGCCAAATCGCTTTTCAAAAATTCCAAAACCCTGTCCAGTTCTTTTTTTAAATTGTCAATCAATGGTTTCATAAGTTAGCCAAAAACGCTTCCAGGGCCAAGCGATGGTTATATTGCGGTCTTGAAACGATACTATTTAAGTATAGCAGTTCTTTGGCATGCCTCTTGTCCGGCAGAGAAGCCGAATAAATAAACCAGTCGCCAGTCATTTTTTTCAGGTCATCCGGATTGGCCGAAATTTTCTTGGCCGTTTCAAACCGCTCCTTGAAATCGGCTTTCAAGAATTTATTCAAAATACTGACGTTTTTTTGAAAATTATTAAAGTTTTCGGCCAATCCAAGGGCTAATCCCAAAGAGCCGCTCGAAAGTTTGGCGGCGGAAGAAGCAATTTCTTTCTTAACGCCTTTTTCAACGATAAGATGCCGTAAAATTTCATTCTCTTTAAGCGGCCTGAATCGCCAGGCCTGGCAGCGGCTTAAAACCGTCGGCAAAAGCATTTTCGGCAAATGGGTCACTAAAAATAAAACCGACCTGCCCGGCGGCTCTTCCAAAATCTTAAGCAAAGCGTTGGAAGCGTCGTGCCCCAGATAATGGGCATTATTGATAACGGCGATTTTATACTTTCCGAAAGGGGTGAGATAAATAAAATTTTTAAGCTCTCGAATATCGGCAATATCAATATGGTCATCGCCTTTATCAATGATTCTCAAATCGGGATTCGTCTTGATTGAACCGGAAAGCAATTCTGCAATTTTAAAAGCCAAAAATTTCTTGCCCACGCCTTGCGGCCCGTGAAAAAGATAGGCGTGGGATAAGCCGTCGTTTTTAATTAATTTTTCAAAATAATTTTTTATACTGGAATTTCCTATTAACAAAGTTTGTAAATTTCTAATTCCTAATTGACCTAATTATTCTAATCAATGCCTAATGACTTAATGTCCAATTGGTCATTGGGATATTGGGATTTGATTAGGTTAATTAGAATAATTAGAAATTAGGTTAATTTTTCCATTATTTCTTCGGCTATTACTTTTCCGGCATCCATTTTGGCAAATTGTTTAATTCTTTGACTTACCGCTTGGTAATTCTCCGGTTTCAGCAAACGCTTGAGCTGGTCGATTAAAATATGGGGTTTCAGATTTTGTTCTTCCAGAACTACCGCTCCAAACTTGGCAAATTCGGCGGCATTCTCTTTCTGATGGTTTCCAGCTGAATAAGGATAAGGTACCACGATTGCCGGTTTGCCTAAAGCGGCGAGTTCAAAAATGCCTGAACCGGAACGGCTGACGATTATATCAGCCGCCGCATAGGCGTTTTTAAGGCCTTCGTCGTCCAGAAAATCAAAAAGCCGGTAATTCTTTTCTATGTCGGCGCCGTAAGCGGCCAAGCCCTCTTTTTTTATTCTCTCGGTTTCCTGCCTGACCGAATCAATGTTTTTAGGTCCGGCCTGATGAATAAGCTGAAAGTCCTTAACCAGTTGGACCAGGCCCTCAATCACCAGGTTATTGATGAATGCCGAGCCCTGGCTTCCGGCCAAAAACAAGACCGTTTTTTTCTCCGGGTTAAGATTGAAATAACCGAATGCTTCAACTCTGTTGCCGTTTAATAAATTTTCTCTTGCCGGATTGCCGCTTAAAACCGTCTTTTTGGCGGAAAAATGCCTGGCCGCGTTTTCAAAAGAAATAAAGACCCTTTTGGCAAACCCGGCGGAGACCCTGTTAGCCAGACCGGGTACTGAATCCGACTCGTGAATAAAGACGGGAATAAAGTAGAGCAGGCCGACAAAAGTCGGGATAACCGAAGTAAAACCGCCTTTTGAAAAAACCGCGTCCGGCATAAAAACAAAAAGTGTCCAGAGCGCCTGAAGCAAGGCGATTGGAACCGCCAAAAGAGCGAAAAAATTAAGCCGGCCGCCCTCAACCCGCCTTATCCTGGGAGTAAAAATTCTTTTAAATCTCACTCCGCGGCTTTCAAACTCATCTCTCCAGCGATTAGAATCAGCC
>Ga0213870_1001577_pt1 | contig 10193 bp, 9 predicted proteins | sample WICALVC2017_Meta_FD_160119 | JGI IMG/M metagenome (GOLD analysis project Ga0213870, IMG submission 160119) | Freshwater microbial communities from subterranean cave lake in Wind Cave National Park, South Dakota, United States - WICALVC2017 | ecosystem: Environmental > Aquatic > Deep subsurface >... | reverse complement strand
ACGGCGCGGAGAATGTTGAGATCGTGGACTATCACTGAAGGAGAACTGCCATGCCCAAGAAACTGCTGCCGCCTATCCACCCTGGTGAAATCCTGCGCGAAGAATTCATGAAGCCGCTGGGTCTGTCCGCCAACGCGCTCGCGCAACGTCTTGGCGTGACGACCGCGCGTGTCAACGAGATCGCCAACGAGCGGCGAGGCATTACGGCAGACACCGCGCTGCGCCTGGGGCGCTGCTTTTCCACCACACCGGAATTCTGGATGAATCTCCAACAGCGGTATGAATTGGAAGCCGTCCGCCGGGAAGTTGGCGTGGCGGTGGAACGAAAGGTTGTGGCACTGACCTTGGCGGGGTAGGACGTTCATATCAGCCATGCCTACACAAGACAGGACCTGTCCAATTTAAGTGGGGCAGTATAAAGGTGATGGGAGAGCGGGCGTTCGGCGAGTGGATATGCGGAGGTATTGTCACTGTGGCGAGCAAGCCATGAGGAGTGGGACCACACCAGCGCCGACGCTTCAAGAAATCCGAGAAGCGCATAGTTGGAAAAGGGACTACGAACGCTATCTGTTCCTGAGTCGGTATCTCTTTCGGCCCCTTGGCTTTCTCGTAACATGGGTGGCGATCCGTCTGGGCTTAACCTCAGAGGGTGTGTCCTGGCTGTCTGGTTTGGTGGGTCTGGCGGGGTGTGGACTGCTGGTGAGCGGATGGCAACAGGTGCTGCCGGCTGGGATCGGATTGCTGCTCCTCTTTAATCTGCTTGACTGTGTGGACGGCAGCATTGCCCGGACGATGAAGACAGAGAACCCCTATGGGAGATTCCTGGATTCGGTCTGTGGCGGAGTTATCGACCTGGTGTTTTGGGCGGTGGTCGGCATCCTGGCGTTTCAACATCCCAATCTCCTCCACTGGCCGAATCCGTTCGAATATGGGCCGATATTCTGGCTGGCAGTCGGTGGAATGACCTGTTTCATGTGCCAGACTCTTGGTTTGCTGGAACAGAGCTTTGATGGACTGTTGAAGCCCTCTTGGAATAAAGGACAAGGGCTTCAGGCCAAGCAAGTGGGAAGCAACGATGGTGTGCAGGAAGAGTTATCGGTGAGGCCCAATAATCAGCAATCGACATGGCCCCTCCGTCTGATCGTGGCGACCAACCTCCGGGTACGGGAGACGCACTATGTCCTCCTTGTTGCAGCCTACTTAGCTAGTATAGTTGATGTCCTGCTCAGCGTGTATTTAGTCTACTATTTAGTGTATAGCCTGCTCCTATTGGTCGTCTACTCGAAACGTGGGCAGCAAATCCGACGATCTTACTTAGTGGCCAAATGAGCACGTTGCTTGTGGGGACAGGATGATGAGCGATCGCCCCAGTACAACCTGGGTATCGGCCCAGGAGGGGGAGAAGCTCTATTGGGCAAAGCGGTGCAGTGATCCGGTCGGTGTGATGTATGAAATGGGAGAGCATCTCGACCTCGCGTGGCGCCTCAAACAATGCGTCCTTACCACTCCCAAAAGATTGTTGGACGTTGGCATTGGCCCAATGGGAACCGGCCTATTATGGTTGTTCCCCGATGCGCGATTCAAAGTCGGGGTTGATACACTACGGAGAATGACCGTGGCGACTGGCAATCAGTATGCCGACCAACTGGTGAAGGCTATTACATCGGATTGCCAGTACGTTCTTGGTAACGCTGAATATCTTCCATACAAGGATGGAACCTTTGATATAGTTGTATGTAACAACGTCCTTGACCATGTCGCTCATCCTATTCAAGTCTTGTCGGAGGTGTGCCGAGTTGTGAGCCCAGGAGGATATTTGGGGCTGGGGCTCGATACCAATTCATACCTCGGCTATTTCCTGCGAAAGGCGGACCGGCTGTTGCGTCCATCATTGAATACCTATCGATTGCATCCGACCGATTTCGTCATCGGGTACACCGAGCAGTATTTGTCTAGCCGGCATTTTTCCATTCTCTCCTCCAACGAGGCGAGCAGGCTCGGCCGACTTGTGGGGCGGCGACGGATGCAGTGTTGGGTTGCGGTAAAGAGACGCGAGAAAATATCCCCCTGAGCCCAATGAAGATTTGCCTGGTATCGGTTGTCACATACTGGCACGGCATGAAGGGCGGGATGGAGGTCCACGGGCGGCTCTTGGCCAGGGCACTGGCGGCCCGCGGGCATGAGGTCACCGTGATCACGTCCCGGCATCCCTCTGGTCGGGAACGCGACCATCGGGAAGGGGTCGAGCTCCACTACCTTCAAGGGACGGAGTTCGCGTCGCAGAAGGGGAAGTGGGCCTCCGAGTGCGACCGCCGTTTCCGCGAATTGCACCAAAAACATCTATTCGATGTCCTGTGCTGTCAGCACATGGTGGTGCCTCCTGCGCTGCTTGACTTCGCGCGGCAGCAGGGTGTCCCGGTCGTCGTCATTACTGAAGGTCTTGCCGGCTGGGTCCTGTTGTCGGAACTTCGACAGGCATTCAGCCACAACAAGGGGTATGGGCAGTTGTGGCGGCAAGCGTTGTCCTTTCTTTTTTACTATCTTTTCTGGGAATTGCCTGTGGCTAGAGCATGCGATGCGGTCATCGCTGTGAGTGATGAAGTTGCGCGTTCCGTCCCCCGATGGTGCGGTGTCAGCTCCGGTAAGGTTTTTACGGTGTATAATGGAGTGGACGTGCAAGCCTTCGCCCCCGACCGGGACGCTCGCGAGGCCATCCGGAAGCAGTATGGTCTCGCTCCGGACGACCGCCTGATCCTGTTTCTCAGCCACGTCACCAGGCAGAAGGGGCTGCATGTGTTGCTTAAGTGTTTGCCCCGTGTCCGAGCCCGACATGAGCACGTGAAGCTTCTCGTGGCTGGTGAAGGCGATTATCTGGCCGATGTGAAATATCTTGTTGACACTATGAAGTTGCAGGCCTCGGTGATCTTTGCCGGGCATGTCCCGCATGAAATGGCGCCGGCCTATATAAATGCTTCGGATTTCTTCATTCTTCCTACCTTACGCCAAGAGGGGATGCCCTTTGCTCTGCTCGAGGCGATGGCGTGCCAGAAGCCGATCATTGCGTCTCGCATAGGGGGAATCCCGTCGGTCGTGGAGGACAGCGCCAACGGACTCCTTGTGTCCCCCGGAGACCCGGCCAGCCTCACGAACGCGGTCCTGCGTGTGCTCGGAGACAGAGCGCTGGCTGAGCAGATCGCCCGCCAGGCTCGTGCAACGATTCTCCGTGGCTATTCCCTGGACAGCATGGTGGAGGGGACACTGAAGGTGTTTGAGACGGTTGTAGGCCACGCACGGCCATTGTCCGTTGGAGGCTGGACATAAATGCCTCTCTCCGAACCGTTTGTCTCGATTTTTATCCCTTCCTATAACGATCAGGCCGATCTGTCTGCCTGTTTGGAGTCGTTGCGCCGGTTGCGCTACTCGAAGGAGAATCTCGAGCTGGTAGTCTGGGATAATGGCTCAACGGATGACACGGTCCCCATGGTTGAACAGCGGTTCAAAGAGATGGCCGGTGAGGGATGGCGCTTGCTGAAGCTCATTGAAAATCAAAAGAACGAGGGCTGCTATGTTCCCTACAACTTGGGCATCCCGTCCGTATCTCCTCAGACTGAGCACATTCTCGGGCTGGATGCTGACGTCGAACTGGAGCCGGATGCGCTCACCTATCTTGTTGACGCCATTCGCGGAGAAGGGGTTGTGGTCGTGGGTGCCAGATCCGTTGTGTACGGCAATCCTGTTCAGACGGCCCACGGCGCCGGTTTTGTGAACCGGTGGACAGCCACCTACACTGAACGCGATGCCCGTGAACCCATCGAATGTGATTATGTCATCGGCTGTTGTTGGTTGTTCGATAAACGAATCTTCGAAGACATGGGCGGGTTTTCCCCGGATTTCTATATCAACCATTGGGAGGTTGATTATTGCCTGCGCGCGAAAACCCGCGGATGGCGGATTCTGTATGAGCCGAGAGCAGTGGCGCGGCATAAGATCCAGTATCCAGCGACATGCAGCACCGAGCGCCTGTACTATATGTTTCGTAACAAACTCCTGATGATCAGAAACAATCGTTATTTCGCAAGCCGGTACCTCACGATGGCACTGTGCTTCCTCCTATCCGCTGCGCGGATCGTAAGCCGTGCCGTTGTGGAGGGCAATATACGCAACGCCGCGAACGCCTGTCGTGGCCTGTACGATGGGCTGCGAGGACTGACCGGGGCTCTTCCCTCGAGGTCTTAGATGCTGGGTTCGGCGTTGAAGCGCATCTATCGGTATTTGGTGCAGGCACAATATGAAGGCCTGAGAAATTACGAGGCCGTTCTCAGTCTAATCCGACGCATCCCTCACGCGGACAGCCTCTTGGATGTGGGGTGCGCGGATGGGAATAAAACCATGCAATACGCCACGGAGTTGGCTGTTGGTAAGGACAAGGTCTATGGTATTGAACAACAGCCCCATTACATCACGCTGGCCCAAAATCATCTGAACGTGGTTCCGGTTGATCTCGAACGAGATCCCTTCCCGTTCAAGGATCAAGAGGTGGATGTCATCATTTGCAATCAAATCCTGGAGCATCTGAAAAACATGTATGCTCCGCTGCAGGAGATGGCCAGAATTCTCAAGGTTGGCGGCCATCTCCTTATTGGCATCCCCAACCTGGCAGCGATTCAAAATCGCCTCCTTTTGCTCTTTGGACGCCAGCCGATGTGTAACGCGATCCTTGGCCCCCACGTCAGGTGTTTTACCACCAAAGGGCTTGCCGACTTTTTAAAATTAAACCAGGATTTCGAACTTGTGGCAGTGACGGGCGCGACGCTCTATCCATTTCCCTATCCGATCGTGAAGTACGGCGCGCCCTATTTCCCCGGCTTGGCATCCTATGCATTCTATTTGCTCAAAAAGGTTCGGCATAGCTCCACCCAAAGTGGATGGGACATTCCCGGCGCCGATACCATCTTTTAGCCCCACAAAGAAGGCTGGCAAAACTGTAGAATGGTCTGGATAGTGGGAAGGTGAGTGGTATGAATCCCAGAATGCGCCATTGGCTCAAAAATGTGGCCATCAGGACCGGGAGCATCAAGATCTTGCGGAAGGTCCGCGACACGATTGCTCCGCCAGTCCAACTGGACTACCGGTTGTTGGAGCAGACCGGAGAAGTGCCGTTTCCAACGTCCGTGACCATCGAGGTGACCCTGGCCTGTAATCTTCGCTGCACCATGTGCTTTCAAAACGACTATCGGGACAGGGGCATCGCCAAGGAGTTGGGCACCGATGGTCTTCTCAACGTCTTGAAGCGGCTCCCACCCAAAATCAGGTTCGCGTATTTTTTGGGCGGTGAGGTGTTCCTCCGAAAAGGATTCACGCGGTTGTTGGAGGCTGTGGATAGGGAGGGTATAGAGACCTTCATCACGACGAACGGCACGCGGATTGGGCCGGAGGATTGGGCGGTACTGGATCGCGTCCACCATCTAACGGGTCTCGGTTTCTCCATCGACGGCATTGGCACGGTCCACGATGCTATTCGGGGCCAAGGCACGTACGAGACGATCGTCGGCAATGTCCGGCGCGCCTTGTCCAAACAACGGGTTTATGTCAGCTTCGTCATGATGGAATCCAACGTTCATCAAATGTCCGGATTTGCGCAAACAGTCGCGGGACTGGGCGTTCGAGAGATCGGGTTTCAGCATGAAATTTATTGCCGGTCGGATGAGATAGAAGCGACGCGCCGCCAGCTCGGGTGGACGGTCCAGGATGAGGTCATGATGACCGTCAAAGAGAAAGACTGGTCACAAGAGTCGATCCAGACCCTGGATGACCAGCTTGCGGCGTTACCAACGCTGGAGCGCCGCCACGGCTTCGTCGCGGCCTTCGAACCCCCGCTCCCGGCCGCGACCCTGCCGTCGCTCTATGATGGAACAATTCGGACCAAGACCAGGTTGTATTGTCGTGAACTGACCAATCTGTACCTCGATCCAGCAGGGAACGTCATTCATTGCGGCTTCCTGCGGAAGAAATTCGGAAGCATCCTGGGCCAGGATGTGGAAGCCATCTGGAACAGCAAGCCCATTCGCGAGTTCAGGAAGGCCTTGCTCGACGGCAACCTGACGCCTGCATGCCGGCGCTGTTGCAAATTGGGCGTATGGCCCGATGCCGTCACCTCTAATGTCGTGTCGCACACAGCATCCCCTTCTGCTCCCAGCCTCTTGATGCCAGAGAGAGTAAAGAAGACCGGAATAGATCCCGGTAGCGGCCATGCATGAGGAGAACGGCTAGCATCTTGCACCGATGGACCTGGCCGATGGCGCTTCTGGTGGTCATGGTCGGATGTGCAGTTTACTATGTCAGGCTGATGGGAGAAGGTCCCCCTCACTTGCATGTCGACAGTGCCGTTTACTATCTGATGGCCCGCTCGCTGGCGGAAGGGAACGGCGTGTACATCGACAATACGCCCACTCCCACCCGGCCGATGTATCCTCCGGGCTATCCCTTGCTCCTCAGTCTGATGGTGCCCTATTACGACGCCTCTCCCTGGGTGCTCTCGTTGGTGTCCGTGGTGATGAGCGTGTTGCTGATTCCTGTGCTCTATCTCTTTGGGGGCAAGGGGGCAAGGGGCTTGGCGCTGGCGACCCTGTACGCCCTCCATCCCTTGGTGGCCCTCTTCTCGCCCTCCGTAATGTCGGAACCCAGCGCCATGGTGTGGATATTTCTCTCGTTAGTCCTCTTCCGCCGGTATGAAGAGACTCGACAATCTCCCCGGATACTCGTCTGCCTGGCCGCGACTTCTGCGCTCATGGCCACATATACCCGTACTGCCGCAGTCGCCCTCCCCGTGGCGATCCTCCTGGCATTGGCGGTGGAACGGCATGCCCCCCGACGCTGGGAAATGCTGACCGTCTTGGGAAGTGTCTTCGCGGTGGGGTTCTGGTTTCTCCGGCACCTTCAGGACGACGACGCGTATTATGTCGTCTTCGTTGCCCGCAGCAACGTACCCGAGTGGGACTTCGCTCCACGAGATTTCTTTATGACGGTAGAAGGGTTCTTCTTTAACGCAGCGGTGTTCTTCGGCCGGAATGTAGTGGACATCCTGATGGGACCGCTCACCTGGTGGGTGACTCGTGCGCAGGGCCCCGAGGGGATGTTCTGGGCCAAGACCGCCGTGAGTTGTCTGCTCAGCCTCCCCATCCTGGCGGCAGTCTGGCACCGGCTCACCCAAGAGCTTTCCCTGCGAGAATTTTTTTTCCTGGCCTATCTGGGGGAGATGCTGCTCTACCCCGATTTTCATCTGGAGTACCGGAACATGTTGCCTGTTGTGCCCTTGTTGCTGCTGTACCTGTGGGAAGGACTCGTCCTCTTCGCGGAGTGGCTTCACTGGCCGCGGCGTCAGCAACTGCGGCTCTGTGTCGCCGCCTATGTGCCGCTCCACATCGCGCTGGTGTACGACTTGGCGGCAATGACCTTTCCCGCGCATCCCATGCATACGGGACAGGCGAGGGGTAACTCGATTCATGATCGAGATTTTCACACGGCCATGCACTGGCTGAGGGAGCATACGCCTCCCGACAGTCTGTTGGTGAGCATGGACCCATGGGGAGTATGGCTGTACGGCGACCGTAAGGCCGTGCTGTATCCTCTGACCGACGGTGCCCAGCGGTTCAGAGAGGAACTGGAGAGACGCCGGGCCGATTACTTGATCGTGAGCGTGCGCAGGGATCCGATTGAGCGGTTTATGGGGCGGGTGATCCAAGCCTATGAGAAGGAGTTCCCGCTGGCCTATACCAGCCCGGAAGGCCAGATACGGATCTATCGGGTCTTGCCAAGATCCTCGGCTGGGGAGTCATGACCATGCCGTCCACCGGAAGTAGGCGAGGGCGAGTTGTCGCAATAACCATTTTCTGTGTCGTTTCATTGCTGGCAGGGCTGCGGTTTTATAGACTTCGTTATTTTGGAGAGTCTATTGAGGAGCATGATAATATGGCTGTTGGGTGGTTGCTGACCCAAGGACTGAAGCTATACGATTCTCTCTTTTGCCAGCATACACCCCTCGCATACATTTCCGCCCAAATTGTCGCGACGGTATCTCCTTCTGACGATTTCACTCACTTTAGAGTCATTCCTTGGCTTTTCCTCGTCTTGACGGGTTTGTCATTTCTTCTTTCGCCTCTCAGGCTGTCACTGCCCCTGAAAGCGTTGTCGAGTGCTCTATTCATGTTCTTTGTGGCTGTTCTGGCGCCGTTGTGGGTCGGGCATATGGTTTTCACGGATAGCTTGTGGGGGTATCTATTTGTATGCTTCGTTAATGTGTTCTTGCTCCCGGCGGCCTTGGGGCACTTGGAGTCACGCCCACATAGTAAGTACTTTCCATTTCTCGGGGGAATCCTCTTCGTGGCATGGGTCTCAGGATCGCTGATCACGTTTTATCCATTTTTGGTCGTACTGCTATTGACCCCATTGGTTTTAAGGGGCAATGGAGTTGATTGTCGGACCTCGTTGAAATACCTGACCGGGGGGATCGTCTTAGGCGCTTTGTTCTACTTGGTCTGGTTGTTGAGCTTTGGCAGTGTGCGCGGATTCTTCGAACAGGCTGTTGTCTTTAACCTGGAAGCCTATGCCCCATTTACTCAATATTCGGAGAGTTTGACGACCGCGCTCTTCGGGCCGTCTCTTGTGACGGTGATGCGAGATCACTTGTACTGGCTTTTTAAAAGCGAACGCTATGTTGATAGGATAGGCGAGTGTCTGCTTCTTTTGGGCCTGTTCATTTGGGGTTGCTTTGCCTACTTCCATGAACGACGGAGCCCGTGGCGTAGCATTGCTTTCGTAGTGTGCGCTTTCATTTTGCTGTCCGCGCTAAGATTGAGATTGGGTCCTCACCATGATGCGCCATATTACTTGGGGGTTATAAGTTTGTTTGCATGGTCCATTGGTCTTGCCTTATCGACGGGAAAACTTATGGCCGCCATCCCTGTCGTGACCATCGTTTCATTTTTGGGCTACAACTCAGTCCAGCAGGTGAATCGTTATGTTCCTTTCTCATGGAATGAGGGTGAACACAGCAGAGTCATGGTGCCGGCCGAGCCCACATTTCGTCCTGGCCTGAAGCTCGCAGACCTCGAACCTACGTTTCAGTACATTATTGAAAATACCACCTCTTTGGATAAAATCGCCGCTTTTCCGGTCATGCCGATTATCTATCTCAAGACGAAGAGGTTGCCCGCATACGACGCAGTGGGGGGTTATGTCCCTTGGCTGACTCGATGGGAAGAAAGCAGAGGGGACTTCAAAACGTGTAGGCAGGTCAAAGAAGCGAGGCCTAAATTTATCTGGCTGGATTGGTGGTTGGGAAAGATGTGGGACCGATATGAATTTGCAGAGTATGCGAAATGCATCAATGAGTTTATTGCTGCCAACTATAGTTATGTTGATCGGAGGAAGTTCCCCAATTTACTTGTCCCAATTGATTAAGGGAGAAGGTGTGCCATTGTTAGTTGACAATTGACGAAGCGGCTCCGGTGTGGTGCAGTGAGTGTTGATAAGACCACCACCACCCACACCAAGAGAGAAAGGAGCCGCTCCGATGACAAGAGTATTCCAGATGCGCGAACAAGGCAAGGTCAAAGAGGTCGGGCGTCGGACCCTGGCCACCGTGCCGGGGACCGACCAGCTCGAGAGCCAGGTGGCCATGATTCAAGCACTCATTCCGTTGGGCCTCCAAGCCGTGGCTGAGGTCCTGGAGGAAGAGGTCATCGCCCTGGCCGGAGAACGGTATCGTCGAGTCGGCGGGCAGTCCGGGGTCGTCCGGTGGAGCCACCAGAAGGGCTCCGTCTACGTGGCGGACCAGAAACTCCCGATCCGGTATCCCCGGCTGCGGAACCTCGTGCAGAACACCGAGGTCCCGCTCACGACCTATCACCAACTCCAGGTCCCCCGGGCGGCCGATGCCGGGCTCTTCCGGAAGGTCCTGCTGGGCTTGAGCTGTCGCAATTACGAAGCGTGTGCCGAGGCCGTCCCCGGCGCGTTCGGCCTGCGCCCGTCCACGATCTCTCGGCGCTTCATTCGGGCCAGCGCGCGCCACCTGCGCACGCTCAGCGAGCGCCGACTGGAGGGCGAGGCGTATGTCGCGCTGATCCTGGACGGGAAGACGTTCGCCGAGGATGCGATGGTCCTCGCCCTGGGGATCACCCTGCAGGGCCAGAAGA
>Ga0213870_1001576_pt1 | contig 10200 bp, 8 predicted proteins | sample WICALVC2017_Meta_FD_160119 | JGI IMG/M metagenome (GOLD analysis project Ga0213870, IMG submission 160119) | Freshwater microbial communities from subterranean cave lake in Wind Cave National Park, South Dakota, United States - WICALVC2017 | ecosystem: Environmental > Aquatic > Deep subsurface >... | reverse complement strand
CAGATATCCTACGGCGGCTAATATCCCTTGCAACACAGCGGTCAGAAATATGCCCAAGAACAGCCCCTGGACAGTCTGGTATGCCCGGTTAAACAGGTGGTTCTTGTACTTGTCCTCTATTGGAAATTGTTTTTTTAACTGCTCGATTATTCGCCTGCCGTCGATGAAAAGGTAGAACATTATGAAGAACATGAGAATAACGCCGGCAAGGAAGTTGACAATTGTTCTGGTGAAGGTGATTATATTGCCGATGACAAATGATCTGATTGCAGTTGACAGTTCCAGAATCCATACCCGAATTGTGGAAGCAAAGTTCAAATCAGTTCCCAAATAGTTTTCAAGTCGGTCTTCTGTTACTTGTAAATTAGTGAATTCAGCCGCACCAATGCTGAATACTATGTCGCGGGTTTGTGTGAAAACTGTTATTGTGAGGTATACGGAAGGGACGATGATTATGAGGATTATCAGGATGATAAGTATTATGGCGGATAAAGGAGCGAAGACGAGTTTGGATTTGATTTTTTCGTATAATGGATACGCAACTACTGTGAGGATTACTGAAAACAAGACATAGGTCAAGAATGGTTTTAGTATCAGAAAGCTTACGAAAGCGAGCAGGGCCAACAAAATGATGATAAATCTATCGTCTTTCATTAATTATAATTTGATTTGTTTAATAAAAGAAGTGTGCCCTTGCCCCGAGCAAGGAAGATAAACTGTGATGCACTGGGATAACACTATCATTTAATAAAGTGATAACCACTGTTAGTTCGCGAATTGTGAAGTTGATAATTTTGCATAGCTTCAATAACTAAAGCAGTTGTTAGTTCTTCAGAACCGTAATAGAATTCAAAATCTAAATAGAAGTAATATTTCCTCCATGAACCGTTTGGAAGTTGACTTTGTAACAAATTATTTATTCCTAAAGCAATTTCCTTTCCACTGTAATTGAAATTAAGTAAAGTGTTTAACGCCAAAGCTGTCTCCAAATCGTTGCCGAAAGAACCGTCTTTATTTTGATGATTTAAAGTTGTTTGAATAATTATATCTTTAATTTCTTCAAAACAGGTAATGTCATTTTCAAATGCTCTAGATACCATATAGTATAAGGATAATTGATAGGTATAATATACTGAACAAGTTTCATTAAACCTTATAGCTTTGTTAATATACGAACAGACATGAGGATCATTTCGACCTAAATATAGCAAAATATTGGAACTTACAACACAATCAACTTCGTTTTTAAATTTTTTATCTCTAAAACAACAAACATCTTCTTTATTCGTTTCATTAGTTATCCAAGTAAAGAATAAATTATCATTGTTTCTATTATTTAAAATTAATTGAAGGTTATCATGAAAACTTATATTGTTAAGCTTCAGGATGAAAGATACTGTTGAGATATCGTCAAGATCTGGCGGTAAACTTTCTGTATTTCTTGATGTTCGATATCTCCAAATTCCCCCAGTTTCTTGTTCACTTAATAGGAAGTCTATAGCCTTTTTTGTCATAATTTCTACTTTTTCATTTTTCACATCTTTTATTGAATATAACACAAAAGTCGTGACAAAAGGGGAACTATCAAAACGACAATTTTTCATCTGTATATCACTGCATGCAAGTGTTTTGAATTCACCATAGTCCAATTGGTTTTCATAAAAAAAATCTATTGCCTTATTAACAGCATTGTTAATAGTTGAAGTTTGATTAAAAATAAAATTAATTATAAACAAAAATAAAGTTAAAATTATGAGTATGGTTATACTATTTCTCATTGTTATTTAATAAATTTTAGGTAATGCCCCTATATAAGTAACCAAAATCAATATGAGGCTGGAATTTTTCGATAAGATTTTGTTTTAGGGAAAATTTAAAAATACCGAACTTAAGTGGTAGCTGCACAATCTGACATAGATGCCAGTTAAGTAAAATTGAGAAAACGACTACAAAACAATTAAATAAATGTAATCTATCTGTAGTTATGGCGTCTGATAAAGTAATTGATTTTTACAATGAATGTTATATAGATTATAGAATTTTCTGGAAATTAGACAAAAACTTGGGTATACATTATGGGTTCCATGATGAAAAACATAAAAGCCATAATGAAGCTGTCATAAACATGAATCGTGTTTTAGCCGGAATCGTGAAAATCACGTCAAAAGACAAAGTTTTAGATGCTGGATGTGGTATTGGTGGAAGTTCTATCTGGATTGCAAAGAATATAGGATCAAGTATAACTGGATTAAACATTCATGATGGTCAACTAAAAACAGCTAAGGATTTAGCAGAAAGAAATAAGGTGGGGCATTTAGTAAAATTTGTGAAAGGAGATTTTACAAATATGAATTTTCCAAATAATTTCTTTGATGTTATTTGGGGTTTAGAAAGTATCTGCTACGCTGAAAACAAAAAGATATTTCTCAGCGAAACCAAAAGAATCCTAAAAAAGAACGGCAGAATAATTGTTGCAGACGGTTTTCTTAATAAAGAAAATCTTGCTACAAATGAGAAGAAGGAAATGAAAAAATGGTTAGATGGGTGGGCTGTTCCAAATCTCGCAAATGTAACTGAGTTCAGAAAATATTTGAAAGAACTTAGTTTCAAAAACATACAATTCAAAGATATAAAAGAAAACGTTATGCCTTCTTCAGTTAGAATGTACAGAGCTAGCATTCACGAATATCCAATAAGAAAAATTCTTGAATGGACTGGACTTGGAACGAAAATGCGAACCGACAATATAGTATCTGCATTCTATCAACATAAAACATTAAAGAAGGGATTGTGGACTTACGGAATTTTTTATGCAAAAAAATAGGCGGCCGTTTTTCCAACTCTCATCAACCTTTCCTTTGGAAAAGATGTTGCATTCTGACTTTGCCAAAGCCAGTTGGTAAACTTATATGTCTTTGTTACTAGCTATCATATTGCAGTAACTAATTAATTTGTGAGACCACACAAATATTCATCCGGAACTACCATATTGTGATGTAAAGATCTCGATAGTGTTAATACATTTTTCTCTGAAAGGCTCTTCAAAATATTTACATTGAGTTAAGGTAATATTACCGAAGTAAAACATTCCGAAAAAAATACCATTAATGCATTGTTCCAAATAACTTAAGGAAATATTTTTACAAATTTCATTTGAGCTTGTTAGGTTTAAGTATTCGTTTGTTGAAATTATCACGCCTATACCCATGATGCAAAATTTTTTAGCGTCTTCGTATTGAATAGAAAAACATTCTTGCGCAGCTTGTGAATAATCCTGATTTCTGTGTAATGGCAAAAAAAACCCAACTGCCAGATAGCAATGTTCTCTTGCTCGTTCATCTGGAATATCTTTACAAGTTTGAATTAAAAGTGTCGGTGAAGTGAAGTTTTGCCATTTTTGTAACAGTGCCTGATGGGCAATTCCATCAGTGCACATCCAAGTTTTATCACCTGTTTTTCTACATATATCTAGTGTTTTCTCAAAATTTTCTCCATAAACTTTTACCGCAGCATGTCCAATTCCATGATAGCACTGATTCTTAATAAACACATCTTTCGTAAGCTCGCATGCTTTTATAACTTCATTTACATCGTTTGTTTTATTTAAAACCTGTATAGTTACACCATGAATGCACCCATTAGCACACATATTCTTGATACATAAATTAAATGCTTGGTCCAAATTTTTTCTATGCATTTCACCTAGAGTTTCACCGATGGTATGCTCGAGAATGTGACATGTATTCAAATTAATGTAATTATTGCTAATCCAAAATTTCATTGTTTCAAAAATCATTTTAGTATTGTTGGGATTACTTTCTAAAATGTTTTTAACTTTCAAAGAAAAACAATCTTCATCTAAATATTTTTTATTTTCGTCATAACAGTCATCCACATCAAATTTTGAATTAAACGTAATATTTTGCAACACAAGTATAATAGAAACTGATATAATTGAGAAAATAATAAATTCAAATTTTCTTTTTTTAATTAGCTTGAAAAAAGTTCTAATAAACAGAATATTTAGTTTTGTCGATGGCAAAGCAAATAATTCTACGAGATGTCTAATAATCAGTATAAAAACTATATAAAAAGTAAATATTATCATGTTGACCACGGAACAGATATTTTGGACAAGTTAACCATACTATTATTCTCCATGGTATTAAATTAGCATGGAAAAAGGAAAAAGATATTTGTCTTTAAATTTATTAAAATCTGAAATGAGCCGGTAAATGTAGTTATAGAACGCTTGATTATCCTTCTTTTGTAATTTACTCTGGACGATAATTTATAACATCGATATAATCCACGATTCCAAATTCACCGTTCCAAATGCCACAATATCCACCGGCCCAACTTTCTAGTCTTATTGTAACAGGTCTATTTTTGTACTGGGAAATGTCTACAGCATAATGTGTTAATTCTCCTTTATCTTCCACGACAAATTCAGTCAATTTATTGGTCACTTGTCGGTTAATATCAGTAAGAAAAACTTTGAAAATGCTATCTGTGCATGTAGCATTAGTTGCTATCATACCGGCATTTCTCAACCCTAGAATCAAAAATAATTTCTTTTCATTTGGCAAGTAAATAGTTTGCTCTAAATAACGCGGTTCATATTCTGAAATAGGATGTAGTATAATTATGTCTTCTAGCACTAGCCGAGAACTATAGTTGATGTATAAACCATTTCCTTTCCATGCACCAGTATCGGGAAGTGTAAGATTAACACGAAGTATATCTGCTGGACGAGAACCAAACCAACCACTTTGATTAAAAATAAGATCGGCATTAGAAACTATTTTACTTTGGAGAGGTGGTTTTTGAACCAATTCAAAAATCTGTTGTTCAGATGTTATCTCAGGAACTTTAAGAAGCTGAGAAAGAAAGAATATTACTGTGGCGAGAATTAAAATCATAATTATTAAAAGAATAGTTAGTTGTGTTCCTTTGCCGGATTTTTTAGGCATCGATTTTAATTGAGTTTCTTTATTCAAGTCTTCAACAGTTTCTTCGAGTAGATTTAAATTGTAACCACTTTTAAGTAAGGCTTCCCTTATTTGTTCTTTAGAATAACCGGCTTTTATTTTTTCCTTAATCCATTCTTTTATATCTTGCATTAAGTTTAATATTATTTTTTTGCTATAAAAACTTCACTTTAATATTTTTCACTTGAGCTTGAAGCTTTCTTGATTAATTTTAGAAAATTTGTCTCGAAGAATGTCAGCTTACTTTTGAGACTTTTCCCTAAAATTCACTGCATAAAATGCATTTATAATAAAAAATAAAAATTAACTCATGATTGATTTACTAAATTTCTATCGAGTAGGAGATTGGATAAAGGTTTTAGGACTCGTATTAATAGGATATTTTGCTGCAACATCTTATTTCGAATTTTCTTTAATTATCCACCTAATTGCAGCTTCTTTATCTATGGCTTTTGCTAGAGCACTAAATAATTATTATGATACAAAAATTCAAAAAGAAAAAAATTATGTGGATTATGTAAGTAAAGAAATAGGTTCTGCGAAAACTCTTTTTCTTTGTTTTCTGCCTTTAATTCTTCTCATTTTCTTTATAAAATTTTATTTGAGTTCGTTTCTTTCACTATCGGTCCTTTTACTTGCTATAGCTTTAGCATATGTTTATTCAGCTCCACCGTTTAGATTTAGAAATAAAACTTTCATAGAATTGCCTATTAATGTTATAGGAGGGATATGTGCATTCGCTTTTGTATTTCTTTACTACTCTTTACCAAACCTACTCTTTTATTTTTTTATTTTTTCAATAGGTTGGTACTACTTTATTGCAGAATGTCTACATCAACTCGGTGATTTCAAAAAAGATAAAAAAGTAAGGAGAATAACTACCGCAATCAAATTAGGCAAGGTTAAATTCTTGAATATGCTAAAAGCGACTTCCTTTTTCGCTTTTATAATTTCTTCCATTTTCTTGTACAAATTTATCGATACGAAATTTTTAGTTTTGCCTATAATTTTTATTATAATAAATTTCATGCGAATGTTAAAGATTTTGAAACTTAAATCAGATTTTGACAAAATTAGAACAAAAATCTATGGTGTAGAAGAAGGATTACTTTATCTTCTTTCACTTTATCTTTTCCAAATATAAGGTGTGGTTTTTGTTAACCTATCCACAAACGCAAGTAAATTTGCTATAACTTCTAACCCTATTATTATCAAAATATTGAAGATATTCCTTTTATTAGTTTTAATATAACTAATTAAAACTTCAAGTATAATTGGGAATGGTATCAAGCCTATATCCAACTTTTTTAATTGCCAATACCCTACATTTATTCTTCTTCTACGTCGCAAATGAGAAATTAAATCATTTTTATTTTTAACATAAGCAACTGCATTTGGTTCATAAGCAATAGAATAACCTTTATTTAAAACTTTTGAAGCTATAAAACCGTCATCATTAATTATATCATGAGGGATTTTTTTAATTATACCACTTTTTAATGCATAAAATGACCCAGAAAATTTTTCTGGGAAGAGTTTAAGTAGAATATCATGCATATCCCATATAATAGCTGAAAGGTCGTCCTTCCAGCATTTAACTTCAACGATTGGTCTCCCACCTACTACTCCTACATCACCACTTATTTTTTTTACTAACAATTGAATTGCGGTGTTAGCAGGTAAAGTGTCGCTATCTATAAAGACGATCGCATCTCCTTTAGCCATTTTAAGTATTAAATTTACAGCAGAACTTTTCCCTTTTCTAACCTTTTCTTCGATAAAAATTAAATTTTTGATTTTTTCACGGAATTTTTTTATGACGTTTACTGTATCATCCTTTCCTCCGCCGACAACAAAAATCTCTGTGCAATATTTCTGTTTTGATAAGAACTTTAATAGCTTTTCTATATTTTCTTGTTCGTTATAAACCGGTATCCCAATTGATATATCCATGTAAAATTACCTCTCTATTATTTAAAGGAATTTAATTAAAAGGTATTAAATGCAGCTACCTATCATCGTGCCGACATATAATGAACGGGAAAATATTTCAGAGCTTTTGAAACAATTGTGAGATTTTGATCTAAACTTTGAAATAATAGTTGTAGATGATAATAGCTCGGATGGTATGGCTAAGCTAGCAGAGGGACTTGCTAAAAATCATGAAAATATCAAGGTTCTAAGAAGAAAAGGGATGACAGACCTTTATTTCATTGCATTGGAGAGGATTTCTAAACTAGACAAGTCAAAAGACAATATTATTCGCTTTCCCAAAATCTTCGAAAAATTATGCCCTACTTTCTATATCACAAAGAAGAATTGCTAGGAAATCTTGCTGACCTTCAGGAATCTTGTTTGGTTGAAATAGTTTCTTGCCAAGGAATTAGAGTAAAAATAAACCGATAAAGATTTAATAACTAAAAACCGATTTTATCTATACAACATCATAAATCCTAGTGCTTCATACATAATGAATATACCCTTGCCCCGTGCTTCTGTAGTCATAGCTTGCTTAACTCATCACTATACAGAGGCGTTAAAAGGCAAGGTAATCTTATCTAAGTGAATTTCATTTATATTATTATGCCTTATCCAAAGATTCTGTTTATTTTGTTTTTTGCACTTGGAGTTGTAGTTTTTCTCTCTCTGGTCAATTTCCTTCTTTCTATATTTCCGCCAAAATTTAAAACAACTGTTAATCCAACTACATACAGTTTACAGTATGAAAATGTGAGCTTCACAACAGCTGATGGCTTGAAATTAAAGGGATGGTTTATTCCTAATAAAGAAAGTAATTCTGTAATTATTGTAGGTCATGGTTACCCGTTTGATAAAGCGAATATTTTACAAGCAACCCATTTTCTGGCAGATAAATATAATCTGCTACTGTTTGATTTCAGGTATTTTGGCGAGAGTGAAGGGAGGTATACTACTGGCGGGGTAAAAGAATCTAAGGATGTTCTAGCTGGGCTAGAATTTCTTAAGAAAGAGAGAGAATTCACAAGGATTGGGGCGATAGGATTTTCGATGGGTGGTGCAGCGATTCTAATGTCGGAATCGAGAGATTTAGATGCTGTTGTAATAGATTCTGCATATGCAACGATGGATTTGATACTTGAAAGATTATTTGCTTTCTTTCCCGGAGTTTTAAAATTGCCGTTTGTTGCTTTGACCAAGTTTTATGGTTTGCTGGTTTTCAAAATTAATCCAAATGAAGTTTCTCCACTCAATAGCATAAAGGAAATTAAAGTTCCGATATTTCTGATACATGGTGAGAACGATTCACAGATTTCGGTTAAAAACGCCCATCTGCTATACGAAAATTCTAACAAAGATAAAACAGAACTTTGGATAGTTCCTAATGCTGACCATGGAATGGCATTTGCTCTTTATCCGGAAGAATATAAGAATAGAGTAATTCGGTTTTTCGATAAACATTTGAAATGAAATTATTTCCAAAGATGTTATATTACTGCAAGCGGTTTCTACCTCTTCCAAGCTGTGCGACATGTTTTCGATATGCTATCCTACAAGCTTCTTCGAAAGCTGCTCTTTTATCAGCATTGCCATACAAAGTATCGATTAATTCTTCCCTATATCGCACAAGGCCTGCAACATCTATTTTGGGAGGTTCCCATATACTTCCTATTCCATTTCTTTCCGGATAGAACCCAAGAAGTGTCATTGACTGATCAACATATCCACATAACCTTCTTGATTTTCTTGTAGATTTTATCGGCAAACTTCTTTCTCGTGGTTTTCCATAATTCATTTTCGCATACCCCGCATCAACAAGCCAGTTAAGTATGCTTCTTACATGTTGTGGACTATAATGAATGGTTGCAGCAATTTCTTGAGCCGACGCTTTATTTTTTAGTAGCTTATTCCATACAGGTACTACAGCATCTATACTAATGCCATAAGGAGGCTCGGTAGATAACGGAACATTATTTACAGGTGTATAAATATTTCGGTCTCCTGGACCTCGCGAACGGTAGACAACAAAACCTTTCTGTGAAAGTGATTTAGCAACATTGTTAACCCTGGCACTAACCGCGCTATACTCACCTGTGCGTTCCTTTTGTGTACCATTGTGAAGTAGCTTGGTCTCTTTGATAAATCTGCTTAGAGTTGGATTTTCTCTATTCGCATTCGTCCATTCCATTATTAACAACGAGAGCAAGGGTGTACCTAAATCGCCTGTATGCCCAGATGGTTTCAATACGCATGCTAGGGGCTCGCCAAATCTTGGGTCTATTCCTGCGTATATTCCTCGAACAGCGAAAATGTCTCCAACCATTTCTCCTAATAATGTTTTTGTGAGTGTGTGTGATCTTTCATAACCATCGATCTTGAAAAATGGAGGATTCCCTGAAATCATTTTTGCATATCTGAAATTACCTATCGGGACATCTGGTCCACCTATGCCATTGAACAGAATTCTCCTTTCTTCGTTTTTTGTTTCCCAATCTGAAGAGACGCTTCCTGTTGAAATTACGAAAATACATTTAGAAGCATTAGAAAAGATTCCACCAATGGCATGATTCATAATATCGGCCATCGTCGCATCACCTAGCTCATCGTAAAGTCTTTGTTCTAATTGAGCTGAGGAACCTACACTTGCTCGAGAAAGTACATCCGAAGTTTTTGCTAGCATATTATTTAGAAGGATAATAGTCTTTAAAAGAGTATAACAACGTCTGGTGAAGTATGTGTTGTGTTTGTAATTTATTTACTTCTATTCCTAAAATTCAATTCATTATAAGGAGATACTGATGAAGCCGAAGATTAAAGAAACTGTATGGAATCCCAAGCTTGAAGATCAAGTAAGAAAACTCTGGGATAAGGAAAAGTTATACGGTTTCAATGCCAAATCCAAAAAACCAGTATTTTCGATAGACACACCTCCACCTTATGTTAACAGTCCTGTACATGTTGGTCATGCATATACATACACGATAATGGACGCCATCGCAAGATTTCGTAGGATGGTGGGATTTAATGTATTATTCCCCATGGGGCTGGATAAAAATGGATTGCCTATAGAAGTCCAAGCTGAAAAAAAATTCAAGATTTCTATTCACGAGACTCCAAGAGATGAATTCATTAAAAAATGTGGGCAACTAATCGAGGAAGCAGGGGATACGTCATTAGACACCTTCAAAAGATTAGGCTTGAGTTGCAATTCATGGAAAGCCGAATATAAGCT
>Ga0213870_1001575_pt1 | contig 10202 bp, 7 predicted proteins | sample WICALVC2017_Meta_FD_160119 | JGI IMG/M metagenome (GOLD analysis project Ga0213870, IMG submission 160119) | Freshwater microbial communities from subterranean cave lake in Wind Cave National Park, South Dakota, United States - WICALVC2017 | ecosystem: Environmental > Aquatic > Deep subsurface >... | reverse complement strand
GACCCTCAAGGAGGAACGCTCATAGAGATCCCACGTCTCTTCACGGATCGCCACTTCGAACTCCGGAAACGCCGGTTCGTCACGGATCCCGTCGTGAACGTGTTCTGGGACGAGCAGATGGAGAAGACGAGTGACTTCCACCGCTCGGAGATGCTGAACTACTTTTCCTCGAAGTTCGGCCGATTCATGACGAACACGGCGATCCGGAACGTCATCGGACAGCCACAGAGCGCGTTCCGGTTCTCGGATATCATGGACCGGCGACGGATTCTGCTCGTGAACCTCTCCAAGGGAAAGACCGGGGAGATGAACGCGGCGATGCTCGGCCTCATCCTCACGGCGAAGCTCCACACGGCAGCGATGCAGCGCGCAACCGTACCCCCCGTAGCACGGATTCCCTTCTACGTGTACATCGACGAATTCCAGAACCTCATGACGGACACGTTCGTCGGCCTCCTGTCAGAGGTACGGAAGTACGGTGTCGCTCTGCACCTCGCGAATCAGTACGTCGCCCAGCTCTCCGAGGACGTCCGCAGCGCCGTCCTCGGGAACGCGCGGACGCTCATCGCCTTCCAAGTTGGCGCCGATGACGCGGCGATTCTCCTCCGAGAATTCGAGCCGGCGACGGATCCCGAAGCGGCGCGGATCAACCTCGAGACGTTCCAGTACCTCCTCCCCCATCACTACCTCATCCGCCTCTCTCTTGATGGGATTACGTACCCCCCGTTCGAAGGAGAGAGCCTCCTGCCGCTCGGTATCAACACGCCGCTTGGCGCCGACGACGTGCGGACGGTTTCCCGCCTTCGCTTCGGCAAACCCCGCGCGCTCGTCGAGGCAGAGTTCGCCGAACGGTACCGAGCCTAGCGCCGAACCGTATCTGCTCACAACGATGAGCGGGGGGGTTCTCGGGGCATCCCCTTCTTCAGAGTTGTGAGTAGATACACCAAACCCCTGTTGCCGGGGCGTACGGCGCTTGGTACAGTGTCCCGTTATGTCTTTCGGGCGCTCTCGGCGTACAGCGATGGACGCTCACCTCGCAGAGATTGAGTGGGGTGTCCAGGAGTTGCTGCGGGAGACGCACCTCCCGCCTCCGCCCAGCTTTCTGGATCTCGTGCGAAAGGAACTTGCTCCTCTCCCGGTCGTGGATGTGTCCATGCGCACGATTGACCATGAAGAGATTAACCGACTCTATGAACTCCGGTCTCAACTTCTCGACTGGACGACGGAGACGGGATTCCTCGGCTTCTTCGACGAGAACCCCGGGCGACGGTACATCTACCGCCGACGGATGGAGGTCCTTCTGGAAATGATGCCCGACCTCCACGGAAAGCGGGCATTAGAAATCGGCTGCGCCGCAGGCATTCTCGCCGCGTTCATCGCGCCCTCGTCACGGGAACTCGTCGGGATTGACGTCACCGAGACGGCCGTTGCGTTCGCACGAAGGCTTGCTCGGAACCTCCGACAGTTTCATACACGCTTTTTTGTCGGAGACGCGCATGCGCTGGACTTTCCCGATGCATCATTCGACACGATCGTCTCTATGGAAGTCTTTGAGCACCTCATCGATCCGGGAGCGGCGCTGGAGGAATTCCATCGCGTTCTCAAGCCCCATGGAACGATTGCCTTAACAACCACGACAGCGGTCAACCCTTCTGACACAGCAGTGAAACTCATTCGGTTGTTTAAAAAAGACTTTTATGTGGACACGGAAGAGCAATTCGATAAAAAGACATACCTCGCGGCGCGCGGTGCGGGGCTCCAGATCGCGACGAAGGTATTCCGCCGCGTCCATCACCGTTTTGGCTACGCGCAACTCACGCGCCTTTTTCGAGAGAAGGGTTTTACCGTTGAGCGCTCCAAGGGAGCGGTGTTTGCCTTCCCGCCCGTCTATCTTGCCGTCTACCGATTTCTTCCCCGGATACTCCTCCCGACGGTTCGGGAATTCGAGGAACTCCTCAATGAACTCGGCGTCTTCAAACGGTTCGGTTCGGTGACGACGGGGTTTCTCTTGAGAAAACTGTAGGCGGGTTGAGAGGTTGTCCGATGATAGCGGTTTCCTCACTTCGAGCAGGATGATGCCTAAGAAGAAACCGAGGAACGACGGAGGAAGAAGAAAGACGCGAAACGGATATCCCGTGCGCTGGCCGAGACGCTTGAGATCGTCGTGCGTGTAGAAACGCTGGAAATGCCGAACGTCGGACCATGGCCAAAATCGGCGCAAGAGTATCGGTCGCGTGAGAACATAGTGCAGGCGATGGAGGGAATAGGCATACGGCACGCTCATGAGAACGACGCCACCGGGCTTGAGCGCTTTGAGGTGTTGCTGAACGATGGCGATATCCTGATCGAAAAAATGTTCGATGAGCCCTGCACTCCACACGAGGTCGAAACGCTCCGTGTACGGCACATCACGACAGTCGCCTTTCACAAACTCCGCATTCCGGACTTTCAACCGGCGCTGCTGGTTCCGAGCGAGGAGCAGCGCCTCGTCAGAAATATCGAGACCGACGAGTCGGGAGATGCATCCTGCGAGAGAAAGCGTTAACGTCGCCGTGCCGCAACCAAGTTCGAGAAATTCCGTTGCCGGCGATACATACCGGAGAAGAACTCTCCGGAGCAAGAGGTTGTACGACTCTCTCCCTGTGGTGACAAAACGTGTCACGGGACCCTGTTGCGCCCAGATGCGATCCCAGATCTCCTCCCATTTCGTACTCCTGAGGCCCTCTTCCTGCATGACTCATGACATGAAAGTTGAAACTCCCCCGTCAGCATGCCACACTACGAGCAATAAGAAATCCTCACTCTTCACCGTATCTCTACGCTTTAACCCCCGTGAATAACAGATCCCCACAGCGAGATACTGCGCCCGTCCAAGAAGCACCGGCTTCTCCGCTCATACCTCAGCACATGATACACGTTCACGCGCGGACGACCTGTCGCTCCTGCGGGTCGGGGTATCTTTCTCCCGTTCTCTCCCTCGGAAACCACTGCGTGTCGAACTTTGTGGAAACGACGGAGGAAACGCCGAAGGCGCCACTGGAACTCGTTCTCTGCGATGCGCGCCGCGGCGGCTGTGGGCTCCTCCAACTTTGGCACACGGTCGAGGCGGGTTTTCTCTACAGAAATTATTGGTATCGATCAGGTGTGAACCCGTCGATGAGACTCGCACTCGCCGACATTACGGCAAACGTCGAACGCCTGGTGCGCCTTGCGCCTGGGGATATTATCCTGGACATCGGGAGTAACGACGGTACGCTCCTGCGCTCATACACGACGCAGGGACTCCGGCTCGTCGGCTTCGAGCCCGCAACCAACCTCATGCCCTATGCACAGGACGGAACGACCGCGGTCATCAATGATTTTTTTACGATCGAGCGCTTCCAGAAAATGTTCGGCAACGTGGGTGCGCAGGTGATCACAAGCATCGCGATGTTCTATGACCTTGAGGATCCGAACACCTTTGTCGCGGATGTCGGAGCGTGCCTCGACCCGGAGGGAATCTGGATCATCCAAATGAGTTACCTCCCATCGATGCTCACGCAGAACGCGTTTGATAACATCTGTCACGAACATCTGGAGTATTACTCCCTTCTCTCCCTCAGAGTTCTTCTTGAGCGGCACAAACTCCGCATCATTGACGTGACAGTGAACGACGTGAACGGAGGAAGTTTTCGTGTTGCTATTACTCATGACAGGAATACGTCGATCGCCCCGCCGCCGGGAGCTGCCGACCGCATGCAGCGACTCGAGAGCAGAGAGAAACAGCTACACCTCGACGACGAACGCGCGTATCGAGCGTTTGCTGAACGTGTGGAGCGCAGGAAGGAGCAGGTCACGCGCTTTATCCGAGCAGAGGGTGCAAAAGGAAAAACGGTCTACGTCTATGGAGCATCAACGAAAGGAAACACACTCCTCCAATATTTCCAATTGGACCACACGGTCATCCGCGCAGCCTCCGAGCGAAACCCAGACAAATGGGGAAAGCGGACCGTCGGCACGCTCATCCCGATCATTTCGGAGGAGCAAGCCCGATCGGAGCGGCCGGATTATTTCCTCGTGTTGCCCTGGCACTTTCTGACTGAATTCCGGGAACGCGAAAAGGCGTTCTTCGCTTCGGGCGGCAAGTTCATCGTTCCCCTTCCCCACTTTCAAGTGCTCGGTGGATAAGACACCCGCGTCTTGTGCTGCGCGGCGTCGATCGCACCCGCGGAAAATTTTATTTTCCATGGAAGGAGAAAAGACTCCCAAATAATCTTTTTTGATATCTTCGACTTCCCCTGGTGCCGATCCGGCCACCGCACCGGATGCTCGACAAGACGACACCCGCTCCGATGGAGCCGGTGCTTCAGTTCGAACAGAAACCCATATCCCTCCGATCGAAAACTGTTGAGATCAAGGGCGCGGAGCGCCGATGTGCTCATCGCAATATAGCCGGACGTGCAATCGTGAATCGGCAACCCAAGGATTGCACGCGCGTAGGAGTTCGCGAACCGGCTTAAGACACGACGCCACAGAGAGATGCCGAGGAATTTTCCTCCCTTCACGTGACGAGACCCCAGCGCCACACCGGCGCCGTTGTTCAGCACGCGGAGAAGATGAGGAATTTCTTTCGGTTCGTGGGAAAAATCCGCATCCATGGTAATGACCGCTGCAGAGGCTCCTTCGGCAAGGACGCGGCGAAAACCGTCGAGGTACGAGCGGGCAAATCCGCGGTCATGCATTCGTTTCAGAATTCGGAGACGCGGATACTGCCGTTTCTTCGCTTCGACGATCGCCGCCGTTCCATCCGGGGAGTTATCGTCGAGCACAAGGACCGACAACGCGGGATCAACGTGAAACACTTCATCAATGATGAGCGAAATATTTTCGGCTTCGTTGTACGTCGGAATGAGGACAGTGACGTGCGATGGTTCGATCATACGGCCAGTATGCCCAGGAATACAACGCCCGGCAAATAGCGCCGCAGCGCACGCGGCCGGATGGAAGGCATGCGTTGATAGACAGGGTATGCCAACGTATTCGACGAACTTCTCGCTGCTCCAGTACACTTGGCACGAGGCCATGCCTGTCCTTGTTTCTCTTCCGTCGCTGTTGAAACGCCTCCACGTTTCTCGACGAGAGGCGCTTCTGCTCTGTCTGATTCTCATCCTCGCCATCGGTGTGCGTTTCTGGGGAATTCGTCACTCCGTCTACACGGATGAAGTAAAGGTTGTTCTCCCTTCGATGCAACTCGCCAAGGGGGAACAGACGCCGCTTCTCTACCCCAAAGGATCATACTACCCGCACTTCTATCACTATATTCTCGGCGGCATCTTTCTCCCTATCGCCCTCCTGTATCCGGAACGATCGTTCGATAATCCGTACAACAATACATATCTCTTTGTCGGACGTGTGACGACGGCGTCCCTCGGCGTGCTGACGGTACTCCTCCTCTTCTTTTTTGGCCGACGTCTCACGGGAACGCGCACGGCGCTCATTGCTGCGTTGTTTCTTGCGCTCATCCCCGCACATGTCAAATATTCGCATTACGCGCACGTTGACGTCCCACTCACATTCTTTATGCTTCTCGTGTTCTTCTCTGCACTCCGTGTGTGGGAAACCGGTGCACGACGATGGTACATACTGACCGGCCTCCTTGTTGGGGTCACGGGAGCGGTTCAGTACACCGGGTTTACCGCCGGCATCGCTCTTGTGTTTGCGCACATCGCGTACGTATACCGACAAGGATTCGCGCTCCAAAGACTCCTCGGACCGATCTTTCTCTTCTCACTTGTTCTCATTCCTCTCGGATTTTTCCTTGTCAGTCCCTATTCTGCCATCGATTGGCGGGAAACGGTCAGGATATACAAACAAACGAGCCTCCGAGCATCCGCAGGGGATTTGGGACACACGCGCCTCGATATCCTGTGGCCGCTCTATACGCGATCTCCGGACTGGGGAATCCCATTCACGTCCGCAGGCATCCTCTGGGAATTTAATCCTTTCCTCACCGCGCTCGCGCTTGCGGGCTTTCTTCTTGCTATCGTGAAGAAGCAGTGGAACATGGCTGTTCTCGTCGGCACGGTCACGATCGTCGTCTACCTCGCCATCACCGGATATGTTCAACTCACCGCCCTCAAACGATACGTTGTTCTGGCACCGTTTGTGTCACTGCTTGCCGCCTCTCTCCTCACATCACGGTGGGATCGCACTGCACGAATGGCACGAGGAATCCAATCCGTTGTTGCCGTGGCCCTCGTTCTCGGGATTACCGTCGCAAATTTCTGGAACGTCGCAGCATTTAATGCCGCGTACGCGCGCGGCGCGACGCACCCTGCGGCTGTCGCGTGGGCGACCGAGCATCTCCCGGAGGGGACTGTCATTCTACAGCACGGACCGATCAGGCTTCTTCCGCCTGACTCTACGCGTTTCCGCGTTCTCAGCCTCAATGAGGTGTACGCAAACTTCCGCCCTGACGACCCGGAAACCGCCTATGATCGAGCAAAACCACTTGATGAATGGGTGCGGAATGAACAGGTGGATGTCGTGTACCTCGATGGACGGCTCGTTGACCGTTACGTTGATCCAACGACGATGAAACTCTATCCCGAGACGACAGCTTCGTACCGCGCTTTCTACACGGACGTCCGAACGCGTGGACGATTACTCTATGAAGCGTCGCCAGTTCCGTGGAACATCGCGGGACCGCGCATTGAGATCTACGACGTACGGCATCTTCGAGCCGTACCTGCTCACCCACGGGAAAGCGCACGCGGCGAGGCTCGGGGGATTCCCCGTCCAGCACAAAGTACGTGACGACGTTCATGGCTTTCCCGCCTGCATTCGCACGGTTCAGAACGAATGTGCTGCTCCCTCACGGGTCATGGGCCATACCCCTGACGATGCTGATGATTGTGTCGCTTGCGCTCCACCTCTCTCTTCTGGAAGCGCTGAACATTGTCGAGGACGAGAGTGCGTACCTCCAAGACGCCGCGCAAATACGTCACGACGTCCTCCCGTTTCGGGAGTACGGAGCGACGAAGGGACCGGTGTTTCTCTTCCTTCTTCATGTGTGGGAACGCATGACGGGACACACGATTGCGGCCGGACGAATCTTTCCTTCGCTCGCGCACGTGATCTCCCTCCCGTTCTTCTTTCTCTTTGCGCGGAACCTTCTGCGCTCGCAGCGGCTTGCGTTTCTTGCGTCGCTCCTCTGGGGCGTCTCTCCCGTGATCGTCAGTTTGACGACGAACGTCATGCACATGCCGCTGGAACTCCTGTGGATCCTGGGCGCACTCGCGCTTCTCTCATCCTTCGCGCCGTACAGGCGGGGAACCATTCCGCTCGCAGGATTCCTTTTCTTTCTCGCGCTCCTCACGCGCGTAACGGCAGGGATGTTGCTCCCCGTTCTGCTCCTCGTGCTCTTCGCCCGCACGCGCTCTTTTCGGCCACTCGTATGGTTCTGCGGAACAACCGCCCTCTTTCTCGTGCTCACCGCCGCGATGAGTTATCCTCTCTACGGGTGGCCAAAGATAGCGTTCCTCTTCCATGCGGACGCGCTCCTCGTTATGAACGAGCAGCGCGCCGCATACGCGAGTGAGCGACCGCCCGGCGTACGCGGAGCGTTCCAGGTACTCTTTACGTCAGCTCTTCCTCTCTGGCGCGAAGGGCTTCCTCTTATTCTGAGCACGCTCCTCCTTCCCTTTTTCGCTGTCCGTCGTGTACCCCGCCTCGTCCTTCTCGCAGGCTTCTTCTTGCTTTTTGGCCTCCTGATTCGATTCGTGGCTGCCGATGTCCTCACCTTCTGGCGAGAAGACATGTTCCTCGCTCAGCGCGTTGCGAGCAGGATCGTCCTCGCCGGCTTCACGTTCCTTGGCGGAATGGTGATCATCCAGAAGCAGAGAACGCCGCGACTGTCGCCGCTCCTTGTTGGCGTTCTCCTGCTGTGGATTGGCGGTCTCTTCCTCGTCTACAGACAGTGGGGCCGAACGCCTCCGCCCCACTATGTCCTCGAATTCACTCCCGCGCTTGCTCTTGCCGCTGCACCTGCACTTGCACACATCTTCCGCACCGTTGAACGCTTCGACCAGACCGCGAAACAGATAGGCCGCGGCGTTCTCCTGCTGCTCATCGTTGTTGGTCTCGTTGCACCGTTCCAGGCGATGCCGAAGAAACACTACCGAGGAACGACGCCGGTCGCGGCAGCAAAGGAGATGGGCCGCCTTGTCCAACAATATGTGCCGAAAGACGAAGCGCTCTTCACGGCGCAGCCGATATTCCCCTACCTCGGCGAGCGTCCATTATACGGCTACTACACACATCCCGGATGGTATCTCGCTGAGCGTGCCGGCTTCCTTCCACCGACGATTCGCCGGTTGTATTTCCCAGATCTCCCCGATCTTGCTTCCCGTGTCGAGCGCGATGTGCATTGGATCATCGTCGACTGGCGGACAGCGGACGTGTACTTCAATGAGCGTGCGGAGGACACACGACCATTTCGGGAATTTCTCGCGCGGGACTTTGAACCCGTCGTCACCGTGCCCAATCCTGCCGCGCGGGACATAACACTCTACACGAGGAGAGAGCGCGGAGCGGAACACAAACGCGCACAATGAGCAGCGCAAGCGACGGTTCGACAACCACGAGAGAAAAGCGCGAGGGTCTCCTGTCGCTTTTCTTTCTTGCAATGATCTTTCTCCCGCGACTCATCATGCTCGATGCGTTTTTCGTTCAGGATGAGCACCTGTGGCTGAACCGCTCTCTTCTCTACGTTGATGCCTTCGCAAACGGTCAGTGGGCAGCGATGATCGAATATCCTCCCTTCTCGGCACATCCCGGTGTCACCCTGTTAACCACAGCAGGACCCGTCCTCGCACGATATCGAGCTCTCCACGGTCTTCCGCAGTCGTTTACGCACTGGAGTCCTGAGGAGCAGCGGCGATCTGCGGTGTGGGCGCGTGCGACAACCGGCGTTCTCACCGGGCTCACGCTCCTCGCGACATTCTTTACGCTTCGCCGACTTCGCATGTTTTCGTCTGCCCCGGGGTGGGCCGGTGCGACCGTGCTTGTCCTCGCCTGGGAACCATGGGTTCTGGGGATGTCACGCGTCGTCCACCTGGACGGAATCCTTGCGCTCTTTCTCGTTCTCGCGATCGCGGCAAGTCTTCTTGCCTGGGAACAGGAGCGCAGAAGCGATATCTTCCTCGCCGGTGTCTGGTGGGGACTTGCGTTCCTCACAAAAGTACCGGCACTCATGATCCTACCGTTCGCCCTTCTCCCGTTTTTTCTGCGGCCTCCGCCCCTCTGGCGGCGCATTGTCCGCGACCTTGTTCTCTGGGGCCTGGGTGCCGTAACCATCGTCGTCGCCATCTGGCCACCGATGTGGGTACACCCCATCAAGACAATCGTCTACGTCATCAAGCGAGCATTCTTCCATGTGCAAAACCCAGAGGCGTACTTCTGGCCCGGCGTGCATCCACCGTTCTTTGTGTTCGGCCTTTCGGCGATTGCATTCATTGGCTGTCTCCTCTATATCATCGTCCGTGCTTGGAACCTTTTCCAAAAGCGAGAACATATCCGCATCACCGTCTTTGACATCCTCCTCATTGCCGGACTCTTTTTCGGATTCTCCCTGGTGTACACGCAAGGAGATCATCCACGGAGAAACGTTCCAGCGCTCGCGCTTCTTGCGGCGGCGAGTGCCGGTGGCTGGTTCTTCGCGTCTGAACGCCTTCGCATCACCCGCACGCGCGCCGCGTCGGCTGTCCTCCTGCTTCATGGCGTTCTCATCCTTCCCTGGTTTCCCCACCTGCCCTCATTCCATAGCCCACTTTTCTCCTCTGCCGACGGGAAACGACTCCTCGTGGACAACGGCAATGGCACCCGTCTCGTTGCAGACTACTTTAACGCGTACGAGGACCCCGTCGTTATCGGGACAAACCTCCCGTCACTCCTCATTCCGTATCTTCGCCCGGAACTCCGCGGGCGCGTGACGCGCCTTCCGGAATCTGGCCAGCTCTCCGAAGTGGACGACCGCGTGACGCATATCGTCGTTCCCGAAAGTACTCCCGCGCGTGTGCTCTTCGATCCGGCGGCAAAAAAACTCGTAGCGGAACTCGCCGGGAAAACGCCCGAGGCCGTGCTGCGGGTACGCGATGTCCCCCTCTACGCGATCTACCGACTACGGTAGCGTCTGCGGGTGAGAAATCCCGAGAGTTGCGGAC
>Ga0213870_1001574_pt1 | contig 10203 bp, 7 predicted proteins | sample WICALVC2017_Meta_FD_160119 | JGI IMG/M metagenome (GOLD analysis project Ga0213870, IMG submission 160119) | Freshwater microbial communities from subterranean cave lake in Wind Cave National Park, South Dakota, United States - WICALVC2017 | ecosystem: Environmental > Aquatic > Deep subsurface >... | reverse complement strand
GGCTAAAACCCCACAATCAATCGGTACAGGATGAGATTGAGAGAACGCTCAATTATTTTGAGACGAACAAGAAACGAATGCAATACGCCAAGTGGATCAAGGAGGGTTTGTTTGTGGGGTCGGGAGTGATTGAGGCTGGTTGCAAGACCCTTGTGGGCCAAAGACTTCAGCAATCAGGCATGAGGTGGACGGTCAAGGGTGCCAACGCCATTATCGCGCTGCGCTGTTGCCAAACCAGCGGCCGGTGGGAAGAATTTTGGGAAAATCGGGCAGCAGCATAAGAAATCTACAACTTTTATGTCGCACACCCTTTGTCTTCAGACCTCTTGACTTTCAAGACAGTTGCTGACCCCGACTATTCGACTTGACCCCCGACTCTCTCGACGAGAAATTTTGTACAAAAGGATTGAGGACAACTACCCCTCTGTATGTCTGTCCTGAATTTAAATCTTCCGAGAAAACAAATTCACAGTTTGCTTTTTCAGCGGCGACAATAATCAATGCGTCCCAGAACGATAATTGCGATAATATACTGATGTCTACGGCCTGCTCTATCAATCCAAGATCATTGTTGACAATTTCCATCTTATGGAAATTATGGATGATATTTTTAATAATGATTTTATCTGCATTTAATTTCTGGGTTGCGACCACATAAAATTCTTTAATCACTTGTGTTGAAATAACCGGTTGATGGGAGTCCACTATTGTCTTTAGAATTTTGCTTGCTTTTTTCTGTTTTTGTTTATCTTTTTTATCAAGGCTATAAACAAACAGGTTTGTATCAATGAATATTTTAGACACGATAGAGTTCTTCTCGCTTCCACTTTGTATGACCTGAGTTTACATTGGCTTTGTCCATGAGGGACAATATGTCTTCAATCCACTGGTCCTGTTGCGGAACAACGGCGCGTTCTATTAACTGTCTCACCAGCATGTTAAAAGATATATTGTGGCTGTGCGCGTATTCACGGCCCACCTTCAAGGTTTTATCGTCAATAGAAAGGGTTATGTTTTTCATCTCTGACTTCCTTAACGCAGTATACGCGCGCACTTTCACAAAGTCAATCACCTTCTTTTTATTTTCCATCGGACGACAATATCTTCAGGACATTCATTCGGATAAACCCTTCGGCCTCTTTCTAAAGAGGGTCAGGCATGACTTATTGACTTAACAGAGGAGCAATATTTTAAATCAATTGATGAATCTGATAGAATGGCCCCCTATGGCGCAATCTATCAGAGGAAAGGTTTACTTAGTTGGAGCAGGCCCGGGTGATCCAAAACTCCTGACACTGCGAGGAAAAGAACTTCTGGCCCAGGCGGAGATGATTATTTATGACTATTTGGCCAACCCCGCCCTGCTTGAATTTTCTCAAGATAGCGCCGAAAAGATTTATGCAGGTAAAAAGGGTGGCACCGACAGCGCATCGTATCAAGATGATCTTAACAGGAGAATGATTCAAGCGGCACAAGAGGGAAAATTTGTTGTGCGACTGAAGGGAGGCGATCCCTTTATCTTTGGACGAGGAGGGGAAGAGGCAGAGGCATTAGCAGAGGCCAATATACCGTTTGAAGTGGTTCCGGGTGTTTCTTCCGCAATCGGCGTTCCTGCTTATGCAGGGATTCCCCTCTCCCATCGTAACATTGCATCCTCTATTGGGATTATCACCGGACATCAGGATATCAACCACCCTGAAAAAAAAATCAATTGGGCTAAGTTAGCTACCGGATGCGATACACTCGTTTTCCTGATGGGAATGGGGAACCTGCCAACCATCATCACCCAATTAATTCAACATGGGAAAGATCCAAAAACACCTATGGCCCTCATCCAATGGGGGACGCATCCTTATCAAAAGACGGTTATTGGAACAGTCGATAATATTCAAGAGAAGATAAAACAAGATAAAATCAATCCCCCCGTCGTTATGGTTATCGGAGCGGTAGTCAATTTAAGAGATCAGATGAATTGGTTTGAAACCCGTCCTTTGTTTCGAAAAAGGATTGTAGTGACACGCGCCAGAGAAAATTCCGCAGAGTTTTCTGACATGCTCTCTTTATATGGCGCAGAGGTTATCCTCTTCCCCACGCTCAAAATAGTCCCGCCCCCTGATTTTGTCGATCTTGATAACGCGATTACCCATATCGATCAATACAATACCATTATCTTTACATCGGTAAACGGCGTACAATCGTTCTATCATCGTTTGCGCCAATTAGGCTACGATATCAGAATATTAAAAGGAATCTCATTGTGCGCCATTGGACCAAAAACCCGTGAGGCGATTTCAGCACTGGGGCTATTGTGCGATTTTATCCCTTCCGAATATACTGCGGAAGGGATCATGGATGCGCTGGAAAAACAAGGTGTTTTGGGAAAACGGTTTCTTCTTCCACGTGCGATGCAGGCACGAGAGGTTTTACCTGAGTTCATTATCAAGCAGGGGGGGCAGATTGATGTCGTTCCCGCCTATCAGGCGATTCCACCTGCGGAAGACGAAATTGCACCGATCTTGCAAAAAGGGCCAATTGATATGTTAACATTCGGTTCGGCATCTACCGTGAAAAACTTTATCGATAGGATGAATCCAAAAATGAGGGAGTTCGTGTCAGAAACAGCTATCGCCTGCATCGGCCCTATTACGGCGGAAGCCGCCGTCAGGTGCGGCCTGCGGGTCGATCTGGTTCCAAAAGAATATACGTTTCGTGCCCTCACAGAGTCGATTGTTCAATATTATATTGATAAGAAAAATTAAGAGATGCCGTTCCCTACTCATCGTCCAAGAAGGATTCGCCAAAACGAGCCATTACGTGCATTAGTCCGTGAGACACACCTCCAGACAGATCATCTTATCCTCCCTCTTTTTGTTACGCATGGAAAGAGTGGAAAAAGCGAGATCGCCTCCATGCCCGGCCAATATCGTTACACCGTTAAGGAACTGTTGAAAGAGATTCGCGAGGTCGTGAAACTTCGGATTCCTGCCGTCATTCTCTTTGGAATACCCAAAACAAAAGATGAGGCCGGTTCAGAGGCTTATCATCCCCACGGCGTAATTCAGACGGCCATTCGTGCCATTAAAAATGCCTATCCCAGCCTGTTGGTCATCACCGATATCTGTATTGATGAATATACATCACATGGCCATTGCGGCATCGTTTCCAATGGAAAAATATTAAACGATGAGACGCTCGAGCTTTTAGTGAAAATGGCGCTCTCGCATGTAGAGGCTGGGGCAGATATTTTGGCGCCATCCGATATGATGGACGGACGTATTGGCCGGATACGAAAGGCCCTTGACGAAAATGGCTATCCTGACATCCCGCTCCTCGCCTATGCCGTTAAATACGCCTCTTGTTTTTATGCGCCGTTTCGGGATGCGGCAGGATCGCGTCCTCAATTTGGGGATCGCAAGAGCTATCAAATGGATATGGCCAATCGCCGTGAGGCGATTCGCGAGGTGGTGCTTGATCTGGAAGAAGGGGCGGATATCATTATGGTTAAGCCTGCCCTCCCCTATTTGGATATTATATCCGAAATTAAAAATAGATTTCCGGTTCCAATTGCCGCCTACCAGGTGAGCGGCGAGTATGCTATGATAAAGGCCGCCGCAAAAATGGGTGTACTGGATGAGCAACTGGCCGTCATGGAATCGCTTATTGCGATACGACGCGCAGGAGCCGATATGATTCTTACCTATTTTGCCAGAGAGGTCGCCCAGAGATTATGATGGTTCTCATCGGCACAGAAGAGATCAGCACAATTGAAAAATATCCTGTCGTTGCCATTGGAAACTTTGATGGCATTCATCTCGGACACCAGGCCATCCTTGCAAAAACCATTGAACATGCGAAGGCAAAGAATGGCACCTCGGTCGTTCTTACGTTTCGTCCTCATCCTTCTCACGTTATATCACCGGAAAAACCGACCTTGTTATTAACCCCATTTGAAGATAAGATGCGCCTTCTCGAATCGTTTGGGGTTGATATGCTTCTCCTTGTTGAATTTACGAAGGAGTTTTCTCACCAAACCCCCTCTCATTTTGCGCAGGAGATTCTCTTGGAAAAGATTGGGTGCAAAGAGGTGATCGTTGGGGAACGATTTACATTTGGGAAACAACGGTCAGGAACCGTTATGGATCTAACCAAACTTGGGGAGAAGCTGGGATTTGCAGTTTTTGTTCAACAGAATTTTACGCTGAATGGGGCGATCGTTAGCTCTTCAAGAATAAGGACACTCCTTCAAGAAGGGAATATCAATCTGGCATCAAAAATGTTATCACGCCCTTATACACTCGGCGGAGAGGTAGTCTATGCAGAGGGGAGAGGAAAGAAGTTGGGCGTTCCAACCGCGAATATCAATTTAGCCAATAAGTTAATTCCCAAGGACGGGATATATGTGGCACGCGTCACCCTTCCCCAAGACCCTACCCCACGTAACGGTGTAGCCTACATCGGTTCAAAACCAACCTTTCAAAAAACAGGAACAACCCAGATTGAAGTCCATCTTTTTGACTTTAATAAGAATCTCTATGGAAAAACAATCGAAGTTGCCCTATTGGAGTGGCTTCGACCAGACGAAAAATTTGATAATCCTGCTATGCTCGTCAAGCAGATGCAACAGGATATGAAGAAGGCCATGGCCATTTGTAGACAGCTTGGATGAAATCGAACGTAGCCCGCGACACACTTTTTTTTAAAACCTTCTCTCAATTTCTATGTCGATTTCCAATATCTTCTCACGATAAGATCATCGTTGCTGTATCGGGCGGCCCAGACTCCGTCTGCTTGTTGTATCTTCTGCGGGTCTATTTTGAGCGGTTTGCAAAAACAAAATGGGAGACAGAGGGATACCCCTCGCTTCATGTTGCCCACTTAAATCACAGCTTTCGACCCGAGGCAGATGAAGAAGCGGCGTTTGTCTCTGATCTTTGTCGGTCGTGGGGGATTGCATGTACGGTTGATAAACGTCCTGTTCTTGATATCTGTAAAGAAAAACGGCTTTCAAAACAGGAAGGTGCCCGTTTTGTTCGTTATGATTTTTTAATAACAGTTGCCAAAACAGAACAAGCACGATGGATTGCGCTAGGACATACCGCCGATGATCATGCCGAAACATTTCTGATGAATCTTTTGAGAGGCACGGGAGGAGACGGATTAAGCGGCATCCCAAAGATTCGAGAGGGGAAAATCATTCGCCCGTTACTTCACGCAACACGAGAAGAGATTCTTGCATGCCTTCGAGAAAATCATATCCCTTTTCGATTCGACCCCTCCAATCAGGATAAACGATATTTAAGAAACCGGATTCGCCATGATCTGATACCGATGCTTCAAACCTATAACCCCAATATCAAAAAAACAATCGTTCGCATTGCATCCGTCCTCACAGAAGAAACAAGTTTTTTTAATGAACATATTAGCGCTCTGATTCCGGAAAAGACGTTCTGCGCCACACAAAATGATATCGCATTTGATCTCACCTTATTTTGCCCTTTGCACAAGGCAATACAACGACGACTCATTCGGCATGGGATTCGCCATCTATGTGGAAACCTGCGCGGCATCCGTTTTGATCATATCGAAACCATTTTAAAAATCATCCCAGGAAGCGATGAAAAATTGTTTTCTCTCGCCGGTCTGGCCGTTCATAAAATGGGAACCCGCCTTCTTATGAAACGCCCCCCTCCCCCTGTCATCTCTAAGGAACAGGTTGAGATTCCTGATGCCACATTACATAATTTACAATCAGGGTCGATTACAGTACAACTTCCAGCATGGAAAATAGGCCTTTCTTTGTCATTAAAGAATAGACTGGAGTCGATACAATATAAAGAAACGGATGATTGCTCTGCCTTTTTTGACTTTGATACAATGGCCTATCCGATAACAGTGAGAGGATGGAGGGTAGGCGATCAGTTTGCCCCTTTGGGAATGCAGGGGAGACATAAGAAGTTGCAGGACTTTTTTATAGATCAAAAAATTAATAAGGAACGACGCAGTCAGATTCCGATCATGGATTGTCCAAAAGGAATCATTTGGGTAATCGGTTATCGGATGGATGACCGATTCAAGATAACAGAAAAAACAAAACGGATTCTATCGCTGTCTGTTGAAGAAAGCGGTACAACCTCTGCGAGGAGATAACATTTATGGAACAAGATCGGATTTTTGTAAAACCAATATTTACTCGGGAAGAGATCAAAAAACGTGTTGCGGAATTGGGGGCTATCATTTCAAAAGATTATCGAGATAAACATCTCTTTCTCATTGGAATTTTAAAAGGGGCCTACCCTTTTTTTGCCGATCTTTCCCGTGCCATTTCCCTCCCATTACAGGTTGATTTTCTGATGGTATCCGGTCACAAAGTTGTTTCAGAATTAACACAAAATATTGCCGGTTGTGATATTTTGGTTGTGGAAGATATCGTTGACTCAGGGATGACATGGGACGCCTTAAAAAAAGGGTTGCAAAAAAGCGCGATAAAATCTCTTAAACTCTGCGCCCTGCTTGATAAACCGTATCGCCGAAAGATGAGCGTTGAGATCGACTACACAGGTTTCTCGACACCCAATAAATATGTCGTTGGGTACGGGCTTGATTATAAGGGAAAATACAGAAACCTCCCCTACATAGCCGTCCTAGACCAAATCAGCACCGAGGAAGAAGACCTGCTTTACTCGGCATAAAGTATCAGGGACGATGGATAAATCGCCCCTGATACAACGTTACGCCACCTTTTCCGAAGGGATATCTTTCCCCTGTTCATTCCCTACGCCAGCGAGGGCATTCTCCTTGGCGATCATCGTTGGTGACTTTACATAAACCTCGCGATATTCGGCGAGACCCGTTCCCGCAGGAATCAATCTGCCAACGATCACATTCTCTTTTAATCCTAAAAGATTGTCTATCTTGCCAGCAATTGCGGCCTCCGTGAGAACACGCGTGGTCTCCTGAAACGAAGCGGCAGAAATAAAACTATCTGTCGTAAGGGCCGCCTTGGTGATCCCTAAAAAGATAGGCTTTCCTATTGCCGGCTTACCCTTCTTAGCCATAACACGTTCATTCTCCACTGCAAATTCAAACTTATCGACTTGCGCGTGCATCAGAAAATTGGTATCGCCAGAATCCTCAATACGAACCTTTCGAAGCATCTGTCGGACAATCACCTCAATATGCTTATCATTAATGGCAACACCTTGAAGGCGATAGACCTCTTGTATCTCGTCTACAAGAAACTTTTGAAGTTCCTTTGGCCCTAAGACATCTAAGATATCATGTGGATTGACCGAGCCATCCATCAGAGGTTCCCCTGCCGCGACATAATCCCCTTCATGGACATTGACATGTCTCCCCTTCGGAACATAATATTCCCGCGCATCCCCCATTTCATTTTTTACAATGACCTTGCGCATCCCCTTTACATATCCACCATATTCAACGACACCATCAACCTCAGAGATCACTGCATGTTCTTTGGGTTTCCGCGCCTCAAACAGTTCAGCAACACGGGGCAAACCTCCTGTAATATCCTTTGTCTTCGTCGTCTCACGCGGTATTTTTGATAAAACATCGCCTGGAAAAACACGCTGTCCTTTTTCAACGAGGACATGCGCGCCAGCAGAAAGCAGATAACGGGCAACAGCGCCTGTTCGAGGGAGTTTAATCGTTCTCCCTTCATCGTCTTTAATCGAAATACGGGGCCTAAGCGTCGACCCTTGGGCATCAACAATGACCTTTCTGGAAAGTCCTGTAACCTCATCAACCTCTTCCCGCATTGACTGCCCTTCAATAATATCCCCTAACGCAACCTTGCCGCCAACCTCAGTGAGAATCGAGAGGGAATAGGGATCCCATTCCACCAGTTCCTGGCCGGTCTCGACCAACGCCCCTTCTTTGACCTTCAATGTTGCCCCATAAACCACGGAGTATTTCTCTTTTTCGCGGCCTGTTTTATCAATGATGGCGATCTTGCCGCTCCGGCTCAACACGATCATATTCCCATCCTTGTTTTTCACTGTATTCAAATTAATATGCTTCAATGTGCCCGGATTCCTCGCCACCAAAACCGTTTGCTGAATAATTCGGCTGGCTGTTCCTCCGATATGAAACGTTCTCATCGTTAACTGGGTTCCAGGCTCGCCGATTGATTGTGCCGCAATGACACCGACCGCCTCCCCCCTTTCAATTAAACGACCCCGTCCAAGATCACGTCCATAGCAGAGGATGCAACACCCTCGGCGTGTCTGACAGGTCAGCACAGAACGGATTTTTACCCGATCAATACCGGCATCAACAACGGCGTGTGTCCGCTTCTCATCCAGCTCTTCTCCACGCGCACAAATAACCTCTGACGTGGTGATCGGATCACGGACATCTTCTGCGGCAATACGACCCAATATTCGCTCCTCAAGAGGCATGATCACCTCTCCCCCTTCAACGAGCGCTGTAACCAAAATGCCATCCGTTGTCAGGCAATCCATCTCATTGACAATGACATCCTGTGCTACATCCACAAGACGGCGCGTAAGATACCCTGAATTGGCTGTTTTTAAGGCGGTATCCGCAAGACCCTTACGGGCACCATGTGTCGAAATAAAATATTCAACCGCTGTTAATCCCTCTCGGAAATTTGCCGTAATAGGGGTCTCAATAATTTCTCCAGACGGTTTTGCCATTAAACCCCTCATTCCTCCCAATTGGCGAATCTGTTGGGCAGAACCACGCGACCCGGAATCGGACATAATATAGATCGAATTAAACTTGACAGGTCCTTTGAACGGATCTTTTGCCTTTTTGGCATTTTCCTCATCCTGTGCCAACTCTTTCATCATCTCATTGGCAACGATCTCTGTGGCATGCGCCCAGATATCGACAACCTTGTTATATCGCTCTCCATTCGTAATCAATCCTTCAGAATATTGCCTGGTGATTTCTGCAACTTCCTTTCTAGCCTTATCAATAATCTGTTTCTTTTTAGCAGGAACCAGCATATCATCAAGACAGACGGAAATACCTGCCTGCATCGCATAGGAAAACCCAATCGTTTTCAGACGATCAAGCAGAAGAATGGTTTCTCGCATTCCGGCCTCTCGGAATGTAATATCAACCAGTTTTGAAAGCTCCTTCTTGCTTAACACCCGATTCATCGCGGAAAAAGGAACCTGCGGAGGGAACAATTCACTGATGAGAACACGCCCAACGGTAGTTTCAACGCGGGTACCGCCCAGCCTAACCGTTACTTTGCTATGCTCTTCCACCTCTTTAGCATCGTATGCAATACGCACCTCCATAGGGCCAGAGAAGATTCTTCCTTCTCCTTTAGCACCCACTCGGTCTTTTGTAAGCCAATAACAACCCAGAACCATATCCTGAGAAGGGGTCATGATCGGTTTACCATTTGCTGGAGAAAGAAGGTTATTTACAGACATCATTAGGACACGTGCCTCCACCTGTGCCTCAATGGAAAGCGGAACGTGAACCGCCATTTGATCCCCATCGAAATCGGCATTAAACGCCGTGCAGACAAGCGGATGAAGTCGAATCGCCTTTCCATCCACCAGGACAGGATCAAAGGCTTGAACCCCAAGGCGATGCAGTGTGGGCGCTCGATTCAACAGGACAGGATGCTCCCTGATAACATCATCCAAAACATCCCAAACATCTGTTGTTTCTTTCTCTACAAGTTTCTTTGCCCCCTTTATGGTCGTAACCAGACCTCTTTGCTCTAGTTTATGAAAGATAAATGGCTTAAAAAGTTCCAGGGCCATTTTTTTGGGCAAACCACACTGATTGAGCTTTAATTCAGGGCCAACAACAATAACAGACCTTCCGGAATAGTCAACACGTTTCCCTAAAAGATTCTGTCTGAAACGGCCCTGCTTTCCTTTTAACATATCGGACAACGACTTCAGTGGTCTTTTATTTGTGCCCCGAATCGCGCGACCGCGACGACCATTATCAAAGAGGGCATCAACTGATTCCTGCAACATCCTTTTTTCATTGCGGATAATCACCGAAGGGGCCTTTAACTCCATTAACCGTTTCAAGCGATTATTTCTATTGATAACGCGACGATAAAGATCATTGAGATCGGAGGTAGCAAAACGACCTCCATCCAGAGGCACAAGCGGCCTAAGCTCAGGGGGAAGCACAGGGATCGCTTCAAGAATCATCCATTCAGGCCGATTCCCTGCCTTCCGA
>Ga0213870_1001573_pt1 | contig 10205 bp, 4 predicted proteins | sample WICALVC2017_Meta_FD_160119 | JGI IMG/M metagenome (GOLD analysis project Ga0213870, IMG submission 160119) | Freshwater microbial communities from subterranean cave lake in Wind Cave National Park, South Dakota, United States - WICALVC2017 | ecosystem: Environmental > Aquatic > Deep subsurface >... | reverse complement strand
AGCGCATCTGTCGCACCTCCTGTAGGACTGCTGTCCGTGTCATGGTGGCCCTCCTGTGAGGCCCCACCTTAAACCGGACAGATCATGTGCTACATAAACCGGACAGATGATGTGCTATCTACACACGTCGTGATCCGCTCTTGAAGATGTGCGGAGCGGGTGGTAGGGTGCTAGGGTGGTAAGAGAGAGTTGACCAGACGGCGACGATGGCAAAGGACACACACCATGGCTGACGACTATGACAACGATCTCGACCTCGACATCCTGCGCAGCATGCCCAGGGAGACGCCGCCAAACTGCCCCGTCTGCGACGAGCCGATGATGTTCAATGACGGCGACTGGTTTTGCGGACCCTGCAACGGCACGGACTGCGGCCCCGAAACGGGCTAGGGTTCTCTGGGGCGCGGCACGGGGACTGTCCCCGTTCGAGGTGTCCGTCAAATCCGGGCTCGCTCAGGTCTATTGTGGCTTGACAGCCTGTCCCTCCGTTCTTGTTCCGCTCTTGGATTTCCGCTAGGCTACGTCTTGTCATGCTCACGGTTGTCACCGGTTCCTTCCATCCTGATCTCGAATCCGCCCTCGTCTCTCAAGTCCGGTCCCTGAAGCAGGGCGATCCGCTCGCGCCGCTGGCGATCATTGTCCCCTCGCAGCAGCTCGCCCGGCGGGTGAAGTGGTTGCTGGCCGTCGAGCAGGGGCTCGCGTGCCTCGACGTCCATGTCCTGACGTTCCATCAGCTTGCCGTGATGTTGATCGAAGAAGGCCGGGCGGGCCGGCCCGCCCTTGCGGGGGGACTGCTCAGGGAGGAGTTATTGCGCTGTCTCGTTGCCCGGGACGTGCCGGGTTCGGAAGTGTTCCGGGGCTGGGCGAAGACGCGGGGTCTGTGGGGCGGCCTGTGGGCGACGATTCAGGACTTGAAGGAGGCGCGGGTAGACCCCGTGTCTGTTCTGTCGGCGATCGAGGAGACGATGCTGGGCGCCGAGGAGCCGGAGCGCCTGACCGCGCTGATCCGTCTCTACGCCGCCGTGCTTGCGGCCGACCGCGAGCTCCACCTCGCCGACCCGGACGACCTCGCCACCCTTGCCGTAGAGAGGATTTCGGCATCCCCGTTTCTGGCGCGGATGCGCCGGGTCTGCTACTACGGGTTTTACGATCTCACGCAGGGCCAGCTCGATCTGTTCAAGGCCGTCGCATTGGCCTGCCCCACGTCCGTCTTTTTTCCGCTACGGCGGGAGAGGCCCGCCTACCGGTTCGCTCAGCGGTTCTTTGAAGCCTATATCCAGGGCATGGATACCGGAGAGCCGTCTTCTCCCGCGAGGCCCGTTCCCTCCGCCGCGCTCGGTTCTCTGGCCGACGAGATGGCGCCGTCCGTTCGATCAACCTGCTGCATCGTCAGCGCGGTCGGCCCGGAGGATGAAGTCTCGGCGGCGGCCAAGGAGATTCTCCGGCTGATCGAAGACCAGGGCTACGATCCGCTGGACATCGGCGTGGTCACGCGGACGCTCGATCCCTATCTGCCGACGATCCGTCGCGTGTTCGAGGAGAACAAGGTGCCGTTCGCCTGCCCGATGGGGGAGCCGCTCATACACCAGCCGTTGGCCAAGACGATCATCCGGTTTGTTCGGCTTCGCGTGGAATCGTTTTCGCGCACGTCCGTTCTGGACGTTCTGACATCCCCTGCCTTCACGCTCTCGACGTTCTGTGTTTCCGAGACGGCTCCGCGTCCCGATACGTGGGAATGGATCACGCGCGCATTGGGAATCACCAGGGGAAAGCCGGCGGACGGGAGCCTCGGCGAATGGCGGCGCCTGGAGCGTGCGACCCAATTGGAGCGCGCGATCCAACCGGGCCGGACACGATTCGACGACACGGACACAGACCAAGAACGTGATCGCGCCATGACCTCGGAACAGATGGCGGTACTGTGGGCGCTGGTCACGCGACTCCATGCCGATCTGTCGGCGATTCCCGCGCGCGCAGGCTGGGACGAGTACGCCGACATGTTCGCCGGCCTCCTCTTGACGTACTTCGACTTGCCGGCCTGGAACGGTGCCCCGCCGGCCGACCGTAATGGGCGCGCGCAGATGGCGATCCGCGACTGCCTGTGTTCGATCGGAAAGCTGGAGGCGCTGGACGAAGAGGTCTCCCTGCGCGACTGGACCGATCTCATGGTCAGGGCACTCGAGCGCGCGCGACTGCCGTCGGAGACGCGCAATCAGACGGGCGTCCAGGTTCTCGACGCCATGGACGCGCGGGGGGTGCCCTTCCGCGCGCTCTTCCTCCTCGGCCTCAACGAGAAAGTCTTCCCCCGCTCAATCCGCGAGGACGCGCTTCTGCGCGACGCCGATCGGGAGGTGCTCGCCCGCGACCTCGGCTTCAAGATCGCGCTCAAGCTGGATGGGTTTGAGGAGGAGCGGCTCTTGTTCGCGCTGCTGCTCCGCTCCGCGAAGGAGCGGCTCACCCTCAGCTATCAACGCGCCGACCGCGCGGGACGGACGCTGGTCCCTTCGGGGTATCTCATTGAGCTGCAGCGCGAGATGAGACCGCACGGCGCGGAGCGGGAACGGACGATCAAGCGACGTCCGAGCGAGCGGTGGGCCGAGTGGCCCTACGAGCCCATGCTCCTGACCCCCCGCGAGATGGGTCTGCGCGTCATCTTGCATGGAGGGTCGGCTCGGCCCGCATGGCGCGCGCTGTATGCCGAACCGGACCTACTGGAGCAGGGGGTCAGCGCGTTGAAGGAATTGGAATCGGCGAAAGCCGGACTGACGCCGTTCGACGGCCTGGTCGGGCCGGTCTGGTCCCACTGGGATGCGCTGGCGCGACGCGGTGTGGCGCCGACCTCGCTGGAACGCTACGCGCAATGCCCGTTCCGGTATTTCGCCGCACAGGTCCTGAGGCTTCACCCGATGGAAGCGCCGGAGTCCGTGGTGGAGCTTGATGCCCGCGCGCGCGGCGAGCTGTGCCATGCCCTGCTCCGTGCCTTCTACGAACGACTGAAGCGAGACGGCCGGTCCGTCGCCGAGGTGCTCACCGACGACGCTGTTCGCCTGCTGGCCGAGGTCGCGCTTCCTGTGTTTGCCGAATACGAGGAGACCCACTGGGTGGGCTATCCGCTCCTGTGGTCGCTGGCGAAGGACGAGGTCCTGTGGCTTATCGAGCAGCTCATTGGAGAGGACCTCCGGGAGCTGCGGCAGAGCGGGTACGTCCCCACGTTGTTTGAAGTCGAGGCCCGAGGCCGGTTCGACTCGCATCTCCCTGCGTCGCTCCAGGCGATTCCGGTTCGGGGAGTCCTGGATCGTGTGGATGCGCGAACGGACAACGGGCGAACCGTCGTCCGTGTCGTGGATTACAAGTACACCCAATCAAGTGTGCCAAGGGACCGGGACTTGGCCACAGCCGCAGTGCGGGGTGTCCGCCTCCAGCCGCCGCTCTATCTCTTGGCGGCGCGAGATATCCTGGAAGAACCGGCTGTTCCGGAATCCGCCGGCTTCTATTTTCTCGCGCCTAATCGTCAGGACGGGCCGGTGGACCGGAGCCAATTGGATGCCTCCTGCTGGACAGGCGAGACGGGCGCTCTGATCGGTCGTACCCTGACGTTTATCCTCGAGGGCATCCGGGCCGGACGGTTCTTCATCCTGCCGGGCGCGCACTGCGAGCATTGCGACTACGCCGAGGTCTGCCGCCGCCATCACAGCCAGAGCTGGTGGCGGGCACGAGGGGATGAGTCCCGCCAGGCGCTCGAACGGATTCGCCGGCTCACCGCGCCCAAGGCTGAGACGAAGACTGCCGAGGTGGATGCGGGGAAAAAGAAAGGGAGAACACGCCGTGGCTGAGATTCGGGACGCGCAGGCGCGGGCGCTGGCCGCCACGACGTTCGACCGGAACGTGGTCGTGACGGCCGGCGCCGGCACCGGGAAGACGACACTCCTGGTGGACCGGCTGGTCCATCTGGTCGTGAAGTCTCCCGATCCCGTGCCGCTCCCTGAAATTGTGGCGCTGACCTTCATGATCAAGGCCGCGAACGAGATCAAGATGCGTCTGCAGGAGCGCTTGCTCGACCTGGCTGCCAGGCCGGAACATGCGGTGGAGATACTGGAACGCTACCGGCTCTCTGCGTCGGAACTGGCCGCGCGGGCGGAGGCGGCCGTTCTGGACGTGGAGCGCAGCCAGATCGGCACCATCCATAGTTTTGCCGCGCATGTGCTCAGGCTCTACCCGGTCGAGGCCGGCGTGGACCCAGGGTTTGAGCCGGATGAGGGCGTCGGCTTTGCCGGGCATTTTCAGCGCGAGTGGGAACGATGGCTGGACGACGAACTCGGCGTGAGCGGGAGGCGGCATGATGTCTGGCGGCGCGTGCTTCGGCGGGTCGGCGTTGCAGATCTCCGCGACCTCGCCCGCGCGCTCGTCCAAGATCTGGTCCCGCTCGACGATCTGGCGGAGCAGGCGCAGGATCCGTCGCTCCCTCTGCCAGTACGGGTGTGGTTGCAGGAGAAGCGAGATCAGGCGCACGACTGGTCCTCGACCCATCTGGAAGATGGGAAGGAGCCGCGCCAGGTCGAAAAACTCCTGGCCGCCGCGCGGTCCGTCTTCGATCTGGTCCTCGCGCGCGGCGCGCCCGGCATCACGGCTGTTGAGAGAGAAACAGCCGTGTTGCTGGAGGAGAAGGATCCTGGCTCGAAGCCGCCGGTCGGCTGGGACACGCGGGACTTCGACGAGGCCAAGCGGATCATCCAGACCGCCAAGGCCGTGCTCCAGACCGACCACGAGTATGTCCGCGACGCGTTGTCGCTGCTGGGGCCCTTCGCCGACCAGTGTCGGCGGCGATTCCTGGAAACCGGCGCTATCACCTTCGACGGCCTGCTGGCGCGCGCCCGTGATGTATTGCGCGACCATCCGGGCATCCGTGAACGGCTCAAGCGCCACTTCAAGGCGATTCTGGTGGACGAGTTCCAGGACACCGATCCGGTCCAGTACGAAATCATGCTCTTCTTGTGCGAGCGGGGCGGGCCATCCATGACCGACTGGCAGGCTGTGCAACTCGAACCGGGGAAGCTATTCATTGTCGGCGATCCCAAGCAATCCATTTTCGCCTTTCGCCGGGCCGATATTGAAGCGTTTCAGAACGTGACCGGGCGGGTACTGGCCCAGGGAGGGCTCCCGCTCACGCTGACCACGAACTTTCGCAGCCATGCGTCAATCCTTTCCACGGTCAACGGGTTGTTCGGGCGTTTGCTGGCTGAAGGCCGTGGCCCGCAGCCGCCCTACCACGCGCTCGATCCTCAGCCGGACCGCACAACCGGGGCCGGCACGCAGGGCGTCATGCTTCGGCTCGTCGCGCCTGACGGCGAGGAGGAGGAGAGCGAGGACCTGAGCGCCCCGCAGGCCGCGCGCGCCGAAGCGGAAGCGCTGGCCCGTTGGCTGAAGACCGAGGTCATCGGCAGGGAAATCCTGACGCGCTGGGACGGGCCTCCGCGCACGGTCGAGCCTGGCGATGTGGCGCTGCTGTTTCGGACCTTGACCCAGAGCCGCGATTACCTTGAGGCGTTACGCCGACATGGGCTGTCCTATGTCGCGGAAGGGGAGAAGCATTTCTACCGGCGGCAGGAGGTGATTGACCTCGTGAATCTTTTGCGATGCGTCCGGCATCCCGATGACCAAGTGGCCCTCGTGGGTCTGTTGCGCTCGGCGCTCGGCGCGCTCACGGACCGGGACCTTGTCGAGCTAGCCGCGCTCGATGCGCTGGACTATCGCGGCGGCGGGCCTCCCAGTCTGAGCAGGCACCCGAAGGCCGCGCAGGTCCGGCGGTTCTATCACGCGCTTGAGTCATTGCACCGGGATTGCCTCATGGTGCCGCTGCCCGATGCGCTGGACCTCGTCTTTGCGCGATTGCCGGTGTTGGAACTGGCGGCCGCGTCGCTGCACGGCGAACAAGCGGTCGCGAATCTCTGGAAGATCCGCGATCTAGCGGAGGATCTGGCCGCCGATCCCGACATGACGCCGGCGGGGTTTGTGAAAGTGCTGGCCGAGCGGATCGCCGATCCTTCCGAAGAGTCCGAGAGCGGGCTGGCGGAGGAGTCGCTCGAAGCCGTGCGGGTGATGAGCATTCACAAGGCCAAGGGGCTGGAGTTCCCCGTCGTCGTGTTGGTCGGGATGCACGCGGGCACACTCGCGCGGCGCAACCCCATTCAAGTGCAGCACGATTGGTCCACGGACGTCGCCGGCATCCGCTTGGGCGCGACCGGCACGCTGGGCGGTCTGTTTGCGTCGGAGAAGCTCGAAGCCAGAACGGTGGCCGAGCACCGGCGCCTGCTGTATGTCGGCATGACGCGGGCCAAGGAGCGGCTGATTCTTTCCGGTGCGCTGACCGGCCGGTCTTCGACCGGCAATTTTCTCTCGCTGCTCCGGGACGTCATTGGAGAGACGGTCGGCAGCCGGGACGCGACCGAATTGTCGGTGGGGGAGGGCCGCCTCACGCAGACCATTCTTCCCGTGGACGAAGGCCGGCCCCGCGAGCGGGTGACGAAGGAACGGGCGTCCCGGTCTGCCGACGATGTGTCGGGATTTGAAGCGCGCCGTCAGGCGCGCGCGGAGCGTTGGGCGCAATGCCGCGAGCGGCCGGCGTTTTTGACGCCAACTGCATGGATCTCCTCGCCCTTTCCCGCTTCCCAGAGGACGGGGGCGAGGGATGATGATAGGGGGCAAGGCTTCCCAATGAATCGAGGCGTGCTCATTGGAAGTCTTATCCATAAGGCTCTTGAAAGCTGGAATTATCGCGATGAAGTTGAAGTTATGCTTGAACAATGTATGCAGGGTATAGGCCATTGGATTCCAGACGAGTGCCAGGAGAGCTCTGCGGAGATCATCACGAAAGTTCGTGACGCGCTGCGGGCCTTCGCCGGTTCCGACGCCTATGCCGAATTGCGAGCTGCCACAATCCTGGGGCGCGAAATCCCGTTTCTGATGCCATGGCCGTCCTCATCGTCTACTCTGATGGAAGGACGGATTGACCTTTTGTACGAAAAGGACGGCGACCTCTGGGTGGCGGATTACAAGACGGATCGTATTGCGGAGGCTGACATCATGGATCGCATGGACATCTACCGGCCGCAGGCCACAGTCTACACCGAGGCCGTCCGGCAAGCCTTCGGGCGCCCCCCCGCCGGCTTGAAGTTCATCTTCCTCCGGCTGGGCACAAGCGTGTCGGTCGCCGTCTAGGCTCTGCGTGCCCGGCGTCTTCTGAATGTAATCCCAACATGATAATGGGAAGAAGAGGACATTTCTATTTTGGCTTGACACTTTTTTCTTGACACCATTATTTTCCTCAGGTATAAGCGCCTGAATCCACGTCCCTAAGACTTCTCAGCGTGACGATCAAGGCCATCTTGTGATGACGCGCCGAAGGCTCCTTCCGTGAAGCTGTTCCTGGCTGCAGACCAGCGGCGGACGCCGAGGCTCTGGCTAGCGAGGCGGCCGGCGTTGGTCGGCCCAATCCTGCTCGCGGTCATGCTGCTCGTGGGGATTGTGCCCACTGCCCTCGCCGCGACCGACGAGCAGATCAACACGGCCCGCAACAAAGGCCTGTGGTGGTTGCTGACCCGTCAAGATGCCGAAGGCAAGTGGAAGAGCAAGCCGGGCACCGAGGTCGCGGCTACCGCGACGGCCCTGGAAGCGCTCAGCAATGCCGGGGTGAAGAGCTACCCTTACACGGCCGGGGTGTCCTGGCTGAGCAATGTCAAAATCAGCAGTGTGGATTCCCTGGCCCGGCAAGTGGTGGCCTTGACCAAAGCCGGCGTCGCGGTCACGCGCCAGCTTGAACGCCTGCGGACCTGGGGCAATGATGGGTTTCTGCTCACCTGGGGCGCGTACGATGACTTTTCCACCAGCTTCCCCGACACCCCCCTGGGGTTGAGTGCCTTTCGGATCGGCCAAGCTTCTTCTTACCTCTCCGACAACCTGCTATTGACGGTCTTCTGCCATATTCTCCCGGCTCAGCGGGCGGATGGCGGTTGGTCCTATGTGAAACCGGTCGCCTCGGCTCCGATCCATGCCGTGACCGGGGGGATCTTGCCCACCACCTACACGGTCTTGGAGCTCCATGCGATCAAAACAGCCAATAGTAGCTGGAACAACGCTTCATGCGACAACGTGACGTATTCGCTTTCAACCGGCATTGATAACGGCGTTGCCTGGCTCTTGACCAAGAAGAACGCCGATGGCGGCTTTGGCGACAATGGCGTCAGCACGGTCTTTGAGACGGCGCTGGCCTACGAGGTGTTAAAGACGCTACGTCCGACGGACAGTGCCACAGGGGCAGCGCTGGACTACCTGCTGAGCCGCCAAAACTCTGCCGATGGGAATTGGCAAGGCAATGCGTTTACCACGGCGCAAGTGCTGAAGCTGCTGCCTGCCACCGTGCTGCTGGATACCGATCGAGACGGAGTCCCCGATGGGGTAGAACTCCTCATGGGCACCAACCCCAACGTCGCTGACAGCCGATGGGTGGTTCAGGGGAGTGGCCGGAGTGTGGAGGGAGTCACGGCTGCCAAGATGTTGGCTAATGCTGTGCTGAATCAACCCTTCAGCTACACCCTCACGGCCAGCGGCGGCACGCCTCCTTACACCTGGAGCCTCACCGCCGGCAGCTTGCCTCCAGGGCTCAGCCTCAACGGCAGCACGGGCGTGATCAGCGGCACGCCTACCGCTGTCGGGACGTACAACTTCACCTACCGCGCGACTGATGCCGCTGCGGCCACAACCACGACGGTGGGGGCGATCACCGTCATCCCGCCGGTGACGGAGGCCTGGGTGGCGCGCTACAACGGCCCGGCCAATCGCGAGGATGTCGTGCGCGGGCCTCGCACGCTGGTCACCGACAGTGCCGGCAATGTCTATGTCGCCGGGCGCAGCGCCAACGGGACAAACGACGATTACACCACGATCAAATATGACTCCAACGGCAACCCCCTCTGGGTCGCGCGGTATGACTTCGGCAGCACGGATGAGCCCCGAGCACTGGCCGTGGATGGCGCCCAGAATGTCTACGTGACCGGTACCAGTTGCGCCGATGTCAATTGCCTGAACAAGGATTACGCCACCGTGAAGTACGGACCGAACGGTGGTGCTCCCCTCTGGGTGGCCCGCTATGACCAGGGGGGGCAGGACGAAGCGGTCGCCTTGGGGATGGACAGTGTCGGCAACGTCTACGTGACGGGCGCCAGTTGTCAGGACGTCAATTGCGCCAACAAGGACTATGCCACGATCAAGTACGGGCCAAACGGGGGCGCGCCGCTGTGGGTGGCTCGTTACGACAACGGCGGCCAGGATGCGGCGGTCGCGCTGGCTATGGACAACGCCGGCAATGTCTACGTGACGGGCACCAGTTGCGCCGATGTCAATTGCGCCAACAAGGACTACGCCACCGTGAAGTATGGCCCCAGCGGCGGGGCGCCGCTGTGGGTCGCCCGCTATGACAACGGGGGAGTGGATGTCCCCGTGGCTCTTGTCGCGGCAGCGGACGGTTCCGGGAGCGTCAACGTCTATGTCACGGGGGACAGTTCCAACGGTCTGAACGCCGATATCGCCACGGTCAAGTACGGGCCAAACGGGGGCGCGCCACTGTGGGTGGCTCGTTACAACCAGGGCGGGGCGGATGGCGCGGCTGCGCTGGCAGTGGACACGGCCGGCAACGTCTACGTGACCGGCAGCAGTTGCCCGAATAGCGCCTGCGCGCAGAAGGACTACGCCACGGTCAAATACGGTCCGACCGGCGGGACCCCGCTGTGGGTGGCCCGCTATGACAAGGGCGGCGAAGATCAAGCCAGCGCCCTGGTTGTGGATAGCGCGGGCAACGTGTATGTGACCGGTGCCGGTTGTCCGGACAGTGCCTGCACGAACAAGGACTACGCCACGGTCAAGTATGGGCCGAACGGGGGCGCGCCGCTGTGGGTCGTCCGCTATGACCACGGCGGGTTGGATGCGGCGGCCGCGCTCGCGTTGGTGGTCGAAGGGTCGGGAACGATCAGCGTCGTCGTGACCGGTGAGAGTTCCAATGGCGTGAATGCCGATTTCGCCACGGTGAAGTACACCCAATGCGCTACCTCAAAATTATCCCTCCCCTTTGTAAGGGGAGGCTGGGTGGGGTAGAGCGACTCTTCCCAGCCGTGCTGCTCGCCATGCTCCTTTCCGGCCCCGCCCTGGCCGCCCCC
>Ga0213870_1001572_pt1 | contig 10208 bp, 10 predicted proteins | sample WICALVC2017_Meta_FD_160119 | JGI IMG/M metagenome (GOLD analysis project Ga0213870, IMG submission 160119) | Freshwater microbial communities from subterranean cave lake in Wind Cave National Park, South Dakota, United States - WICALVC2017 | ecosystem: Environmental > Aquatic > Deep subsurface >... | reverse complement strand
GGAAATATGTGGTTTGTTTACCTCCATGGCGTATGGTTTGCATTCTGGTTTTTTGCAAATAACGGAGACATTCCGGGAATTAAGCCTTTTGACCCTTTCCCCTACGGTTTCTTGACAATGATCGTCTCTCTTGAGGCGATTTTTCTTGCAACTTTTATTCTTATAAACCAAAACCGCCAAGCCCTAGTTGATACTTATAGAGATATAAGATTTGAAGAATACGAAGAACAACAGCAGGAAGAGTTGGAAGAGGATGTTGAGGGTATTCAAAAGGATATTGATGATATTAAAAGCGCAATGTCATTTATTCAAAGCAAGCTGACAAGTGTAGAAAAGGCAAAGACCGAGGGTAATGGCAACGGCCATTCGGCTACTCCTCAAGCGTAGAGTTTATCTATCTTAGCCGCCATTATAAAGTCATTCTCCGAGAGTCCCCCAACTGCATGGGTAAATAAATCTAGATTAACCTTGTTCCAGACTATTTTAATATCCGGATGATGCCCCTCGGATTCTGCCAAATCTGCTACTTTATTAACAAACGCCATTGATTCCTTAAAGTTTTTGAATTTGAATTGCTTCCTTAACCTATGAGTTCCATCTCTAAGAAGACTCCAATTCCCGACTTGTTTGATTAATTCATTCTCTTTTTCATCGGACAAAGGCGGATCCCCTCCCTCACACGGCACACAATGTTTCTTCGTTAAATCATTCATCTTAATTCGTAAATCTTATGGTAAAAATAATTTCTTTAAATTTTTTTTCTTCGATGATCAATCCAGTATCTACATATCCTCCTATCAAATACAAATAATCTTCCTTATCAACGTAGTACCTGTATTCCCCTACACCTTCTGGAGCTTCCCAAACAGGAGGCGGGTTAAAATAAGCTTTAGCAGTAAATCCGCCGATCTGAATATCAAGGAGCCTCCTGTAAGTGTAAAATTCATTAACGTGAGGATATTCCGGCACAGTTGACTTGCTTTCTCCGATTTCCATATCTAAAAGAATTTGTGTTTCCGCAGGAATATAATTATAAATATCTCCGCTTCTTGCTGTGTATCTTTTTTCTCTTGGTATTACTGATACGTATATGAAACCCCCATTGCTTATCTGAAATCCACCTCTACCTTGTGGATAAATTTTCGAATTCGAAGGATAACTTATAGAATATTTATATTCAGAGTCGGTGTAAGTTTTCCAATTTGAGTGAACTTTCCCAGTGGTCCAAATAAAAACTCCCAAAAAAACAATGAGAATAATTAAGAAGAATATTTTATTAGATGAACTGCTTATTTTTTTTGATTTTGCCATTATAATAAAAACTATATCACTTCTTGCTTTATTATACTATCTACATAAACTTTTGAATTCAACGCAACTGTGTATCATATATTAATATATGATACATAATTTATCTACACAGAGATTCGCAGGGAACGCCGTCTTTATCTGAATCTCTTCTTGAACATCCGCATTGATTTAATTGATAATATGCCTCATCGCAGGTTTCAATTTGTGAACAGAGTTTTGAACAATCGCAAGTATATGAACCCTGAACTTGGTATTGAGCGTTTTCCGGCGATTTAAGTTCATTTTTTGAACTTGAACACGCTCCATCTGCCCATAACCCTCTTTTTTGATTTTGAGCTTCTGTTTGTGCATTTTTGAAAAGAGTTTGATACTTGTAAGGCTTACTGTATGTATATTCTTTAGCATATCCTTCGCGAATCATAAGTTCTTGGAAATTTATTCCGTCAACAAAAATATATCTTAAAAGTCTCCCGTATCTATCTCTTTCTCCTTGCGAAGAATCTTGTTCTAGTTCTACTAATTTTAAACCAAGTAGTTCGCGAGCTTTGTTAGTTGCCGCACTTCCAAAACACTCTCTACTCTCAGGCGCATCAATTCCAATTAGGCGAACTGTTTCTTTCTTTCCATTGATTTCTAGATCAACAGTATCTCCGTCAATGACTTTTAGAACTTTGTATAAATTGCCTTCATTTTCTAGTTGTTGAATAGCTTCCGGAGATGCATTGGGAGCTTGAGAAACAGATTCCTCTCCAAGAGTTTGATTCCTTGGGCTTTCAAGACTCTTTCCAACTCCAAGACCAAGAAGAAATAGACCTAGTCCAAGAGTAAAAAGGATCAAAACAAACTTTCTATTTGACATTTCTCTCACGAAGATTATACTACAAGTGGATTTCTACTCTACTTAGGAGGTGAGAAATTTGACTCAAGTAGGTACAGTAAATCATTACTACGACAAAATAGGAGTTGCTATTGTTAAGCTTGACAAGCCTGTTAAAGTTGGCGATACGCTTCGTTTTGGAGGCGAAGAAAACGGCTTTAATCAAGAAGTAACTTCTATGCAAATGAACCATGAAGATTATCCTGCGGCAAAAAAGGGTGATGAGGTAGGAATTAAAGTTGACCAGAAAGCCAAAGAAGGAACCCCAGTATCTTTACCCTAAGAGAAGCAAGAATAGGATTGCAATTATTATTCTGTAAATTCCAAAAGGAATAAGATTATTTGTTGAAACGTATTTTATAAACCATTTAACCGCAAAAAGCGCTGCAATAAATGAGGCTATAAATCCAATACTTAAAGTGAGAAGTTGTGAACTATCAAACGTGGAGGCGTTTTTAAAAAGATCATAACCTGTGGCCGAAATCATTGTAGGAATAGCAAGCAGGAATGAAAATTCAACCGCTTCCTTTCTAGATAAACCCAGAAACATTCCCCCAATTATGGTTGCGGCCGAACGTGAAACACCCGGAATAACCGAAATCGACTGAATAAGCCCAATTAGGAGTGACTGCTTTATACTCAAATCGAAAATTGTGAACTTTTTTTCTTTTTCTTTAAAATATCTCTCAACAAAAATTATTAGAATTCCTCCAATTAAGAGCGCAGAGATTGTTATATTTAAATTCCCTATTAGAAAACTCTTTATAAAGCTGTAGAGTATAAAACCAATAAGAGCTGTTGGCAAAAAGGCAAAAATAACGTTCTCTAGGATTTTTCGCTGCGTTAATAGCTTTCTCCAATACAAAAATACTACCGAAAGAATAGCTCCGGACTGAATAGAAATTTCAAAAGTCTTTACAAAGTCCGTTTGAGGAATAGAGAGAAGCTTAGAAGTTAAAATAAGATGTCCGGTTGAAGAGACAGGCAAAAACTCCGTTAATCCCTCAACAACCGCAAGTATTAGTACTTGGAATAAATCCATCCTCGACCCAATTATATCATTGCAGTGGTGTCTTGCTTTGAGACTAAAAGTTTTTCGTAAAGCGATAGATATTCTTTAGCATTTTTCTTCCAAGAAAAGTCAGTGGCCAGCGCATTCTCGACCATAACCTCATAAGCAGCCTTATCGTTTTTCCACATAGTAATTGCTTTTACCACTTTTTCCTCCAAGGTTTCCGAACTATAGCTTGAAAACAAAAATCCATTGTACCCTTCCCTAATAGAATCTTTTAAGCCGCCGGTTTTATGAGCAATAGGAATTGTGCCAAAAAGCATAGCTATCATTTGAATAAGACCGCACGGTTCGTATTTGGATGGAATAACAATAAAATCTGATGCAGCATATATTTGATGGGCAAGCGTATCGTCAAATTTAAAATTACAAGAAATATATTTTGGATAAAAAGTGGATAGCCAAGAGAATCTTTCTTCCCATTCTTTTTCACCTGTTCCTAAAACCACAAATTGGAATTTACTCTGGTCAACACGCCTGAGCATTCTATGTAAAATATCTAGTCCCTTTTGTGCTTCAGAAAGCCTTCCTATAAAACAAAGCATTGGAATGTCTTTTCCTACTTTTAGTCCAAGTTTCTTTTGCAGAAATTCCTTATCCAGTGCTTTACCCTTTCTCCAATCATAATATTCTATTTTTTCACCAATGCGCTTTTCCTTTGGACCATAGGGAAATTTCACTCCACGGCTGTTGGCTGTATAGCGCCAGTCTATGTCTATCCCGTTAAGAATTCCATAGATAAGTCCTTCTTTACCTCTTAGGATTTCATGCAGTCCGTATCCGAATTCTTCTGTAAGAATCTCTTTTGCGTATGTCGGACTAACCGTTGTAATAATATCCGCATGTATAATTCCCTCCTGCAAAAAATTAATTTGCCTGCTTTTAATTTCCCATCTAACAACCTTACACAATCTTGGATTTATTCCCATTCTTTGTACGATGCTTATGGGTGCTTTTTTTTGATACGCAAGATTGTGGATTGTTAGCATTGTTTTTATAGGCAATTTTTCCTGTTTTACCAATAGAGGAATGAGACCTGTATGGCAGTCATTTGCATGGATAATATCAGGTGTCCATTCTAAAACCTTGCTTTTTATAAGTTCTACTACCGCTTTATCAAAAAATCCCCAAGTTTCTACAGGCGAAACTACATCAAGGTATTTTGTGTTTTTTAAAAAATAACCTATAACTTTTGTATAAGGATTTAAAGCCTGCCAAACTTCTACCCTTGCATTCTCTCCACCATATAAAAAACTATAATTACCAATTTTTGTTTTTTTATTTCTACCCATTTTTACAACTTTGTAATATGGGATGACAACGCGGACATCAACGTCCATTGTTTTTAACGCACCGGGTAAAGATCTTGCAATATCGCCAAGACCACCTAATTTAAAAAATGGAGCATTTTCCCAAACAACAAAAAGTACATTCATTTTGCTGCTGGGCTTGGATTCGAACCAAGATAAACGGATCCAGAGTCCGTTGTCCTACCATTAGACGACCCAGCAATATTAATTTTTGAATAATTTCTTTAAGACCAACTTTCTTCCTGATCTTGATTTGAGATATTTCTCTCTCTTCTTTGCATCAAGAACATTCTCGAATCCTTCTTTATAAATTAATTTCCAAGGAGCATAACGTTTTGTATAGTAACTTTTTCCTTCATTATGCTCAAATAATCTTCTATTAAAGTTGGTTGTTGAGCCAACGTATGTTTTTCTCGTTTTTGTACTTAGCAAGACGTAAACGAAATATCTCATTAGACGATCCGCCTCGGCTCGCGCCGACGCGAGACGGGCCCAGCAAAGTATCTTCAATTTTATCAAAGTTTGAGGTTTAAAGCTATTTACTTTTGGAAGTTTATCCTTGAAATGGTTTTTTCTTTGCCTAAAATTTCCAAAGACGCTGGCAATGGTAAGCCGCTTTCATGATCTATAAATATCTTATAAAGAACTGGCATTTTAATATTATGTTTTATCAAAACTTCTTTTAGGGATTCGAAAATCTTATCCTGATTCCAATTTGAAACTCTTTCAAGTTTTTCCTTAAGATCGCGAGCAACCGAAAGCTGGGCTTTATTTAGCTTCGGCTTTTGAGGATTAAAAAAAGGTTCAACAAGTTTTTTAAAATCCGTAAGCCTTGTCATCCTTGTTTGCGATAAGGTTATGAACTTTTCAAGTGTTCGATCGTCAATCTTCTTAAGTTCCGGATTCAATTCCAATATTTGATATTTGATATTTGATATTTGATATTTCCTAATGTATGCTCCATTCATCCATTCAAGTTTTCGAAGATCAAAAACGGGATTTGACGTATTTATGTCTTTAAGATCGAACTTCGAAATCATTTCCGAAAGACTCATTATTTCTTCATTTCCCCCCGGATTCCACCCAAGAAGCGCCGTATAGTTATTAATGGCCTCCGGCAAGTATCCCTCTTCCCTATAATCCAGAGCGGATTTTGCGCCATGTCTTTTAGAAAGTTTTGTGTGGTCAGGACCTAGAATAACCGGCAGGTGAACAAAAGTAGGCACTTCCCAACCAAAGCTCTCATAGAGATATAAATGCTTGGGGGTTGACGATATCCACTCCTCACCTCTTAAAACATGCGTTATTTCCATTAAATGATCATCAACTACGCTTGCCAAATGATAAGTTGGAAATCCGTCGGATTTTAAGATTACGAAATCTTCAATATCCGAACCTTTAAATGTGATTTTTTTATTTCCTACGGCATCAACCCAGGAAAATTCGCGGTCGTCGGGAACATGAATATATATTGCTCCCTCTTTTTCGAAAGCTTTCTTTTTACTTACAAGAACTTGCGCATGTTTTCTATAAACGGCAAGCCTTTCCGACTGTTTATACTTTTTATCGGGAGTAAGTCCCAGCCACTTTAAAATTTCTTCTATTGCTTCTTCCGATCCGGGAACGAGTCTTTTTCTGTCTGTATCTTCAATTCTTAAAATAAACTCCCCTTTACAACGTCTGGCGAAAAGAAAAGTAAAAAGCGCAGTTCTTGTTCCGCCTATATGAGGAATTCCCGTCGGAGAAGGCGCAAATCTGACCCGAACCATATTTGCATTGTAGCTTAAAGTTTCCCTATACTCAATATATGCCTACTCTTGCCCAAGTTACTTCGGAAACACGCACGATTCTTAAGTGGGGAGGCCTGATTTTAGGAATAATTTTACTTATTTTTATAGGCTTTAGGGTATATTCCGCTTTTTTTGCGCCCGAGCCACCGCCAACGGTTGCCTTTGGGAAAATAAGTTTTCAATTTCCCGACAAACAAGCTCCGCAGTCTTTAAACTACTCTATAGATACAATAACCGGCAGTCTTCCAACTTTCCCAACGCAGCTAAAAGTACATAGAATCGAGGAGAAAGAGCCGGATCTTCTATCTTTAGCCAGGGCAACGGATAAGGCAAATTCTGCCGGTTTTGGGGGAGAACCGATTAAGCTTTCGGAAAGTGTTTATCAGTGGAAAGATGAGGGGGCTCCTGCTAGAACCTTAACAATGAATATTTTCTCAAATAACTTTAACTTAATCTCTTCTTTCATTTCCGATTCCACATCTCTCTCTTTTAATACAACGGGGGAAACTGGCGCCATTCTTACTTCTAAGTCCTTTATAGAATCTTTGGGGCTTTTCCCCGGCGATTTGGACGAGACAAAAACTAAAACCCTGCTTTTCTCAATTAATAACTTCACACTTACGCCTGCAACCAGCATTTCAAGCGCACAGGTGATACAAGTAAATTTTTACCAGAAAAATATAAATGACTTGCCGATTTTTTATTCAAATCCCCTAGTTTCGCCAATTAATTTCCTGGTAGCAGAAATAGACAATAACCCAACCGTGGTTGAAGCTAACTTTACTTATCAGAGGGTCTTGGAGGAGAATGCAACCTACCCAATAAAAACCGCAAATGAGGCTTTCGAGGATTTAAAAAAGAGCAATGCATATTTTTCAACTTACGCAAAAACAGATGATAATATTCTTATTAAAAATGTTACCCTTGGTTATTTTTTGGGAGATAAGAAACAAAGCTTTCTTGTTCCGGTTATTGTTTTTGAGGGAAATAACTTCCAGGGCTTCGTTTCGGCGATCAGGGATGAATGGGTAAATAAGTAATATTGTTTGAGACAAGGTCCAGAAGCTTTTGCGTATCCAGAAACCTATCCTCACTTCCCATAACCACAATAATAAGCGTTTTCCCTTTTTCCTCTCTTGCCGTAACCAAGACTTCTCCCGCGCCTTCGGTATAACCCGTTTTTATTCCCGATACGCCGTTTGCTCCTAAAAGTTTATTTAGATTTGTAACTGTTTCTTTAAAACTCCCGTCTATATCTGCAATTGTTTTTTGCTTCGTAGCAACAATTTTTGTGAAAGTCTCGTTTCTTAGTGCAGCAGAAGCAAGTCTTGCCAGGTCAAGAGGTGTCGTATAATCCTGGTCATCTAAAAGACCCGCCGGATCCTCAAAGTGGGTGTTAAGAAGGTTAAACTTTTGTGCATTCTCATTCATTTTTCTAATAAAACCGCTTTCCTCTCCTTTGTAGTTTTGCGCAATTACAAAAGCAGAATCATTGGCAGAAGGAAGCAAAAGCCCATACAAAAGATTCTCAAAAGTCAATTTTTGGCCCTCTTTAAGCCCAAGAATAGAGCCTTCCGTAGCCTCTTTTTTAACCGTTAGTATGTCGGATAAATTGAAATAATCTAAAGCGGTTAAAGCTGTCATTATTTTTGTAGTTGAAGCCGGAGAAAAACGCAAGCTTGGATTTTTCTCGTACAAAACGACTTGTGAATCAGCATCCATAACTATTGCTCCTTTAGCGGTAAGATTAGGCTCGTAACTTACTTTAAGAATTGGATACGAGGCTGGTGAGCCGGCCGAAGGGTAGTTAAAAACAGTATTTGCAGACACGTTTAAGCTAATAGCATAATCCAAGGCTAAAACTATTAAAAATATTGACATTAGAACCAAAAGGCTTAAGGTTTGATACTTTTTACCTATCTTTAGAAAATCTTTCATCCACCCTCTCCATATCTCTTGGGAAAAGACTCGCTTCCCGAACATTTTCTAATCCCAAAAGATCTTTTGTTATCCTCTCAAGTCCCATTGCAAATCCTCCCTCAGGAGGCATACCATAACGGAAAGCCTGAAGGTAAAGCTCAAAATCCTCGGGTTTGTTTCCCCATTTCTTAATATGATCTACAAGCATTTTGTAATCATTAATTCTTTGTCCCCCTGTCACCCATTCTTCGGACACTCCTAAAAGATCGAATCCTAAAGTGTATTCTGGGTCTTTAGGATCTGGCATTGTATAAAACGGTCGCTTTTTAGTTGGATAATGAGTTATAAATACAAACGGCGAACCTGTTTCTTCCTCCGCCCATTTACATATTTCTCTTTCGTCCGAAGGGTCTAAATCAGGCTCTTTTCTGTGATCAACTTTTGTTCGCTTGAATACTATCTCCTGAGCTTCTCTCATTTTGATTCTTGGGATTGGTTTTTTTATTTGCGGGACTGAAATTTTTGCAATTCTTGAAGCTTTATCTATCATTGATTTTATGACTTTTTCAGCAACGTCCATAATATCGTTGAACGATTCAATAAATCCCATTTCCGCATCAAGGCTTACATATTCGGATAAATGCCGGGTTGTAACCGAAGGTTCTGCCCTGTAGGCGTGAGCAATAGTAAAAACTCTCTCAAAAGCACCCACGCCTATTTGTTTATAGAGCTGTGGACTCTGGCCAAGATATGCTTTGTTCTCATAGTAATTTATGGAGAATACTTCCGAACCCCCTTCAGGAGCACTTTTTATAATTGTAGGCACGAAAATTTCTGTAAAGCCTTCATTCTTTAAAGTCTCTCTAAATGCCTCTACTACGGCCTCCTGTGTTTTAAATATTGAGGCTATTTTGGGATGACGCAAAGTTAAAGAACGATGGTCGAGAAGGGTTGGAAGCTCTAAATTGAGCTCTTCCGCTCCCATGTCTAATGGCAGGGTTTCTGCTTTGGAAATAAGCTTAATTGATACTACCTCAACCTCAACCTCACCAGTTTTTAGTTCCTTATTAATAGTACCTGCAGGCCTCTTTTTAACAACCCCCGAAGCTTCGATTACATCTTCCGGCCGGAGCTCCTGTGCAGCTTTGTAGGCCGTCTCTTTGGTCTTAGGATTAACCACAAGCTGAATTAAACCCTCTCTATCCCTTAAATCGAGGAAAATTAGCTTCCCGTGATCTCGCCTTAAGCGTATCCAGCCTTGGAGCTCTACTTTTTTACCGACTAAATGAACAGCATCGGTTGATAAAACCCGCATTTGATCCATTTTAATTCAATTTTACCGACTTGACAAGGTATTTTTATAGTGATACGATTTGATATGGTATACATGGAATTGAATTTATTTAGGTTTATTTACATTTAAACTTCCTAAAGGCAGGAAAAATTAATCTGCCAAGATTAAGGAAGTTTTTTTTATAAAAATATGGCCAGATCACTAGAGCTTGAAATACAAAGAGGAGTAGGAAACTCAATTTTTCCAAGAGTAAAACCTTTGGATGAGCGACCAATTATGTCGCGTGAGCCTATGCAACAAATGTCCACGAGAAGATTTACTGCTGAGACCATAAGTCCAGATATTATAGAAGGGGCATTTTGTTCCTTAGACGAAATGTGGGAGATAAGGATTGAAAGAAATCAAGGTCGAAGAGCTAGATTTGAGGGAATGGTAGAGCTTTGGGGACAAAGCCTTGTTCTAAGAGGTAAACCAAAAAGAGAAGTTAGGGACATGACTTTATCTAGGCTTTACGAGTATGGAAGAGCTACTCCCAAAGCTCGAAAAGTAGAAAGTCTAAATATAAACGAGGAGATTAGATCAAATTTTAGTATTGTATTTAATGCTGGTCTTGGAGAATTACTAGGACTTTTAG
>Ga0213870_1001571_pt1 | contig 10208 bp, 12 predicted proteins | sample WICALVC2017_Meta_FD_160119 | JGI IMG/M metagenome (GOLD analysis project Ga0213870, IMG submission 160119) | Freshwater microbial communities from subterranean cave lake in Wind Cave National Park, South Dakota, United States - WICALVC2017 | ecosystem: Environmental > Aquatic > Deep subsurface >... | reverse complement strand
GAACGATTTCACGCGGGTGCCGTCGCGCACGAGGAGGTGGAGGCCGGCGTTCGTTCCCCCATGAAACTCTTCGATCAGGGTGACTGCGTCACCGGATTCGGAGAGTATCCCGAACTCACGCCGTTCGGCCTGCTCGCGCGTCGAGAAGGTCTCGACCGACGGGTAACTCCCGCTCCTCGTCGTCTCTATGGGAATCCCCGTGAAAGCTTCGATGCGCACCTCGAGCTCCCGGTCAATCATCTGGAGAAGGGCGTCCCTCGTGAGCACCCCGGTTCTATAGAGATGGCCAATCACGATACGGGCCACGACGTGCTCGGTGAAGCGCGCCGCCGGGTGATAGTAGAGGTTTTCGAAGAGGAGCGCGCGGAGCCGGAGGAAGTCTGCGAGGCGGTCGGGGTCGTTCACGACCACGTCGCCGCCGCATACCTCGACCGCATCCCAAAGGGCGCAAACCGAAGACTTCGCACCTAGGAGATGCTCCACGGCCGCGTACCCTTCGGAGAGCCACACCTCATCGGAGTGGCCGCTCTGCGACGCATACTCAGGGGGCTTGAATTCCATAAAGTACGCTGAAGCGTCCTGCGCGACGTAGGCAATCTTATCCGCAAGATCCAGGAATCGCCCGAGCACGCCTTTTCCGAGGATGACCTCGTGGAGCTTCTTTTCAGAAAGACGATAGCGCTCCTTAAGCGCGGGCCAGCCCTCACGGCTGAAAAGCTCGGGGTAGTGCTTGTCCTCGTCGAACGCCGGTGGATCAATCAACTTCACCGTGTCGCCGCCCGCAGGGGTGAGCGCATCGTGGCTCAACGCTGCAATTCGAAGCATATTCCGAGCATGCCAGGAGAGACCGTTGTTGTGCGCGATGAGCGTTGCGACCGCCATCACATCCAACACGTGTCGGAATCGCGTGTGCGCGAACGGAGTTGCACCTGCCTCGGCAAACCCCGAGTCCCGGATCACCGGATCGTGGAGAAAACCGAGCTGACGGACGAACTGTAAACGGGAAAGTTGGAACGCGTTCACGGTCCTGTGCACCAGTCCGTCTTCCTCGATCCCGTAGCCGATATTGAGGAACGGCCGGTGAGGCATAAGCGCGAACGGTTCAAATCCGTCGCTCCGCACGTACGCTGAGCGAAAGTATGCCTTGAGGTCGCCGGTCAAGCGGCGCACCCACTTGGGCTCGCGGCCGTCGTGCGACATACGGTAGTGAGCGTAATCGTCCCCGAGGATGCGGGGAAGGTGCGGCCGGAGCCGCTCGAACGGAACTTGCACCTGCGGCAAATACACGATGTCCCCAAGGCGGAGGCACCGTGTCCCCGAAAGAAACGCATCTTTCGAAAGACGGCTCATTAGTACCTCCATCTTGGTTTAGCGACTGAACTCTTACCTCTGTTACGGAGAGCTAGTATTCTTATACTAAAGTAACGGGATCATGTCAATCTCAAGCGACCTCCCTGGGGAGCCAAATTGGATGCAAGGGTTTTTTATTTTCCAGAAATTGCCAAACCTAAAAAAATTGCGGAATTAAATCGGCAGGTAAGTTAATATGACAACAACGAATGCGCCTCCGCCAGCTGGCGGACGCGTGGCGTATTGAAAAAAGCGGAGGCTGGGGTGGCGCGTTGGGCGAAAATGGCGTTTAATGAAGGGGTTTTTGACAATGTAAGTTGCTTATGTTAACCTTCAATAATTATGGTTAACATAAGCAAGCAGAAAGATTTTTATACAACGGCTGAATTAGCCAAAATTCTGGGGATCAGCAGGATAGCTGTTTTCAAGAGAATTAAAAATGGCTCAATTAAGGCCCAAAAAAACGGGCGCAATTTTGTCGTATTTAAAAAGGATGTCGGGGAATTGGAAAATTTACTAAGTGAACTCTTTAAGAATGCCAAAAACTGGGCTATTGACGGCGAAAAGTTTCCCGAACAATTTTACTGCCAAAACAGCGGAATTTTTCAGGCGCGACTTGTAAAAATGGAAGGGTTAATGATCAAAGATAAATTTGCGAAATATTTATTTTCTCTGCTCACATCCATTGCCGGAGAAATAGGGAATAATTCGTACGACCACAATTTGGGGCAATGGCCCGATACGCCCGGCATATTTTTTGGATATGACCTGTTCAAGAAACACATCGTTCTGGCCGACAGAGGGGTGGGCGTTTTAGCGACATTAAAGAACGTAAAACCGGAGTTAAAGGATCATACAAGCGCTCTTCACGCGGCTTTTACCGAAATAATTTCCGGCAGAAAACCGGAAGCCCGCGGTAACGGATTGAAATATGTGAGAAGCGTCATATCTAAAAACGCGATCAACTTGCTCTTTCAAACGGGAGACGCGACTTTAAGATTAAGGGGAGGCAGCGCCGATATTATTATGGAAAACGCGGATAAAAATATTCGCGGCTGTTTGGCTTTTGTAACTTATTAACATGATCATTCAACTCAAAAAATTCGGCACCACATTAATCTCTCGGCAAACGGGCAGAGAGGCGCTTTTGGCCATACAAGCCATGTTAAGGGCGTTAGAAGAAAGTGAAAAAGTTGAAGTTGATTTCGAAGGCGTATTGACATTTTCGCCATCCTGGGGAGATGAGGTTTTAACGCCGCTTCTTGATAAATACGGCGCACGATTAATCTTGAAAAATACCGACAACCTTTCTGTCTTGGCAACCATTGATACACTGCAAACTTCCCACGGCAAAAAGTTCAAGGTTGATAGTTAAAAAATTCCTGCTTGCCCTGAGCGTAGTCGAAGGGCCTGTCCTGAGTATAGTCGAAGGAGTGGTGTATTGGGCGGAAACGCCGTAAAATAAAGAAAATATGCAAAATCTTTTGGAACAATTGAAAATGGTGCCAAAGCCCTCGCTTGCCCGCCTCTGGAGGGGCGTGCCGACGGCAGAATTGTTTAAATAATTTTATAAAAAAATATAATTAATAACATGCAAAATCTTGAAGAATTAACAAAAAGAATAATTGTTTTTCGCGATGCTCGGGATTGGAAACAATTCCATAATCCTAAAGACGTTGCTTTGTCTTTGGTTTTAGAGGCAGCAGAGGTCATGGAACATTTTCAGTGGAAAAGCAAAGAAGAAATCGAAAAATATATTAAAACTAATAAAGCCGAGATTGGCGAAGAATTAGCGGACGTACTTTATTGGGTCTTACTAATGAGTCATGATCTAAAGATTGATGTACTTGAAGCACTTGAGAAAAAAATTTCGAAAAACGAAGAAAAATATCCAGTTGAAAAAGCTAGGGGTAAACATACCAAATACAGTAAATTATGATTGATTTTAAAGGTGCGCTAAACGCCAAACAATTTTATAGATTTACCGGACCGCCAGAGCACTGGCTCACTGCATTAAAGTATTGGACATGGGGATTAGAAGAACACCATAGAGAGAGGTGGAAAAACATTCAGACTGGTGATGTATTCTTTATTCATAGCACCGGTGCTCAGGCATCAGCATTTAGTAATGCCGCTTCAGGAATCATTGGAATTGGGGTTGTCGGTTTTGATTTCTCAATAAAAGATACTCCGCTTTGGCATTATGAGATAAAAAATAGCGTAAATAGATGGCCGCTATTAGTTCCACTAACGGAAATATATTTATTTAGTGAGGTACCTGATCCAGCAACATGGGAATCTCCTGAACCCAAAAATGATGCTATGACAGCGAGGATAATCGATCAATTGCTGGCAAATCGAATTCCAATTGCCAATATAAAGGGATTTCCCCAAATGGGCAGTTTTTCTAGTGTGTCTTTAGATGTCGCAAACCAGATTTTGTTTCAAAAAAGACCGCTTTACCTATACACAGGTCATTCTTTAAGGGGTCAAATAAAAAACGAAGATAAACCTTCGGATATGGCAGAAGTGCATAATGCTACAGAAACATTGCGCTCGGCGGCTTCTCTTAGATTTTTAGAGGAATTAAACAGGAGAATGATTGTTAAGCCGTATTCACACGTAACTAGACATAATGATATTCTTGCCCGCGCCGAGTTCACTCACCATACGATTTTACAAGAATTAATACATATTTTTCGTGGGAAAGGATATGCTACTCTTTCAAATAAACATGTCGATTTGTTTGCTTATAACGAATCAAGGTCTTTTCTTTTTGAGGTAAAAAGTACGGAGAATAGGAACTTTCGCGTTCAGGCTCGCAAAGGGATTGTGCAGCTGTTTGAGTATGATTATTTCGAAATAGCTAAATTTAAAAATGAAAAGAATATAACTTTCAAAGAGTCCCACGACTTATTGGTGCCATCGCAAGAGCCGAAAGATTCTTCATATGTTAAATTTATTAACTCGCTCAATCTTGGCGTTGCAGTGGTAAAAGACCATCAGCTGATAGTTGTAGGCCAGGATACGGGCTTTTCAAAAATATGAACAAAATTGATATTTTTAAAAAGATCAATAGAAATGCCTTTAATGAAAAGCTCATCCATCGCTACTTATTTGAGCAATATTATTTTGGCGATTCCCAACAGAGGAAAAAGCTTCTCCCGGAAAGACTTCATAAGTATCAAATAAACCTTATTGTTCCAGAGGGATCAAAAACAGAAGCATGCTATCGCGCTGATATGGAAATATTTTTTAAAAACAAGGGTGGCATTCCCGTAGAAGTGAAGTGGCATATAAGTGATTTTAAAAAAGATAATCAAAAAAATTATATAAAACAAAACGAAGGATTTGTCGTGGTTATGGGCGAAACAGATCAAAAAATCTTTGAAGGTATTGATATTGTGACGATTGATCATGATAATTTTGCGGATTGGATTGCGGATAATATTTCCCGCCTTTCTCGTGAGTCGTTAATTTATCAAGCGGAAAGTAAAAATTTGGCTAGTAAGGGTCAATATTGGGTTGTTTATATTAAAGGAGCTTCAAATGGTCCCGCTGTAAGAAACTTTGATCGAATGTTAAAAAACAAGCCCAAAACACCCTTTTGGGCTTTTAGGCAACATGCAAAATCGTTGCCATATATTTTGGATATGCAAAAGGGTGACAAGATCTTCTTTATTTTTGCAAGCTGTGGGAAAAGTATGGCGCAACCAAAAAGTCCGAAGGCTGATATTAGAGTACACAGATATTATATATGCAATATTATTGAACCATATTATATGGCATTAGATAATCAACGAGGGTTATTCTTTGAAGATCAACAAAAACAGCCGAAAATTAATAATCGTAGATGGCCACACTTCATAGACTTTGAAATCAAAAAGAAATCAAAGAAAAATACGGAGTTGCAATTTGGTAGACAAGGAGAATTTGCGGAGGCATTTTCAAATTCATTTAATCATGGTGGTGGGACACCATATCCGCTTTCCCGTGCACAATTTGAAAAATTGAAAGATAAATTATTTAAGCTAGTCGGGGAAACTAAAAAATATTTGGGCGGCGCGCCAGCTTTGCCGGCACGAAATTTGGCGGCGTGAAAAACACCCCATACCATCACTGTTGGTGAGCTACGGGGCAAGAATTGACCAGCTTGTCTACAAACTCTACCTGCCTGCCGGCAGGCAGGCGGCCTCCCTCCAGAGGCGATTAAGGTTATTGATAAATAAAATTTATGAATAATGAATATAAAAATAAGTCGGATGATGAATTGGTTGCGATTAGCTGGAAGCAAACCACCAGAGGTGCTTCAGTTGAAATGATGCGTCGTTTGAAAAATTCCATGAACTTTTCTAGCGGAGTGATGGTGGTATTAACCATAATTTTAGTTATCTTTACGGGCATTTTAATCTGGCAAGGATTCAAATAATATGCCTTGGCCAACAAAAAAATTAGGAGAAACAACATTCTCACATTCTGCAGAATGTGAGAATGTTGTAAAATGAATTCATGACCAAAATTTTGATTAAAAAGAAAGAAGAAGCGGCTGATGTTTGGATTTTTGGCGTTACAATTGAGGGTAATGAATATACCGTGACCGTGCCGAGAGAATATTGGAAAAGGCTGATCCAGGGCAAAGAAGAGCCGGAAAGTTTGGTTCGCAGGTCATTTGAATTTTTACTGGCCCGTGAATCTAAAGAATCCATCCTGCGGGAGTTTGAACTGCCGGTAATCCAAAAATACTTCCCGGAATACGAAAGTAAAATAACAACATCCTTACATACTTGAGAATGTAAGGATGTTGTCGGTATATCAAGAAAAGTCAATACGCCACTCGGGTGGCGTATTGAATAAAAAATAAAATCATGGACGAAGAAAAAGAGCGTCCCCGATACTATCCGCCTCTGGCGGAGCTACGGGGCAAGCAAATTAGGAGAAACATCATTCCAACATTCTGCAGAATGTTGGAATGTTGTAAAATAACCCCATGACCTCAATTTTAATTTACATCAACAAAAAACATTCTCACATTCTGCAGAATGTTAGAATGTTGTTTAAGTGCTAAAATGGTTCGATTCCGCTCACCACAAGTAAACCCCGCACAACAGCAAGCTGTATGCGGGGCAAGCTCTACGCCCTCCCGCCTTCGTTAAAACTGCGGGCGGGCAGGCACCCCGGAGGAAATTAAAATTGTAAAAAGTAACCCATACAACGGCGAGGAAGAAGTAAGCCACCGCAAGCCAAAAGAGATTTTGGGGGAGATTGATGTAATGAATAAAGAAATAGGCAAAAAACTTGCGAAAATAAGCAAACAATTATAGCCGGGCTTTAGCATATAATGTTGGTATTGACATCGTATTTCACATCTGATACACTTATGTCATAGATATGAAAAGCAAGAAAAACCTGTTAGAACAGCTAAAAAACCTGCCCTACTTCGGCAAAGATACCATTCACCAGCTTGGTGGTCAGTTGGGGCTTAAAGTTACTACGGTTGATACCTACATCAGCCGCTTCTTGGGATACAAGGATATTTTTAAGCTCAAAAGAGGGATGTATATATCCGCGGATTTTTATAGCAAAAACAAAGACGATATATCTTATCCGTTTTATTTGGCTAACATTATTTACAAACCCTCGTATGTGAGTTCGTGGGCCGCGCTTCAGTACTATAATTTCACCACAGAGTCGATACACGCCATTACTTCAGTAACACCTAAGGCCACCAGAACCTACGACACAAAAGTGGGCAATTTTTCCTATCAGTCAATTCAAAAAGAACTATTCACGGATTTTTCTTCAGTGAACGGAAAGTTTAACTTTTTCATTGCTTCTCCGGCTAAAGCCCTGTTTGATTTACTCTATTTTAAGACCCCCCAGTTTCGTGGAGTTAGGATGGAAAATGTTAAACCGCTGGTTGAGGCGTTGCGCATAGATATTGATGAAATGGATAAAGGCGAACAGGATAAATTTTATGAAATGATTAAAAAACACCTTAACCATGAGTCCCGTTAGAGGCCGCGATCGCGTTGTGTAAAGTGATATTTTATATTGAAATACAATTATAAAATTAAACAAAGCGCAGGTAGCGATTTTGAGATCGCGATCTGCCTCTAACGGGATGAGTGAACAGATTTTGACTACATTAAAACGGAAACTTGACGATCTTGCCGCCTATGGCGAGCTTGACGTTGAAACGCGCCGCAACGCTCTTAAAGAAGAGTTGCAGTTTTATGTTCTTAACTTTATTTATCATCACCCGGAATACAATAAATGGATTATGTATGGCGGTTCCGCCCTCCGCATCATTCACGGACTTGATCGCATGTCGGTTGATTTGGATTTTGAGGTTTCTCATGCGATAACCGAGAAATTTTTAGAGGAACTTAAGAATGAAATTGAAGAACACTTCAAAAATACATACGGCGTTAGGACTGATTTCCTAACGATAAAAATAACTACTGGCAGGGGGCTGCTTCTGAAATTTCATGTCGGAGAGGAACTAAGCTTCGGCCATCCCTCAAAACAGGTTCATATTAAAATTGATCTGAATCATTTTGTTGTCCCAAAGACGGTGCATGAGCGCAGACCGATAAATCAGGATCAGCTTTCTTTTGTGATTGTGACTTATAATATGTCGGCATTAATGGCAAGTAAAATCGCCGCAATTTTCTTGCGCGGGACTCGTGGAATTGGAGAAGCAGTTTACGAAGAAAAAGGGCGCGATATCTATGATCTTCTTTGGTATATGAACAAAAAAGTGGTGCCGGATTTTGACTATCTTGTAGCCAAAGGAATAGATGTCAAAGACCCCCGCGCTCTTTTTGACAAACTCACGCTTCAGATGAACAAGGTCAATAAGGACAATCTAAAACAGGACCTTTCGCCGCTGTTTGTAAACAGAACCTTTATCGAAAATTGGCTAACAAATTGGCACGAGAGTTTTTTACGACTTTTGGAAGGATACAAGATAAATACCGTTACAACATTGGCGGGCATACAGATACATCGGCATTTTCAGACCGATAATTTTTCGTTTACCTACACCTACAACACCGAGGACAAAAAGTTTGTCCGAATACGATACATCATAAGTGATTACTGGATTGATTTTGGTGAAGGAAGTTTACCGATAGAAGCGGACAAAAAACTGGAAGATAAAATTGAATTTTCCAGTGACGGCTGGAGCTCCAAAGCTACGCTACAGGATAAATTAAAACAGTATGCAACGCTTTTCTATCAGAAGACGGAGAAATACCTCAAAAAGACAAATAAGGTCGTTCTCGGTGACGGCATAATCACAAAAGTTATTAGAATGACCGCCGATAATTTAAATCAGAAAGAGCAGATTGTGCTTAACAAGTCGACTCTGCTCTCTTGCGAGTTAGATGATTTGTTGAAATAACTTATGCCCTGGCCAACAAACCCCAGTAGTAGTCCCTCGACAAACTCGGGACACTACGGGGCAAGAAAATGGTTCGACAAGCTCATCACAAGTTAGGAGAATAATTTAATGAAAAAGTATTTCGCGGAAATCGGTTTGGGAAATGACACATTTCTTTCAACTGAAATTGAGGAAGGAGATAAAGAATATAGAATTCCTAAATTTATAAAGCCGCGCAAAATAAACGGTTATTACCTCCGTTTCTGGATTTTTAAGAAAGTATTTATTTTTTCCACCAACCACGGGTTTGAGATTAATAAAAAAGATAGAAATAATTTAAAAATATTATTCGGCGTGAGCGGCGAAGAATAAAAGATAAATTGACCTATACCCTCATAACAACATTCCAACATTCTGCAGAATGTTGGAATGTTGTGGCAAATAAGTTATACTTAGAGATGTAATGAAAACACCAAAGCAGCTTGAGCGTTATTTCAAAGGAGCGGCTAACCACTGGCGCATTGCGATTTTGCTAACCGTCGAGAAAAACGAAGGGATCGCGGTTGAGGGAATTTCCAATGAGCTTCAGGCTAATTTCAAAACCATTTCCCAGCATACCCGATCGCTGGTTCACGCCGGCTTGTTGAACAAAAAATATCAAGGTCGCCAGGTGACACATTCGCTTTCGCCCTACGGCAAATATTTTCTCAAGTTTATGAAAACATTCTAACATTCTGCAGAATGTTAGAATGTTGTAATGCGGATTTCTAGAATAGTGGGGCTCTATACAAGATTTAGGTGGAGTATGGTATAATGTAGACATATGAAAAAACCTAATTCAGCGTTCATGAAACCCATGAACATTAGCGGCGAATTAGCCGCCGTAGTCGGTAATGGGCCAATGCCCAGGTCGGAGGTTGTTAAAGGTCTGTGGGTATATATCAAGAAGAATAATCTCCAGGACCCGGTCAATAAGCGCAACATCAATGCCGATGAGGCCTTGAAGAAAGTCTTTGGCGGCAAAGCAACTGTCAACATGTTTGAAATGACCAAGCTCGTTTCCAAACACCTTTCTTAGAATAATTTTTTTGGCGGAGCTTAAATTTATTATCTGCCCACAGAATACCTCGCCGCTTGCGGCGTGGATGGATGTGGTAGGCAGATAATAAATCCCGCCGTAGGCGGAATCAATTGCCGCACACCGCACTGCTTGCGGTGCGGTAATTGATTATTTTCTCTCAGTTTCTTTTTGGGTGTTTTCTCGGCTCACGGCTCCTCTATCTATTTCATGGTAGCCGAGCGTTGTCGAAGAACTCTCTACCACACTGCCTAAACCTTTGCAAACTTTGCATAGGAAGATCAAAAACCGGCGTCCCTTGCCGTTACAGGCTTCGCAGCGCTTGTATTTTTCAAAAACTTCAGTGTAAGGAATGCGTTTTTTTTCGCTTTCTTCATCTGGATTTTGTGCCGGCTT
>Ga0213870_1001570_pt1 | contig 10212 bp, 5 predicted proteins | sample WICALVC2017_Meta_FD_160119 | JGI IMG/M metagenome (GOLD analysis project Ga0213870, IMG submission 160119) | Freshwater microbial communities from subterranean cave lake in Wind Cave National Park, South Dakota, United States - WICALVC2017 | ecosystem: Environmental > Aquatic > Deep subsurface >... | reverse complement strand
AGGCGAACACCGTCAAACGCTTTCATTATGAAAATATCAAATTACTGAAAGAACATTTATACGCATACATTTTAAACTATAATTTCAATTTGAAATTACGCGCTATTGGACGAATACCCCCTTTTGAGGCTATACTTGATTATTACAAAAAAATACCCGATATCTTTACTATAAACCCAACCCACTTAACTTTGGGACTAAACAATTTAATACGCTTTTAACAAAGCCATGTAAGGAACCTAATCGTTTTCGGTCAGACACTAACGAATTCACCTATAAATGCAAATGTTTAGTGAATATAGATCATAAAATGCCCTCTATTCACTAAAAATTTCCTATATCAGATTTTGGGTTTTGCGAACCTTGAGGGGGCGACGTGAGCCCCTGTAATGGTCTCCTCCATAGTGAGAAAATGGCCGGATAAACTAACAGCTCCATAATGAGTGATGTTATTACGCCCCCTATCATAGGGGCGGCAATCCGCCGCATTGTGTCTGCGCCTGCGCCTTCCGCCCAAAGAATCGGAACAAGCCCCACCAAAATAGCAACCACAGTCATCATCTTGGGCCGAATCCGTTTTGCCGATCCTTCTACCACTGCTTCATCAAATCCTTTTATTCCGTCGGGGGAGCCAGCGCGAATATATTTTTGATGGGAAAGATTCAGATACAGAAGCATAATAGAACCGGTCTCTGCATCTAACCCCGCCAAGGCGATAAGGCCAACCCAAACGGCAATGGAAAGGTTGTAGCCTAGAAAGTATAAAAACCAAACGGCCCCAACTACAGAAAAAGGAACGGCAAGCAGAATAATTCCAGTGGCAGTCATGGACTGGGTGTTTAGATAAAGGAGTAGCACCACAAGCAAAAGTGTAATGGGGACAACCACTGCTAAACGCTCTTTCGCCCGTTCGTAATAGGCAAACTGACCAGACCACTCAATGCGAACACCGGGCGGAATTTTTACCTCTTGCGCGACGGCTTGCTTTGCCTGTGCGACATAGTCGGCCATCGGGGTTTCCCCGGGATCCACAAAGACCAATGAAAGAAGCTGTCCCCCTTCTGAAAGCAACATCGGCGGGCCGCTTACCATTTTAAATTGCGCCAGATCAGAAAGCGGAATCTGCGCGCCAGATTGGGTTGGCACCAGCACACGGGAAAGTGTTTCCGGGTCTTCGCGAAACTCCCGTGCATACCGGACACGAACAGGATAACGCGCACGGCCATCAATAATCTCAGTAATAGGACTTCCGCCAATTGCTGTTTCAATCATGTCATTAACGTCCCCGGTGGTTAGCCCGTATCGCGTCACCGATTCTCGATTTATTTTTATATCATAGAAGTTTCCACCGGAAAGCCTCTCGGCGACAGCCGATGCCGTTTGAGGCATACGCCGCAGTGTTTGCTCAATGGCAACGGCCACTTTTTCAATTGAATCGGTATCCGGTCCGAAAACTTTTACGCCCACAGGAGATCGAATACCGGTGGCCAGCATCTCGGTGCGCGTCTGTATCGGCATCCACCAGATATTGGGCATTCCGGGAACACCCACAGCCGCATCCAGTTTTGCAATCAACTCCTCCCATTTCATAGGACGACCAACGGGAGTCCTCATGCCCGCAGTCGGCGTTCCGACCCATTCATTTTGCGGTTTGAGTGTGACCACGATCTCGGCCATCCAGAGCGGGGATGGATCCGTGGGTGTCTCTGCGCGACCTATCTTTCCAAAGACACTCAAAACTTCGGGTACAGCCTTTAACTGCCGGTCTAAAATCTGAAGAACGCGCTCGGCTTCGGTTGCGCTTATTCCCGGTGCAGAGGTCGGCATATACAAGATCACCCCCTCATTGAGCGGCGGCATGAACTCGTTGCCTAACTTCCAAAAAAGAGGGAACGATCCAACAACAATAACAACGGCCCCAACGACAACCTTAATCCGATGCCGTAGAACTGCCCGAACCAACGGCTCGTACATTTTTATAAGGAATCGATTAAGCCAATTTGATTCCTCTTTCGGGATTCTGCCGCACAAAAACCAAAACGAAATTGCAGGGGTTAGGGTAATGGCCAAAATCGCGGCGGCGGCCATTGAGAAGGTCTTTGTATAGGCCAGCGGCGAGAAGAGCTTTCCCTCCTGCGCCGTGAGCGAGAAGATTGGCATAAAGGAAACAGTAATGACCAACAATGCAAAAAAGATCGAAGGCCCAACCTCAACTAATGCCGCAAGGATGATCCTCTCTCGTTCTTCTTTTGAAAGCTTGCCGTCGGCAAGGGGGCCGCCCCCTGCGAGTGTAACGCCGTCCGCGGAGGACAGTTTCTTGCTGGCGTTTTCAACCATTATAATGGTCGCGTCTACCATTGCGCCAATGGCAATGGCAATGCCTGAAAGAGACATGATATTCGCAGAAAGTCCCATTGCCTGCATCGGGATAAATGCCAAAAGCACCGCAATGGGAAGTCCAATAAGGGGAATGAGGGCAGAACGAAAATGTCCTAAAAAAATAATGATCACCAGCGAGACGGCGATCATCTCCTCAATGAGGGTATGTTTCAGTGTATCAATCGCTCTTAAAATCAGATCGGAACGGTCGTACGTTACAACGATCTGAACGCCTTCTGGGAGTGAGGGGGTGATCTCGGCAATTTTAGCCTTGATCCGTTCAATAGCAGAGAGGGTATTTTGTCCGGGGCGAATAATGACGATCCCCCCAACAGCCTCTCCCTTTCCTTCCCATTCGACAATCCCGCGACGGGGCGCAGGGCCTACCTCAAGGCGGGCGACATCTTTTAAATAAATGGGTGTGCCGGAACTTGCGCGCCCCACCGGTATTTTTTCCAGATCGGAAAGTGAAGTAAGGTATCCACGGCCACGAATGGAAAACTCATGACCCGATAGCTCCAGCGTGCCTCCGCCGACCTCCTGATTGGACATGCGAATTGCCATGACGATATCGGATATTGGAATTTTTAATGCAAGCAATCGATTTGGATCAAGCGCAACTTGGTATTCACGAACGGCACCGCCCATGCGGGCAACTTCGGCTACACCCGGAACCGCTTCGAGTCCATAGCGCAATGTCCAATCTTGCAGAGACGTCAGATCAGAAATATCATGTTTTCCTGTTGTATCTACAAGGGCATATTGGAAGACCCACCCCACAGCTGTTGCATCTGATCCAATCGTAGGGGTAACCCCTGCTGGAAGTTTTCCTGCGACCGCTTGTAATTTTTCTAATACGCGGCTTCGCGCCCAGTAAAGATCAACCCCTTCGTCAAAGACCAGATAGACAAACGACATTCCGAACATCGACTGCCCTCGCACGCGGGCGATTCCCGGCGTGGCAATCAGACGGGAGACAATCGGATAGGTTACTTGCGCCTCCACAATATCGGGTGAACGCCCCATCCATTCCGTGAAGATAATAACCTGTGTATCGGATAAATCGGGCACCGCGTCCAGAGGGATTTTTGTCATGGCCCATACGCCCCAGAGCGCAAAGGCCAACACAGCTAAAACAGTAAAGACCCTATAACGAGCTGATAGGATAATCCACTTTGCGATCATGGTGTTGTGCCGCCTTTCTCAAGAAAAGTAGAAAGACCAGAGGTGAGGCGTGATTCTGCGGCGATCAAAAAATTACCGCTGGTGACAATGAAATCTCCTTCGGATAAGCCAGATACAACTTCATATCCTTCATCTCCTTTTTGTCCAGCCGTTATAAATCGGGGTGTAAATCTTCCTCCGCCTTCATCAATAAAGACAAACTTTTTATCCCCCGAATAAATCACTGCATCTTTTGGAACAGAGAGATGTTCTCCCAAAGCGATTTTTGTTTCAACCGTTACGGACATATCGGGTAAGAGTTTTAAATGAGCATTCTTTGCTTCGATTCTCACTGCACCCGTGCGGCTTTCTGGATTTAACGCCGGGGAGATAAAAGAGACAGAACCGTTTAATGTCACGTTGGGAAGTCCAACGGGAACGACTTTAACAGGAAGCCCTTTTTCTATCAGCGAGAGTTCCGATTCATAGACTTGCGCCTCAATCCAGACGGTTGAAAGATTGGCCAGACGATACAAGATTTGCCCTGCTGTCACAGGAGAGCCGCGAACAATTTCCTTTTCAATCACGATGCCGCTTGCGGGTGCTAGAATGGGAATATATTGCGGAACATCACCTGTTGCGACAATTTTATCAATCTGATCGGCAGTAATATCCCAAAGGATCAATTTCTTCCGTGCCGTCTTAATCAAGGAAGTCCATCGGTTGCTGTCTTGAATTTTGTCTGCTGATAGAAGATTTAAATATTCGCTTAGGGTCGCTGAAAGTTCCGGGGAATAGACCGTAAAAAGGGGTGTTCCTTGCGAAACTTGTTTTCCGACGAAGTCGACAAAAACCTCTCCAATGAATCCTGAAAATTTCAATGCAACCTCGGAACGTGTTCGTTCGTCGTAAGTCACACGCCCTTGCAGACGTATTGTTTTTGTAAGTTTTTGCCGTTCTACTTTTGTCGTCTTGACGCCAATGGACTGCAACCGGATAGGCGAGATAACAACCTCCCCATGCAGGGGCGAACCTGCGTGTTCGCCCGTTGGCGTTTGCTCTCCGAGCACAGAACCAGATAACAAGGTGAGGCCCTCAGAGGTAGGCACGCCTGTTACGAGTTTAAAACGGGCCTGATGCGGAGGTTGTCCCGGTGGTGTAAAATGGACATCTAAAAACCATGTCCCACTCATTCCTAAAAGAAGCCGACCCACACTCTCACCATTTTTCTGCCATGCGGGCTGAACATTAAATCGCATCTCGGACATGGTGGCCATCGCTGGCATTACAATACTAATTTCCATTTTATCGGGACGGATCGCTTCTTTTATTTCTTTCTGGAAAATCGTTACGGAAATGTGATTCTCACCTCGATCTGGCGGGTCTGGATTAAAAGCGATTTTCAGTTGAAACGCTCCGACCGCAGGTAGCGTGACACTCCCTGCAGAGGTTTCTGGCGGCTCTTTTTTATGACAGCCTGATAATAGTGTTAGGGAAAAAATAAGAAAAATATAAACTTTTTTCACGGGTTTATTTCCTTTCCAATCAGAGGCGATAGCATTGCCACCTGTTGCCAATAGTCGGTTAATTTCATGTAATACTCCATTTGCAGATTAAGCAGGGTGCGTTCACTTTCGATGAAGTTGAGGAAGTCGGTCTTGCCAGAGGCATAGGAAATTTTCGCCGCCGCCAATGATTGTTTTGCTAGAGGGATCAACTTGCTTTGATAGCTATCAATCAGTTGTTCGTTCGTTTTAATTTTTATAAAAATGGTTTTGATTTGAGACAGCGTCTCGTTTTTAATGGCATTGTAATCTGCCTTCGCTGTGTCTGCTTCCAATACGGCCTTGCGATTCTTTGAATCGTATTTTCCTCCAAAGACCCAAGGGAGATTCATCTTGCCCATGGCCATAAACTGGTCTTCGTCGCTGTGGATATTCCAATACGAAAGCCCAATCATAAAATCTGGAAGTGTCGCTTTCTTTGTAAGGGTTTTCACCGACTCGCTTTTTTCAACACGGAAGCGGGCCCCCTTTAATCTGTGCTGATTGCTTAACGCCTCCTGCGTGAGTGTATCGTAGAGAAATGGAAAAGGGCGATAGAGCATTTCTTCAGGCTTCCCCATAAGGAAGTCCTCCGGGCGATTGAGAAGGGTGTTGATCGTTGTCTTGAGGATGAGGAGGTCTTGTTCTAGGGTCATCCGCCCATTATGGAGTTTAGCCAGTTCCAGTTCTGCTTTCAAGAAGTCTTGTTGCGTGGATTGGCCTATGGCATATTTTCTTTCAGCGATTTTTATAAATTCGGTTAGAAGGGCTTGATGCTCCTGATGAAGATCAATTGCTTTATAGGTGAGAAACAGATTGTAATAGGCTGATTTTATTTCTGCAGTAACTTCAAATTTTTTTGTCTGATATTCCTGTTGTGCAATCTCCCAATCCATTGTCGCAATTTTTTGTTTTAACCCTTGTTTCCCCGGATAAGGAAACGTCTGCTCAATGCCCAGCCATGTTTCATCGGAGCGGCCGACATTAAAATTTCTCGGAATCCCCCATTGGGTAACGGTAAGTTGCGGGTCATCCAAAAAAGTAGACTGTGCGATTTCTTCTTTTACACTCTCTTGATGAAGGCGTAATGCCGTCAGTGTAGGATTATTTTTTTCGGCTTCTTCAAACAGGGAACGGAGCAAGACGGTTTCTTCTGCAACCGCTACTTTAGCCAAAAATAATAATATAAAACATGTAACAAAATGCACTTTTTTCATTGTGACCCACTCCTTAAATAAAATACGTGTCGTGACGTTTTTAAGGAGTTAAATCAGAAAGGCGTGGGAAGTAAGGTAGAGCGGCAGGGATCGTCGATGTTGGAAGTTGTTGTTATTTTTTGGGGCGTAAGCAAGAGCGAGAGACTGCGAGGGTTGATGAGAATAGGTTGCACTGCCAACGAACGTGGTGTTAGTAGAGGCATCAGTCTTAATGACGCGATTACTATTTGCCTGTAATGCGGTTGTATTACAAGCCGTCTGGGCCTCTTCTTGTGAGTTTGTTTTCTGACAGCTTTTGGCACAGCAGGCCATTGGCACTGCTGTAATCACTGTCTTAGAGGACGGGCTAAAACAAGCCCAAAGAATTCCTTGCAAAAGAAAAACAGCGACAAAGGTTAATAAAAAGACTCGTTTCATTTGGCACCCCAGTCCGACCATGAACCCATTATAATTCATTCTTCTAATAAAACGCAATTGGCCACGCCGTTGAGTGTCAACACTTATTGAACTCAACCCCGCAATTCCCCTTGTCATGCGGAATCTGCGGTAGGGGCGTTGCTTGCTACGCCATCATTGGGCAGGGCAAGCCCTGCCCCTACAGCCTAAAAACCTAATGCGTAATCTGGGTTACATCGTGATGGGATTTTGGTTGAAATAAAACTGCATGTTTTTGTCTATTCTGAAGCGTATTGCATTTTAGTCTTGACTTTTATGTAGTTTCATGCAAAATAGTCAACATGGATCGTAGCATTTCAGATAGCGTCAAAACAGACTTGGATCAAAAAATAGTTCTTTTGAGCGGCCCCCGTCAGGCGGGGAAAACGACCATGGCCAAAACACTCTATCCTGACAGTTCTGAATATTTTAATATGGATAATCAGACGCATCGCCTGTTGATCCAAAAACAATCATGGCGTCGTGATTGTGACCTTCTAATACTTGACGAACTACATAAGATCAAAAAATGGAAAAGCTTTATCAAAGGCGTTTATGATACTGAAGGGGTGCGGCCGCGCCTTCTTGTAACGGGATCCTCTCGGTTGGACATCTATCGGAAGGGAGGAGATTCGCTGGCAGGCCGATTTCATTCCCATCGATTACATCCTTTTTCCGTGGCTGAAGTCCGGAGGGAATATGATGCGGATACGGCCCTAGAACAAATCATGCGTTTTGGGGGATTTCCAGAGCCGTTTCTGAAGGGGAGTGAGGCGGCGGCAAAACGCTGGAGACGTTCCCACATAGACCGCATCTTGCGTGAAGATTTGTTTGATATTACGTCAGTCAGGAATATCAAAAGCATAGAAACCTTGGTAGAATTATTGCGCCATTGTGTGGGAAGTACGATCTCCTACGAATCGTTGGCGCGGGACTTGGGCGTTTCTTCTCATACAGTAAAACAATGGATCGGCATGCTGGAATCCCTTTATATCCTTTTTGTAGTAACACCGTATCATCGCAATGTCGCTCGGAGCCTAATCAAACAGCCAAAAATCTATTTTTATGACGTAGGTTTTGTGAGGGAAGATACGGGGGCACGGTTTGAGAATGCTGTTGCCTGTGCACTTCTAAAGCGGCTTCATTTTCTTGAGGATACTGCAGGTGAGCGGTGTGCGCTTCATTATGTGCGGGATAAAGAAAAAAGAGAGGTTGATTTTCTAACGGTGCGAGATGGGAAGGCCGAGTGGCTCATTGAGACAAAGCTTGCCGATACGGACATTTCTGCTTTAAAACATTTTTCTGTATTTTTTGGAAAAGGCACAAAACCAATTCTCCTTATAAAGAATTTAAAAAGGGAGTTGTCTCTGAATGGCATTCCTGTCCAAAAGGCCAGCCTTTGGCTAAAAGGCCTTGAGGCGTAAAACAGGCTCATCATTATCTCCACCGATCATAGGGAAGCGGATGTTAAGAAGGGGCTCTCTCTCGGGGCCGACTGGTATTTTGTAAAACCAACTGAAATGGAACAGCTAAAGCAGACGGTTCATGAGTTTTTGGGTGTTTAGCGCTGTGACATTTTCATTTGGGGCTGACAAAACGCAATTGATACCTTGACCGTCTCCCCTCTGTCACATTACAATACAGATCGTGTCAAACTTCGTTCATCTTCATCTGCATACCCAATACTCCATATTAGACGGCATGAATCAAATTGAGCCGCTCATCGCGACGGCAAAGCAATTTAACATGCCCGCTATTGCCATGACCGATCATGGCAATCTCTTTGGTGCAATCGAGTTTTATCAGGCGGCAAAAAAAGCAGGTATCAAGCCGATCATCGGGTGCGAGGTCTATCTCGCTCCCAAAAGCCGTTTTGATAAAGAGGGGAGTAGCACCCACGAAGACGATTATACAGAAGGCGGTGGTGGGGGATCTAACCCGTATTACCACCTCATTCTTCTGGCGGCAGATGAATTGGGTTATAAAAATCTGATCAAGCTGGTTTCAATTGCAAACATTGAGGGCTTTTATTATAAGCCGCGTATTGATAAAGAGATATTGCAAAAATATAGTGCGGGATTGATTGGCCTTTCTGGATGCCTCCGTGGAGAGATTCCTTATCTTTTAAACTTGGGGTACGAAAAAGAGGCAGAGACTGCGGCGGGAACCTATCAGGAAATCTTTGGAAAAGACCGATTCTATATTGAGATTCAGAACAATGGGCTTGAGATTCAAAATGCCGTGAATCGTAAACTGATTCCGTTGGCCCGGAGAAATGGCATTCCAATTGTTGCGACAAACGATTGTCACTATCTGCACAAAGAGGATACCCACGCGCACGATGTCATGCTCTGTATTCAAACGGGCAAGACGGTGAATGCGCCGAATCGGATGCGGTTTGGAACCGATCAACTTTATTTCAAATCGTCCGAGGAAATGACTGCTTCTTTTGCCGAAATCCCAGAGGCCGTGACCAACACGCTTCGGATCGCCGATCAAATAGACTTGAATCTAAAATTCGGAGAACTGCATCTCCCGCATTACGAGCCGCCGAAGGGGATAACACGAGAGCATTATCTAAAACAACTTGCAGAAGAAGGACTGGCAAAGCGTTTAAGAGAGAAGAAAGAGCCGTTCTCGCAAAAGGTCTATGAAGACAGGCTTGCATCGGAGCTGGATGTGATTCATAAAGTGGGATACGCTGGTTATTTTTTAATTGTGTGGGATATTCTGAGTCACGCCAGAACGGCAGGGATTCCCATTGGCCCCGGTCGCGGCTCTGCCGCTGGATCGCTGGTTTCCTACGCATTACAGATTACCAATCTTGACCCGATACCCTATGGATTACTATTTGAGCGATTTTTAAATTCAGAACGCGTCTCTCCCCCCGATATTGATATGGATATCTCAATGGATCATCGGGACGAACTGCTTTCTTATGTGACCCAAAAATTCGGTTCGGATCATGTTTGTCAGATTATTACGTTTGGAACGATGGCGGCAAAAGCCGCGATTCGCGATGTGGGCCGTGCATTAGAAATTCCTTATGGCGAGGTTGATAAAATTGCCAAGCTGGTTCCCAATACCCTGAACATCACGCTTTCTGAGGCCATTGCGCAAGAGCCAAAACTAAAGCAAATTCAGGACGACCCGCAACGCTCCGAGCTTTTAACGTTGGCGAAAAAAATGGAGGGACTTGCTAGACACGCCTCGACCCACGCCGCCGGCGTCGTGATCTCGGCAAAGCCGCTGACCGAATATCTTCCCCTGTATCGCGGAAAAGATGGGGAGATTATCACGCAATACGCCATGTCCGATGTGGAGAAGGTGGGACTGGTCAAGTTTGATTTTCTGGGTCTGCGGACACTGACCGTGATTCATCACGCCTGTCGATTGATTATCGAAAAAGAACCTTCCTTTAACCTCACTGAAATTCCGTTGGACGACTCTGCAACATACCCGTATCTAGGCAC
>Ga0213870_1001569_pt1 | contig 10215 bp, 11 predicted proteins | sample WICALVC2017_Meta_FD_160119 | JGI IMG/M metagenome (GOLD analysis project Ga0213870, IMG submission 160119) | Freshwater microbial communities from subterranean cave lake in Wind Cave National Park, South Dakota, United States - WICALVC2017 | ecosystem: Environmental > Aquatic > Deep subsurface >... | reverse complement strand
CGCTCCGCATGGGAAGGTCTAGCGAGGTAACGCCGGCTGCTGTAGCGCCGGAACCTTCTTTCGAGGAGGCGGCTGCGTCTTTCGAAGCGCAGTTGGAGCAACGTCGTCAGGACGAAGCTCTTGCAACCAAACTGGCACAGCAATGGGTGCCGGTTCAAAGCCGAGATGACGACTAACCCACAGAGAGCGCTTTCGGGCGCGCTCCCCATCCTGCAAGGTACCTACTGGTACCTTGCAGCGCACTCATCTAGGCCTTATGGCCTAAAGCAGGGAAGTCTGACTTCCCCACCCTAACGGGAAGGAAAAACCGAGACGAAGATGGTGCCAATTGCGGCGCTATCCTTCATCTTTTTTCTGCCCCTACGGGCACACTCTCTCTCGGTTTTTTCTTTCAAAAAGGCCCCTTTAAAAACCTCTCACTATCATCTACCCAAAATTCTGGAGAAGTACTGTCTCACTTCGTGGCTCGAAGGATAAAGAATGCGGTGAACGCAAGCACTACAAAGGCCACAATCATAAGAAGCTGTGATTGATCAATCTGCATCGTATCTACCGCCTTTTTATAAATATCCAATACGAAATGATAAGAAAGATGCAACTAAATATAACTGCAAAATAGAAATTTATCGAAAACTGCGCTTCATTCATACAGAAACATCCTTCACGAAAAACAGCGAAATTTTAAGAAACAAATATCCAAGTACCATCCCCAATATGAAATATCCCGCACGACTCACTGAACCGAGTGATGTGAAAAAAGGCGCAATGACTCCGGCAGTAAACCATCCTACAGCAATCATATTGAAGAAGTCTGAAAGTGCGCGTTTCTGACCAGTTGAGTATCGCTTCATTCATACCTACCATACCACTCTCGCATGTATGGGTCAACGTGTGACCAATAGTGTGCTTGTACAACCCGCGGGAGATTCTGACTTTTGCAGCGCACTCATTCGTCCCGAGAATCAGGTGCCAATAGCGGCGCCATCCTTTTTCTTTTTTCTTGCCCCTCGGGGCACACTCTCTCTCGGTTTTTTCTTTCCACAATACTCCGCTATAAATAGTATCATAAACTGTACGATTTTTAGTACATAAAACTTGACAAAATATAGTACACATGATATACTGTAACCATGAACGTCTCTCCCACTAATATCATCCCTGTAAGCGAAGCCAGAAGTAAACTCGGAGATCTTACCGATCTTGTATCTGGAGAAAATTATATCGTATTGACGAAGGGTGGAAACCCCAAAGCAGCAATTGTGGACATCAACTATCTTTCTACTCTCCAAAAAGAGATTTCCCGTCTCTATAAAAAAACTTTTATCGATCCAACACTTCTTCCTTACACTAGAGAATTTAGTGACGGCGAAGTCGAACAATGGCAAAAAGAAGACATTCTGTAACAACCTCTGTATTCTTAGATTCTAGCGTCATATTTACTGCTGTAAACTCTCCAACCGGAGGTTCGGCGAAACTCTTTACACTTAAAAAAGTAAGACTCGTTACGTCCCCTACAGTACTTACTGAAGTAGAAAGAAACGTGAGAAAAAAACTCCTCTCATACCACCTCCAACGATTCTTTATGCTTGTGGAAAAATTGACTATCATCTCACAACGACCAAACGATACCCTTATAGCAAAAGCTAAAAAGGTAATTGTAGAAAAAGACGCGGTGATTCTAGCAGAAGCACGACAAACACGTGCAGACTTTCTGGTAACACTGGATATCAAACATTTTTTCACTCCCCAGGCAGCACGCTTCCTCAATCCCCAAAAAATCCTCACACCTAAAATGATGATCACGACGATTAAGTTTTAACACTCACTCTCTCTCGGTTTTTTCTTTCCACAAAATCCCCCTGTTAGAGAAATGTGCGTATGGTGGACCAGATAATGGCGGCAATTTCCTCGATGGGTTTCTCGCCATCGATGAGAATATAGCGATCTTTGTATTTTTTCGCAAGCGTCAAATAACCCTGGTATACTCGTTCGTAGAAGTCGGGTGGTTGAAGGTCAAGCCGGTCGATTTTTTCCGTACCGTTTCTTCGGGAAATTCCAACCTTTGGTGCAACATCAAGAAAAAAAGTGACGTCCGGTACTACCCCGTTGGTGGCCAACTCGTTCAAAAGTGCAATCTTCTTTTCACCAAATTCACGGCCGTACCCCTGATATGCTAAAGAGGAGTCATAAAAACGATCGGCAATGACTATTTTCCCCGCAACAATAGCTGGACGGATAATCTCTCGCACCGTCTGCGCACGGGAGGCTGCCATAAGGTAGGCTTCACACGCGGCGGTAATATCTACGTTTTGCCGACTATGGGTGATTTCTCGTATCTTTTCACCAATTCTGGTCCCCCCTGGTTCGCGGGTAACCACTACAGCATACCCTTCCTCTTTGAGCCGTGCACCCAAAAGCCCCACTTGAGTGGATTTCCCCGATCCTTCCATGCCCTCAAAGGAAATGAAAAAACCTCTTTTTGCGTTTTTCGTATACACAGAAGAAATTATACCATTTTGTCACCAGCGTTCGGGGCCAAGGCTTTGGGGGGAGGGATTGAGAGACTCTGAGCTGCCTACCTTCTTTCTATACGTATCGGCATCAATACTTTTTTGCTGGGCTTGTGTGTTGGCCAACTGTTCATCGGTTTTTTGGTTTGGCGATCCCGACTGGAAGATGACGCCTGTGAGTTTTTTAGATTTGGAGCGCTTTTTCATATATCGAAAGTATAGCATAGAAGGATAGGATTGATAAGTTTTATATGATGTATAGGATGTATGCGATATTTGAGACGAAAAAAGGAGTTTAGGGGATTTTAGAGGACGTTAGTGGGTTTTTCGTCTTTCATGTGGGTGAAAATTTTTGAATGGTACTGCAAAAAGCTGCACGGCGATGTTTACATAATATTGTTTGTAAGGCCCCGTGACGACCGCTGCGCCTGATTCTACAAGTTGTGGATTGAGAAGATTTTCCCGGTGACTGGTACTGTTCATAAATCCTCCCACAAAATCTTGGGCCGACACGCCTCCCATCCCGATATTTTCTGTGGCATAGGAAAAGGCGTATCCCAACTTGGGAAGGACTGTGGCAAGCTCGATGCCCTCAAAGGGATCCTGATGGGAAAAGTTCTGATGTTTGAGAATCACCTCTGCCCGCAATTGGGCTGCCTGGGTAAGCGTGGGATTTAGTGCGAGAGGTGGTGCTCCCTTTTTCCTGCGTTCACTATTTACATATTTGATAATATCAGCGCCTTCAATCGTCTGGGCGCCCAATATGCTTGAGGCAATGGGAGTAAATTTCAACGGGCCGGGAAGATAGACAATTGCATTGGTCGGTATCATTAAAGCGCGAGTAGGAGAAAGCAGTGTGATGCGCGCGACGGCATAGTGGAGAGATACGCCGAAGAGTGCGGTCAGAAGGAGAAGCGATATCACAAATTTCTTACTTGGAGCATGAGATTTTCTCATCCTTATTTATTATTGTACTAGAAAATCTGAAGTTTAACCCGCCTTCGCGGAATTCCCAGACCGTAAGGTCGTGGGAGCTTCAATAGGTGAGGGTGATAGGGGGAATTGGGGAAATTAGAGAGATGGAAGGGAGTATATACTATGAGAGGTCATGTGAGATTTTGGAAGGCAATGGACTTGACTGGCCCATGTATTTGGCGGATTTTTTCTTGCTGTAGGGTACTTTTGCAGGAGATGAGAGAGTTTCAAACGTCATCGCACACACGCGCATACCCGGGTAGAGTGCGACAGGGAGTCGTCCGAGATTGCCCAACTCCATCACAACAGCTCCCACAAATCCCGGCTCAAAGATAGAGGCTGTCGAGTGAACGACAATCCCCAATCGCCCCAAGGATGAACGTCCCTCCAGTCGTGCGACTAAATCAATGGGCAATGATAAATGCTCAAGGGTTGAGGCTAAAACAAAATCGCCTGGTTGTAAAATGAACGGTTCACCCTCCTTCACAACCACCTCCCGCATGAAGTCTACAAGCGGATTTTTTCTAGTAGGGTCTATGTAGGGATACCGACTGTGTTCAAATACGCCAAAGGTAGACCCAAGACGAAGATCAATCGAGCAGGAACCGAGGGCGAGGGAGAGATCAGGCTGAGGAGTGATTCGGATTTTACCGAGTTTGAGATGCTTACGGATGTCAGTGTCGGAGAGAATCATAAGTTGGACTATAGATAATTGATAGTAGATGGTAGTGGTAGAAAATAGAAGTTAGAGGATAGATTTACACTTTCCATGCTCCAACTTCAATCTTCAATAACTATCTTCTATGTTCTACCTTTTATCGTCAAACAATTCTATCACACTTGACACTTCCGCATGCCGTGCAGTAGTTTAGAGATAGGGAATTGAAAGGGGAGATGAGGGTAATCAGGGAAAGAAGGGTAATAAGGGTTATATAATGAAAAGTACGAAAAAAACTACCCCTGCGCACACCAAGATAGTATTCACGCGAAAAGTGATAATCGTGGTGATTTTGGGCGCGGTGTTTTTGCTGGTAATAACCTGGTCATATTTTTGGGGAAAAAAGTATGTACATACTACCCCACTTCTGCCAACCGCCAATGCAGAAATTACCCTTTCCACCCCTTCCACGACGGTAGCGGTAAATGAACCGTTTGAAATAACTCTTGGATTGGATTCTTCTGAATTTGCTGTAGACGCCGCTGATTTCATCGTCTCCTATAATGAGGAATATCTTCGCTTGGCGGATTTGAGGGAAGGAGATTTTTTCAAGACTTATCCATCCAAAACAGCCTCAAGAGGTTTGATCAAATTATCGGGTGTTGCATTTTTTGAGAACAATAACCTTGTCATTCCGAAAGGGAAAGGGACGGTGGCACTGTTTCGCTTCACACCGGTAAAAACCGGAAATACGACAATCCGAATAGACCCTCAAAAGACGATTATTGCCTCGGGAGGGAAGAATATCTTGGATACCTCTAAAATCACTGATCTAGAAATAACAGTCCAGTAAGGAAAAGAGGGGAAATAAGGGTGATAGGGGAAATAAGAATACTAGTACTACTTTAAACTACTTTTTGACTTTCATACCCTTTTTTGTTAGACTATAAGTCTATGATAGTTCCTGAAAATACCCGAGGCGGGCAGTCGACAACCATGTACATCGTGATTGGTGTCGTTATACTCATCCTCGCAATTATCGTGGTGCCGCGGGTACTTCGACGCTTCAATTTCACCCTCCCGCGACTCCCGCTCCCACGACCATCGGCAGTTGATCCGCAAGGGTTAACCCCCACTAATAACCCAATAACCCCTGCCTCGCCGGCAGGCAGGCAATCACCCAATAACCCAATTACTGGCAATGTACTCCCAGCTCAGGCAACGCCCACTGGAGGTTCTCTACCCACAACCCACAACCCACAACCCACAACTATCCCTTCTCCTCTTGCGGGACAATTTATCCAGGGAAAAATCGCAATCGAAAACCATAGTGACCGTGAAATAGAAACAGTTGAAGTGGTCTATTGCGACAACGCAACAGTTCCAAAAGATGAAAAACATTGTATCGCCGCAGAACTCAAAAATGTGGAAGGTGATGCAAATTCTGTCTGGTTTATGTATCGAAGCACGCCACATAATTTTTATCATTATCAGCTCAATGTTGATAGTCGCGGAAACCCTATGGAAGTGGGAACTTCATACACGATTCAGCAGGCACGCGCAAAAGTAGACGGCTTCTACTATACATCCACTGGCCGGTGGGTCGATGTGCGGTACCCGGGAACGAAGAATTTCTCTATAGCACTGCCAACTCAGAATCAATAAAAGTACCACGGGTACCACGAGTACCACGGGAATAAAAGCTCGTGATACCCGTGGTACCCGTGATTCTCGTGCTGCTTTTCTTGTGGTATATTGTAGGTAATGCACAGTCTCCTGTCCACGTTGCAAAGTTTTTTTATTCGCCACAAGTTTATCCTTTTCGCCGTTGCCATACTGTTTAGCGCAGCGCTTGTTGCGACACTTACACAGTTGACGAAAGAAGTAAAACGAGAAATGACATTTACTCCTTCTCCCTTCGTCGTCCCGACTACTTCGGGACTTCTCAGGACGAGTCCTTTTACGACACGGCAGTATAATCTTCCAACGATTTATCCGACATTGGATCTACAAAGTCCCCAGAGTCGCTATCCGTTTGATACAACCGCTTTAAGCTTGGGATATAAAATTGGTAATACGACTATCTATTTGCAGGATCTGGAAAAACGATTCGTCCTCTATTTTCCCGATGCACTATCTTCCCGATCAAATGGAGAGAATTGGCGAAAAATTGCTGATTTGGTATCGGCGGATGCAATCATCCTATCGGAAGCTGTCGATGAGGGGGTTTTACAGCCAAAAGATGCTGTGGGAATCAATCCTATGAAGGTAAATATTGCGCGCGAACACTTCACCAAAAAGGGCACTTCCTATATAAGCGGTGAGATGGTGACGGTGTGGTTTTATAATACAAAACCTCCTGCCATGGGGATTGACGTGGCAAAAACAAAAACGCGTACCGTAATCGAAGGACTCCACGATGACGTCATATCGGGGAGACTTACCATGAAGCAGGCTTCTGAGAAAATCACATTTATGTATGAGCTGGCAGAAATAGATTTTGCCTACCAGACCAATGCGTACGTGAAGTTTGAGTATGCAAAACCGGGACAGATCGTAATCCACGATCCCCTCGTAAATAAACTTTTGTTCACCACAGCTCATGGGCAGGTGAGCGAGATTCTGACGGGGCGGGATAAGGGTAGCGACTGGTATGATGCATACTATACGTTTTTAAAAATCACCGAAAAGAAACAAGCGGAGTTTGATACAATTGAGGCGATGATAGAAACACGAATGCAAGAAGGCATGAAAATAATATTATGAAAGAGTGATAAGGGAGATAGGGGAAAAAAGGGACGTATAAGATGTATATGAGAGATACAATAACACTGAGACTGATAATACCTGTAATCACAATGGCGGTTTTGCTGATGCATGGCTCCCCCATCTATGCTGGTATCCCCGGGAGTATATGGGGGAAGGTCGAGGCACAACTTCCCGATGGACAAAGGATACCCCTGCCAAATGTGGCGCTCTACCGCACTGACTGGTGGCGATATGATTACTGTAATCAAGGAGGCAGATATGCCAGACGCTGCAAAATACGAAATGAGGATACCTGGGTATTGGAACAGTTCACCTGCTGTTTCGGTGATTTGGATGGCGTGGAAACGTACACCGGGCAAGACGGCACGTACACAATGAGTAACGACGGGAATAATCCTGTCCCGCTGGACAGGTGTAACACGCCAGAATTTGAAGGCGAAGTGTCTGGAGCCAAACGGTGTCTAACTGGCGCCAAAGGCGCAATACCCAAAACGGATGACGGGAGAACATGTTTTGCGACTAACTGGTGCGGACTCAACTGCGGAAGTAACCCCCATCGTGTAGAGCCCTACCTTCCCAAGGAATTTAAATTGCCAGGAAATCTGGAAGGTTTGGGCTACACAACAAACGCAGCTATCTTCTTCCCTCCCTTTACCGTCATAACGGCAGCAAACGATGAAAACCAAGGCCCCCATGACTTCACCCTCATGTGGCCACAGAGCGCCACAATTCCCATATCGCCCACAACTGTTGACATCCATCGGCAATCACGACAACAGCAGGTAGCACTTCTCACCCAGATCGCACGTCCCTCTCCCAGTCCTACCCCTGTCCCCACCGGGTTTTTGGGGCGCACCAATGCTGAGTTTGAACAGATGATTGCGGCGTGGAGAAATGGGCAGATAACTACCGAGCAAATGTCTGCGTTTGTCACCAACCTTCTTCGCACTCCAGGCCTTCAGACAACTATCTGCAATCCCAAAGGAGGAGGATGCGAATTGCTTCCATAACTGACTATCTGGACTGGCATTATTTTCACATCGTACCCAGGCTGGTAAACCTGTGGGGAAACCTGACAATTTTTCCGCTCTACTATTTTGGCGTGCTTCACCACCTCAAAACGCTTTTTGTACCCTGGAAACGCCAGGGCAGGCGGACAAAACCGGGGTTTTTCGTCGATGATTTTTTAGCGGTCTCATTTTTCAACATGAGCGCGCGTTTGATTGGCATACTGATGCGAAGTGCGGCAATTGCCGTGGGACTGACCAGTATGCCTTTTTTTGCTCTCGGCGGCGCGCTTCTGGTGGGTATATGGATTCTGATGCCGTTTGCGACACTCCCCTGGTATATACAAAAACGACGCTTCCTCACGCGCGACCCATCATTCATACTGTCACATCACAAAGGGGATCTGCGTCTGCTTGCGCTTCGTATCGCGCAATGCGCCCAGATGCGATTTGTGTTTGTTCGCCTGGGATTATCCAACGCGCATCTTGTAGCAGCCATACAGGAAAGTAATGATACGGGTGAATTGGCCGCTTTCCGAAGGTATTTACACGCACATCACAAAAACCGAAGCGATGCATCGCTGGACGCATCTATCATAGAAGCGCTTTTTGGCAGCTATATGATCTTACTTTTAGCAATGCGACAGATGGAGGCCGCAACAAACGACGTCTATGAGGCAGCTTGTTGGTATGAAAAACTACAAGCGCAAAAAAAGGGCCCTCTTGCCGGCAGGACACGGATCAAAAACCTAGCGTGTGTAGGTATCAACTGGGCATATGGATATACCGTGGAGCTGGGGCGATTCGCCCGCGATATAACTCAAAATCCCTCACCCTACCCACTATTGCTTGGACGGGACAAAGAGATTTTGGCTATCGAAAAAATTCTGGTGAAATCGGAGGGTAACAATGTGCTTCTGGTGGGTGAGCCCGGCACCGCGCGCCATCTTTTAATACAAACGCTGGCTAAACGCATGGGCAGCGGGCAGTGTCTCAAAGAGCTTTCTCATAAACGCATTTTGGAGGTGGATATGCAGGCGCTCGTTTCCTCCCAACCGACGATTGAGAAAGTAAAGGGATTTTTGCAAGAGCTTCTCTGGGAGGCAGCTGCGGCCGGCAACATCATCGTGGATATCGATGAAATCGATCGGTATCTTTCTCATACTGAGGGAAGAATGGATCTCTCTGATGTTTTGGAAAATTTTGCAAAAAGTAGTGTGGGCATGATAGGTATCACGACTTCGGAGGAATTTCACCGCTATATACAGCCTCACGAGTCCCTGACAGCTCTTTTTGAGAAATTTGAGCTATCTGAAATCTCACGCGACGTCATCCTCACTGAACTTGAACTGGCTATCGTCCCGGTACTTGAGGGGAAACATAAAATCCTTATCACCTATCAGGCTATCATTAAAACAATTGAAAATGCCAATCGTTATATATCTGAAACTCCCTTCCCGGCAAAAGCGATTGAACTTCTGGATCAGTCGGTGGTAGGGGCAGTGTCGCAAAAAGAGCGGGTTTTACTCCCAGCGCATATCGATGCGACAATTTCTGAAAAACTCAAAATTCCCATCGGGACACTTGCCCACAAAGAGAAAACAATACTCGTGCATCTGGAAGAGCGTCTCCACCAACGGATCATCAATCAGCATGAAGCCATACGGGCAATTGCGGGAAGTCTCAGGCGATCCCGCTTGCAAGTCTCCGCCCAGACAAAACCAATCGGAAGTTTTCTTTTCTTGGGACCCACGGGTGTGGGGAAAACAGAAACTGCCAAGGCACTCTCCCAACTCTACTTTGGGTCAGAAGAAAACATGCTGCGGTTTGATATGAGCCAGTATCAAAAAGAAGAAGGTATCCAACGGCTCATAGGATCCGTGAAGAGCGCGACACCAGGCGAGCTTGCGAAAGGACTGCGTGACCGCCCATTTACGGTACTTTTACTGGATGAATTTGAAAAATCGGATCCATCAGTCTACAATTTGTTTTTGACATTATTTGATGAAGGGTATATTTCTGATGCAACCGGAAACCATGTGGATGCAAGAAATACGATTATCATCGCGACATCCAATGCGGGCAGCAGTTTTCTTTTTGAGAGAATCAAGGAAGGAGTGGCAGGCGAGAGGTTGGCGATGGATCTCACTAACTTTGTCCTGAGCCAAAAACTTTTTTCGCCGGAGCTTCTCAATCGGTTTGATAAAGTCGTGGTCTTTTCGCCGCTTTCTGAAGGGCAGCTGCGGGAAGTGACAAAATTGCTGTTGGGAAGCCTGAACACCCGGTTAGCACCCAG
>Ga0213870_1001568_pt1 | contig 10219 bp, 21 predicted proteins | sample WICALVC2017_Meta_FD_160119 | JGI IMG/M metagenome (GOLD analysis project Ga0213870, IMG submission 160119) | Freshwater microbial communities from subterranean cave lake in Wind Cave National Park, South Dakota, United States - WICALVC2017 | ecosystem: Environmental > Aquatic > Deep subsurface >... | reverse complement strand
CATTTTTCAATGGCGCAATCGTAGCCATCCGGGACCGCCTCCAGCCCCAGGTTACAACCTTCGCTAATGGCGAGGGTAAGGCCATCGTTCTGGCCAACGATGCCACAGTCAAGGCCGCCAGGGACCGGGTATTTCCGCACCTCGGCACCAGTCGCCGCAGCATAAACTACGGCAGCGACGGCTACGGCGCTGGTAAACAGGCCGGGGCCGGTGTACGCTTCGGTGCACAAGGGAGCCTGAACGGGGGGGCAAGAGCATTATCCGGTAGATACTAGGCGAAACTCCCTTCGGGGAGTCCTGGGGGATTGGCCGTCCCCAGCCGATGAGCTAGGCCAGGAAGTAAGACGATGACAACCAAAGACTTGGAATGCAGCACCTTCCAGAAGCGGCCAGCGTACCGCTACATCCGGGAGAGTGACCATCTCCCCAGCCTCAATACCGAGGAGACCGAGCCAATCGCACGAGTTAAGTTGTTTGACCCGATGGGTAGCTGGACCTGGTACATCGCGGCCTATGATCCCCAGACTCGAACAGCTTTTGGCCTGGTAGACGGCTTCGAGAAGGAGCTGGGCTATATCGACATGGAAGGGCTAGTCAATCACCGAGGGCGTTCCGGGCTTCCCATCGAGCGGGACCTGTACTGGACACCCAGGCCATTAAAAGCAATCTAGCCCACAGACCAAGGGGCCGGGGCAGGAGGTGAAGTAATGCCACAATACAAAGTGAAGTACGAAATTGAAGTAGAACTCCCAGCACGAAATCGAAAAGAAGCAGGTCGTCGGGCTGATAACATAGCTGAGAGCCTAGAGACCGTAACCCCGCCCAATAAGAGCAGTGAGTTAACCTGGTGGCCTGAAACCGCAGCAATAATGAGTGTACAGATAGAATTGTGGTAGCCCCCAGGCCCAAGGGCCAGGGTAGAGGAGAGAGGACAATGATTGAGCGGGGTATCAACGACTTGCAGACAATCCGGCACATAATACAGGATTTGGAACAGTCCATCTACCTGCTTAAATTGTCTCCCACGTCCGAGCCAGCTCTACGTGGCTTAGGTAATATCGCGGGTTTGTTAGCCCAACGTATCCAGGACCGCAGAAGCCCGCAGGCCCGGTAGGGCCGGGGTAGGAGGTAAGGAGATATGACCACCATAAACATCGAGATGATGCATTGCGACATGTACTTGAAGGGCCATTATGAGCCTGGGAACGGCACATCGTACCGTGCTATTGCGGTGCGCTGGCGGGATGCCGAATACCAACAGCATCTAGGAACAATATCGGATGGCTGGTTGGTGGTGTCGTGTAACACCGGGCGAGCATATTTATTTCAGGCCCACGAACCCCTGGCTGATAATTACATCAGGGAACATCTAGGGGGTCTGCCCGGCGATTACCCCCATTTTGGCAACCTGATACGCCGATTGATAAACCGCCCCAACTATTATCCAGACGACATGCCGGACGACATCGAAGCGTACCGGAATGAGCGGGCCGAGAGGATGCCATGATACATAACAAAGTCCTGAGAGAATCTCTGGAGCGGTTCTTCGAGAAAGCTCCGTCAAATGGTACGGTCGATGGGGTTTGCCTTTGGTGTCTCAATAGTATTTATATCGGGCAAGGTCATCAATCTGATTGTGCATGGCAGGAAGTAAACAGCCAAATTGTACGACGAGCCGAAAGGATACCATAGCCCGCAGGCCCGGTAGGGCGGAACGCTCCGCCGTAGGCGAGCCAGGGTAGGAGGATGACTAATGGACGGCTTTTGGTCTATTGGAGAGAAGGAAGCATACCAATCCGGAGTTGACTACGGGAATGGCAGCAGACCAATACGTGTAGTAGCCAAATACGAACAAGGGGGCAGCGTGGCCTTTGTTGTGGTCAAAATCCCTGGTGGTCATCACTGGGCTGGAATAGGAATGGACCAGATCTCCTACGCAGGTGCGTATCACGTGCTACAAATCTTAGAGCAAACCGACGATAAACGATTTTACCGTTGCAAAGACCTAATGTACTTCCCACTAAGAAACTAGCCCGCAGGCCCAAGGGCCGGGGTATAGAACCGTTGCTACAGCAAGCCCACGCCGCCATCGCTAAGGCCAAAGGAACACCATGATACCAGAAATTACAAAAGGGACCATCCTCAAACGCAAGGCCAGCCCGCAGTTAGTTTGGGTTGTGAGCCGCCGCCGTGAATGGTGGAATTTGTCTCCAGGCAAATATGTTTACTGGGGCTTCCGCCGAAACTCAGTTGGTGTTGCTTTCGGGCGGGAAAAGCTCATCTGCGATACCACACAACTGGAACATGGCGAGTATCTGATAATGGGGCCAGATGATATAGTAGGAGGTATTTTATGACTTGCATGGTTGGCTATCCGAACCTTACCTTATGCGGGCGGTGGGCCGGAGCGGGTCCAACAACCGGCTACCGCTCCGGTGTGACGTGTCCTCAATGTGTACGGCTGATGAGTGTAAAGCCACGAAGCGCACCGATGCCCGTTACAAGCGAGCCTTTAACTAGGGGAAGCAAATGACACAACTTCGTAATCTTACGCCAGAAGAAATCCAAGACCTCATCACATACGGTCCGAGGCGGCGGATTAAAATGACTCCCCAATTGACCACTATCCGAGCAATGAAGCCAGGTGATGGAATTCTGGTATCCCATGAGGGGCTATCCTGCGCGAATGGTAATTGTGGGTTCCGCTCAATGATAACGCGAGTACAGGCCAAGAATCCAGGGGTGCGATATATCTTCTCTCATGTCGAGGGACTTAATTCAAATGTCATGGTGACTTGCATTGCTGTCAAAAAGGAAGGACGATGAAGCGTGACCTGCGTTACTACAATGCCCGCACCTGGGCGGTGAGTCGAGCCAAGGCCATGCCGGGCGTCACCATGACGGCGGCTATCAACAACGAGCGGCTGTCCTGCACCGCTGACCAAGACGGCAGGACACATTGGAATACTTGGCAGGTTTTTGAGGAGTCAAAATGACTCCCACTGAAACACCCCTGAGCCAAGCGGAAATCAAGTGCCAAGCTTGCGGTCAGATGATCCTCGATTGGGATGACTGGTTCGGGGGACCCTGCCCCAGTGACCAGGCCACCGGGCATGCCCTAGACTGGCCCCAGATAATGTTGCTGAAGTTCAGGCTGGAGGAGAAGAAATGACCACCGAAAAGGCACTCGCCACAGTAGACCATCCTTCCACTGACGGACAGTTGGCCCCCTATGAGAAGGCAACGGACGTGATTGCCCGTGCTACCGAGTGGGCCAATGCCCTCATGGACGTGGTGGAAAAGAAAAAGCTCTACGCCATGATCAACGGGAAGAAGCACCTGGAGGCCGAAGCCTGGGAGCTAATCATGGCCTTTGACCAGGCTGGCCCCCAAACCGAATGGGTGCGCCCCATGGAAGATTTGGCGGGCATGGTGCTGGGTTACACGGCTCAGGTCAGCATCGTAAAAAGGGGGCTGGTAAAAGCCACCGCCATCATGCCGTGCGGATTCGACGACTTCCCTTGCCGCGGTAAGGAAGGCACAGCACGGGTTAAAGCTGCCATGAGCGCAGCACAGACTTGGGCTATGGCTAAAGCCTGCCGTCTCTGCTACTCCCCCGTAGCGGTTCTGGCCGGGTATGCCGCCACCCCAGCGGAGGAAATGAAGCACGGGTCAGCCCCACCCATTGCACAGTCACAGCCCCGGCCTAAGCCCACAAGGGAACGGCTCGGCACTTGCGAGGAACACAATCGGCCCTGGGGCCGGATGCCCGACGGCGGAGCGGGCCACCCGATGGGGAAAGACCAGCCGTGGCACATTCAGAGCGCAGTACCAGAGACCCCCCCAGAATATGGGAACCCCGACACCCCGCTAGGGGAGCTCCAAAGAGAGGTTGATCAGGAAATGGAGTGGGCCTCCTTCGAGAAAGACGTGTTGAAAATGCCCTGGCCGGAGTGGGTACGGTTGACCGATGCCCCTATCGAGACCGCCCGCACCCGGTGGGAAGCCTGGAAGCAGAAGCAGGAGGCCCAGCCATGAGCCGAAGTCGTATCGGAGGGTCTTATGACCTCAAGTATGTCCGAGGGTCTCACTGGCACTGTTTCCGCTGCGAATACGAGTGGACACTGGGCAACATGACCCAAACGCAGGCACATAAAGAGGACAAAGACCGTTGCCCCAAGTGCGGGAAAAGAGCGGCCGGCAGCGGTATCCAAATCCCACTTTAAGGAGGCCCAATGATAGATGAACTAAAGCGAGACCACTCTATGTTTGACCTATTGTTCGACAGCAGCGATGCCCTGTTGCTCGACAGCTATGCGTGCACCAAAAACGACCTTGACCAACTTCGGCAGCTCCTCGGACGCCTCGAAATGGAACTGTTACACCGGATGGAGCAGCGGGGAGCCACGATGATCTCCAGCGATGCCTATTCCGCCGAGGCTCCCTGGCGTTATGATTACCCGCCAGGCTGCTTTGTCGCGCTCAAGGAGGTATTCAGCGCTAGCGAATTAGCGCAGTCCTATACGCCAGCCCGCAGGGAGCTTGTCCCAGAGCACTTTGAGGACCACCCCGAAGCCTGGAACACCACCAGGGTCCTGAGCATCGCTAAGAAGCTCGGCGGCCAGGCCCAGAAGATTATCGAGCAGCAGCGCCAGCCCAAGCGGGCAAGCCTGAAGTTCACTACTAATCGGGTATCGACACTGCCCTCTTGACACCATGGCGCAGCGGGGCTATTATGAGAGTCTAGGCCGCCTGCTCACGGCTGGCCGTGGAGTCGTGAGATTCCTGAGCAGACGGTCAGCCGTAGAGGAGCGGCCTTTTATTTTATGGGCACATATACCGCCGATCAAGTCCGCCGCATCTGTGAGGGGCTAACCAGTGGTAGACGACCAAGACACATACCAATGACCGACGATGAATTTCTCGCTGTATATGACCCACAACTCTATGAGAGCCGCCTGCTACGGAAGGCCATGGAAGACATGGTATATGCCGTTAGTCGGCTTTCCCCCGACTCCCTAGCGCAACCGGAACGCCCCTGGCGTCCAGCCCGGTCAGCACCGCCTGTCCGCCCACTCTCCGGCCCCATTGATGTCCCGTGAGCGTACCGACAATGACGGCGGTAGGAGGTCTTTACCGGCTTCGCTGGGCCGAGGAACAGGTAATCATCCATCTGGAACGCTTGCACGAAAACTCTCATTTTGAGGTCACTTGCGAAATTCAAATCAACACCACGGCTGCGGGGTCGCCCAGCCACCTGCATGGCGGGAGCCGCCTGAACATTACATCCACCGAGTCTCGCCGCCGCCTAGCCAAGTATCTGACCGAAGATGTCTCACCCAACAACTGGACCGCCATGCTGGAACAAGCCAGCGTGATGGTCCTTGCCGAATGGCGGAAGGGCTCACCCATAATAGAACTGGCGAAGCATACCAAACCAGACTCTCTGGGGATGCGGGTCGCCCCGTTACTTCAGGAACGGCAGGCCACGGTGTTCTACGGAGAGGGCGACACCCTCAAGAGTTTCATGGGTTTATTTCTCGCAATGCTGGTCAGAACCGGCGAGAAACAGGCAGGACTTGTGCCAGAGCCAGGGAACGTTCTCTACTTGGACTACGAAACGGACGAAGATACCATGTGGGAACGGGCTGGGATGATCGCCATGGGATTGGCCCTGACCATACCAGACGGCCTATTCTATCGTTATATGCACCAACCCCTGGCCGTCGACATTCAGCAAATCAACCGGATAGTCCTGGACAAAGGGATAGAGTTTATCGTGGTCGATAGCGCAGCCCCAGCAGTAATGGAACCGGAGTCAGCAGCCATGACGACCGAGTATTTCCGGGCGCTGCGAAGTCTTCGCATCACATCATTAACCATCGCCCATGTTGCCAAACACAGCAAGGAAGCGGGACCTTTTGGTAGTATTTATTGGCGCAACCTACCCCGTGCCAACTTCAGGGTACAGGCCAGCCGGGAGCTAGAGCACGTCGTTGTTGGCCTAAAGCACACCAAATCCAACAATGGGAGGCGATTGCATGATTTAGGATTTCGGTTTGAGTTTGAGCCTGACCGCTTGGTGGTCGAACCCATAGATGTAAAAGATGTTCCTGAGTTAGCCCGTGGGCTTTCCCCCCTGGAGAGAATCCTTGGCGCACTGTCCCACGGCCATAAGTCGCTGACGGAACTGGTAGAGGAATTGGAACTCAGGGCGGATGTTATTTCGCCGCTCCTCTCCCGGCATCGAGAGCATTTCATCCAATTAGCCCGTGGCATTTGGGGGTTAAAAGCAAGCTAATCTTGCAATCTTGCAGTACAATCTTGCAGAAAGTGGCAGGTATCTCTCTTTCTTAAGAGAAAGAGAGAGATACCGTGCAAGATTAAGAGCGCAAGAAATGAAGGAATCTAAGGAGACCAGGGATTAACAAAGGCGTGGAAAAGGTAGGCGGCCACGGGTGATGAGGCCCTGGATAAGCTCCAGGTTCATCGGGTGGGATGCTCATCCCACCTCCCGCCTACTGCAAAGGTTCCTACCCTTGTAGGTGTTCATGGAGCACCCTGGGTAGGTCAGATGCCTTCAGGGTGCGAATGGCTTAGGCCCGCACTCTGGAGGCTCTGGCACCAATGCTGTAGGTGTAGGGGAGGTCAGTCCAGGAATAGGCGTAACCCTAATGTGGGGGAGAAGCTGAACTGTGACCCACTATGGCTCTGGTCCCGTAGTCGCCAGCAACGGGGCAATTAAAATCTAATAAGGGGTGAAGGAAATGCGTTGGTGGATTTACAACAAAGCGTTCATTGTCTTCGGCAAAACTCGCATTTGGCCCAGGTTAGGCCAGGTACTTTGGTAATTATAAAGGCTGGTGATGGAAGAATAGACAGCAGTACTTCGGTGCTAGGGGATTAGAAGGCCCCGTCCCAGGGGAAAATGTCGGGTGTAGCTGAAATATGCAGCCGTGTGGCCCTGGGCCAGCCAACTTTTAAGGGGGAATTAGGGGGGTAGGTGATGCCAGAGGGAATTAGAGAGTGGCTTTTTGCAAGTCTTATGATTCTCAGCTTTATTGGTTCGATTATCATAAGATGGAAGTTTAGGGGGGCAGATGTTAGAAAATAGCGAAATTCAATCCCTAAGAGAGCAGCTAAACCACCGAACAATAGCCCTTGACCAAACACAAGAGCGACTGGCCGAGTCCCGTGCCGCTCTAGTAGAAGCCCAGGGGTTATCTCATTATGAATGGGCATCTCGCCTGGCCGAGGCCCTGGCCGACGTGCGGGCACTGGCGGAGCTAGCTATAAGCCTGGAGAGAAACCTTCCAATCTTACAACGAGATATCGGCCACTACTCTATAGCGATTCAGGCCCTTACCGTCGGTTGCGAGGAGGTACTGGACCGCCCTAGCGTGAAGCGGGTGATGGAGGAGCAGGAAGAAACAGCGTGAATATCTATGATGAGGCTTTAGCTATAATTATAAAGGACTACAACCCACATGACCCCACTGAGGTCAAGGACATGGGTATGCACGAAGGGGGAATAACAGCAAAGGTTATCTACCACAAGAAAGAGAAATACTGGCTTACTAATATCAACGGTAGGTATTTCTATGAGTTCCAGACCCGTAGCGCGGCCCTGACTTTTGTTTCTGGCTTGATGTTAAAGATGTCAACATTACCGGAGAGTTGATTGAGGCACAAGATGCCAAGCACTGAGACCATGCCCCCAACTAAACATGCCCATTGTTTCTGTAGAGCCAGTACATCTGAAACGCTGAGTTGCTGTCGCTGTATTCAGGATGTAGAGCTTGCGGCCCTGCGGGAGCAACTGGTCAAGGCCGAGGTCCTTGTATATGATTTAGCAACTGTGACAATGGAGCATCCTGGCTGGCAGGGATACCCCAGAACCTGGAAAGTAATCAATCATCCTAGAATACAAGAGATACTAAAGCGGCCCATAGTCAGCCAAACGACGGATAGGCTAGGAGAGTAACTGGCCGAGTCCCAAGCCAATACGGTAATGCGTACTGAGGAGCGCCCTATCGTAAATGTGCAAGCCCCTATAGCTCGGCGGGGGAAGGTGATATGGGATGAACCCCTGACCACCGCCGAGGCGTGAAGCGGGTGACGGAGGAGTAAGATCCTGAAAACGCACCAACAGACTGAGACCATGACCCGCAGTGAATCGGAACGATTCTGGGCTAAAGTGCTTAAAACAGACACTTGCTGGCTTTGGACTGCGGGGAAGAATAGTAAAGGCTATGGTATTTTTTATCTATCTAAGCCCTCTTCCCCTCAAATCGTAGCCCATCGTTACAGTTATGGTCAATTGATTCCCGAAGGATTAACGATTGACCATCTCTGTCGAAACAAAGCATGTGTAAATCCATCACATTTAGAAGTAGTCACAATGCGAGTAAATATCTTGCGTGGCAATGGAGTCACCGCTCAAGAGGCTAAAACAACACATTGCCCTCGGGGTCATCCTTATGACCTATTGAATACCTATATATGGCAGGGAGAACGACACTGTCGGACTTGTGGGCGATACCCGTTCAGAAAATCACGGGCTAAAAGGAGTGTAGTATGAACTCCCCCGCCGAGGCCCTGCTAGGGCTGGCGGGGCTGGAGGAAGACTGTCCTGAAATAAGAGGAGCTGTAGCGTTCCCATTCTGCGAAAGCCATTGTGCGTGCGAGCATCACAAGCCTTGGCGCTGCAAAGTCTGTGGGGGCACCGGCAAGGTGCCTGTCCTGCCAGGGCTAAGGGAACCATGTTCCTGTGCCCTAGCCTTTACCGCTAACTTACCTGACAGCTTATGTCGAGAGTGTAGAATCCGGTTCGAGGTTGGACTAACTCATCTGGAAAAAGCGTTGCCGTGCCTACGTTGCGAGGGCCGTGGCTGGCTCCCGAAGCAGGGGCGGGATGCGCTGCATGATGCGATGCACAAGGATGGCTGGGATATAAATACTAAATGGTCGGCACGTGGCGGTCGTTGGGTTTGGTTCGAGAAGCATCAGTATCAAAGCCCATATTTGGGGGACCATTACTATGCTTCAGAGGTTGACGACTGGCTGGCCGCAGTCAAGGCCATGCAAGTGGCGGGGTACAAGTGAACTTCCACGTTGATCTGGTCCCCGCATCCAAGGCCCGCCAGGTGCTGCTAGCCAGCATGACCGAGAAGGAGTTTGCTCAGGCCGTGGTGGAGCTGGCACACCTTAATGGCTGGATGTGCGCTCACTTCCGCCCAGCCATGACCGGTCGAGTAGATAAAAGGGGTAGGCCGATATGGGTAACTGCGGTACAGGCCGACGGTGCGGGTTATCCTGATTTGACTCTGGTACACCCTGAACGTGCTGAAATCATCTTTGCTGAGTTAAAAAAAGAAGGGGCCAATCCTTCCCCAGAACAGGAGGAATGGCTAGCGGCATTGAGGGCCTGCGAGACGGAGACGGTCGTTAAGGTGTACGTTTGGCATCCGCACGATCTGGACGTAATTGCGGCCATCCTGGGCAACGCAGGGCCGTGATACCAGCGAAGGAGACGTGAGCTGAAGGAGTTGGATGTCAATGGGTGAAGTAACCACTATCTCTTGGACCAACGCTACCTGGAACCCCGTAACTGGATGCACCAAGGTTAGCCCCGGTTGCTCCCGGTGCTACGCTGAGGCCATAGACCATCGCTTTGACCATGACAAGGTGGGGAAGCTACCGTGGGACTTCCCCGTTTCCAAGGGGGGCAGGGGTATAACGCTTCATCCAGATCGCCTTGACTTACCTTTGCGGTGGAAGCGGCCCCGGATGATATTTGTCAATAGCATGAGCGACCTGTTCCACGAGGATGTGCCCTTTGAGTTTATCGCCAAGGTCTGGGACACGATGTTTGACACGAGTGGATTGTCTGGCACCGTCAAACACGTCTACCAGATACTGACCAAGCGCCCAGAGCGGATGCTGGCCTTCGACCGATGGATGAATGAGACTCAATTTCGCCGGACTGACCAGGACAATATCTGGAAGGGCGTCTCGGTAGAAAACCAGCTATGGGCTGAACGCCGCATCCCTATTCTGGCTGAGATACCGGCGGCGGTGAGGTTCGTCAGTGTGGAGCCGCTGCTGGGGCCGGTGGACTTGCGCGCTTGGCTGCATGGCAACTGCGAAGCCTGGGGTGGTACTGCTGATGGGCGTGTCCTCGACTGGGTCATCTGCGGTGGTGAGTCCGGCCCCCGCT
>Ga0213870_1001567_pt1 | contig 10219 bp, 9 predicted proteins | sample WICALVC2017_Meta_FD_160119 | JGI IMG/M metagenome (GOLD analysis project Ga0213870, IMG submission 160119) | Freshwater microbial communities from subterranean cave lake in Wind Cave National Park, South Dakota, United States - WICALVC2017 | ecosystem: Environmental > Aquatic > Deep subsurface >... | reverse complement strand
AAATTAAAATCCTCCGGTTCGATGACGAACTTTTGCTTGCAGTTCTGACAAATTTTATTTTCACTAGTCATTATGATTATCTTGAGCACTATGAACCTTCATAGCACTATGAAGGTTCATAGTGCCTCTATACAATTTCTGCGTTATAACATTGCTCACAATATACTATCTCTGGTCTCTCGGGGGCATAGGAAGTTTCGAATTCGTTGGGACAGTGGTTTGAGCCGTGGAAATGCTTTACGGTGTTTTTATATACATAATTAGAGCCGGCTTGCGGTGGGCCGTTCGGCACTGAGCTCACGGCCGAAGTGCTTGTCGAACCCGCGCAAATACATTTGCGGTGCCAGAGATATACAGGATTTCTGCGCTCAAGCCGTTCGTAATGACGGCAGTTCGGACATAAGGTCGGCAAAGGAATATTCATCTGGCGATAGAACTGAAGCTCTTGCGTAACGATACGAAATGCTGTTGAACATTGATGAGCGCATTTTCCCACATGAGCACATCCAATCACTTCTTTTACAAAAGAATCCGGCACTTCCTTTATAGAATTAGGAATCTGGCTTGTGGTTTTTGTGATGCTATAGTTTCGTTCTTCTGGCTCCCGCCATAGGTATCCCTGCGTTTCTGCCTGCTCGCGCGTGAGCGGGTAATTCTCCTGTGCTACTGTTTCGTTATAGGCAAAAGGAGAAAGTTCCGGAGGAAAGAATTCGCCGTATTTATACACGCGTCCCTTAGAATCCACGTAGGGCATGATGTTCAGGTGGTCAATAATCTTGGGCATCAGTTTATCGTATTCTTCTTTGGAATACTGTTTATTCAAGATGCAATATTCTCTAGTGCGGATGCCAATGCAGCCGAAAAGGTTTGCGGAAGCCGAACATATATCACTGTATTGCACATGATGAGATCCATCTACGATATTACAGAAAAAGACGTTTTGAACTTCTTCGTTGCCGATGCCCTCATAGACAAACTGGCTACTGCCCATGCCATAGCAATCTGAAATTTCCTTGCTGGTGAATACCCACGATGAATAACGCGCATTTTCCAGTTCAAATCCGTCAAATACCCAGTGTGCATTCTTTGCGTTTCCAAGGTGATCGCCCAGAGAATTGACGCAATTAGTAAGTTTGGCGAAGCGGAAGATAGATTTCTTTTTTATCTCCTCAAATTCACGGAGTAGTCTTTCTTGTGTGGCGCGGCTGCCGAGATCAATATTCACAGTCCGCATTGCGAATTCTTCTTTTGTTAATCGTTCCCCAAAAAGAACATGTGATGCCGAGCGTAAGTTCACGCCTCCCAAGCAATTCTGGCAATTGCGGGAATCCATGAGAAATCCGCTTTCCACACATGCTTCTGCCTCCTGTAAAAATCTGCCCCGGTATGACTTTTGAACATCAACAGACTCGTAAAGCCCTTCTGAATAGTGCGTATAAAGGGCATCAAAACAATTGCGAAGCGCTACCGCGCGGGCCGCATAGGCGGTATCTTCACAATCCCGAAGAGCAAAGGAAAGGTAAGTGTTTTTATTAGAATACGATTGTTGTGTGTATTCCGAATTAAAACATTGCTGCTGCCACATTGCCAAACGAGGCACTTTCTCTATAAGCGCGCGGAGCTGTGCAAAAAATGGTTTGGAAAAATTATACTCCGCCCCGAAACTCAATGGATCCCACCGATCGGAAGTCCAACATTCATAGCAATATACGGGGAAAGGTGCTTCAGATGGATAAATCGCAAGTATGCTCTTATTGCAAGAATTGCAATTGCGTTTATATAACGTCCGCTCATTGCGCCAGACAAAACGTCTTTGACGCCTGCAGGGAGGGCACCATGTCGGCGGCGGGACTTTTAATTTTTCATAGAAATTAAAATCCGAAGCGTCTATTTCAAAAGAAGTCTTACAATTTTGACAAACTTTTGTTTCAGAACCACTCATGGATTTAGCGATAGACAGAGCGAAGTCCAGCACCGAGCTTGCTCTGGTGCTGTGGCTCCGGTTCGATAGTGAACTGGTTTTTACAGTTTTGGCAGGTTTTATTTTCACTAGTCATTATTTTGTCGAATACTATGGGCGCTATGAAGGTTCATAGCGCTATGACATATCATAGCACCTCTATGTTAAACTACTTCGGCGTTATAACATTGTTCGCAATACACGATTTCTTTTCGTTCCGGGGCATAGGAGGTTTCTCCTCCTTCGCCCTCCGGGCTTCGGCGGACTGCACGAGCTTTTGTAAAGTTATACCACTTCTGATTGATAACACTGCTCACAATACACAATTTCTGGTCTGTCTGGACTGTAGCTCGTTTGAAATTCGTTGGGGCAGTGGTTTGAGCCGTGGAAATGAGTTGCTGTGTTTGTATAAACGCTACGTTCAGATCTTACGCCTGCACAAGTACAACGGCGGTGCCATAACTGTAAAGGAATTCTCTGTCTTAATCTTTGATAGTGACGGCAGTTAGGACAGAGTTCTGGCAGTGGCAGATTTAACCGCTGATAGAATTGGAGTTCCTGATTAATAATTTTGAAAGCGGTAGTGCATTGCTCATTACACTTACCCTCATGAGCACAGCCGATAACCTCCTGTGTTATTGAATCAGAAATATCTTTTATACGATCCGGTATGCGATTAGAGGGCATTGTAACGCTGTAGCTCCGTGTATCCGGATCGCGCCATCTATATCCTTTTGTCAAAGTTTCTTCCTTGGTGAGCGGGAAATACTCTTGGGCAATGGTTTCGTTATAAGCCCATGGTGAAAGACGGATTGGAAAGAATTCTCCGAATTCGCCGTTTTTCTTCATGTGTTCTATGGCTTGCTCTTTGTGCCGTTCATAATCTTCTTTACTGTACTGCTTATTTAAAATACAATATTGTTTATTCCGAAGCCCGCTACAGCCGAAAAGGTTTGAACAACTATGGCAATTTATTGAATAGTAAATGTCGTTTGAATTATAAACAGTCAACGTTCCCAAGAGACGATTTACTTCGTTACAATCAACTAACTCATAGGAAAGCTCAACGCGCCACGGACCCATTGCATCGGCAGTATCTTTTACCTGCATGGCGTGGATAAGATTCTTAGAGTCTTCAACCTCTCCGTGAATATCAAAACAATTCAGGCAATTTTTTGAATTATGAATATTGTTTCCAGTAACACGGCTAGATCCGACAATATAGGCAAAGCGGTGCACAGCGCGAGGGTAAATTTCCTCCCAGAATTTTTTCTTTAGCTTCTCAATTGACTGACGGCTTTCTAAGTTAAATTCTTTAAGTTTCTCGACGTATTCTTCCTTAGGATACTGTTTATTCCAAATGCAGTAAGATTTATTTATCAAATTCGAGCAACCGAAACAATTCGTGCACCCGCGACACTCATAGAGAAACCAGGAATCAGTACAGTTACGACAGTTGACCGAATAACGAAGCTCGTAGGATTCTCGACAATCAACACATTCGTGGCAAAGTTCTGATTTCTCAACGACAAACAAATCCTGTGAATCGCGGTTGTGCATTGATTTATTGCTGTAACGAACCTGTTCATTACCTCCGGATCCAAAGATGAGGTAACAACCTCTGTTCTGTTCAACAAAATTGGTATAATCGCTGTCAACTGAATTGATATTGGCAAGCGTAAGAAGCGGCGCCGTTTTCAGTAGTTCTGTAAATTGTTCAAAAAACGGTTTTGAGAAATCATAATCTCTGCCATAAGCTAAGGGATCCCATTCATCTGACCACCAATATTTTGCATCATAAACAACGTACGGCGTATCGGGTGCATACATAGAGATAATATCTTCAGTATGGCCCGGCGCACTGCATCTTCGCTTATAGAGCGAACGTTCATTACGCCAGCTCATGCGGCGTTGGGCACGACATCTAGGACAATAAGTTGGAATCGGAACCTCCAGCCGTTCGTAAAAGGCAAGGTCATTCGGTTCAATGACAAATTGATTTTTACAGTTTTGACAGGTTTTCGCTTCAGAACTCATACACGCCAATTATAACTAATTTCCTCCAACCTAGAAAGTAAATTATCTTTTCGCAGTAACCATAAGTGAAGCCGAGTAAGAAATTCGCGAACGCAAGGCAGATTTTTTGTTAATAAAGCCGGATGGCCGGAAAACCTGCCTAAATTTTGCGAAGCAAAACTTTGGCGGGGCAAACGGCGTAAAGCCGCGAGGCGGCCACGCCGCTTTTCGCGGGAGCCGTCCGGTTTATTTCAAAAAATCAACTGTAGTGAGCTGAATTTCTGGGAGGCGGAACGGGTTATGAGAAAAGATAATTTACGCCTATTTCTTTTTCCTCAAAAAAGTAGGTATTTCCCAAATGTCAGCTTCGGAATCCAGAGCTTCTTTTTTCTTATCAACTATTTTAATTTTTTTGTCCGTATCGTCGTCTCCTTTCGCCGCACGCATTGGCTTTGGTTCATTAAAGAGCGTTGGTGACGCTGGCTCAACCGATCTTACCAGCTGGCCGTTAAAGCCAGTGGCAATCAAGGTAACTTTAAGAGCCCCAGGTTTTAATTTCCGGTCATAATAAGCGCCGAAAATGATTTTGGCGGCCGGATCAACCGAGGCCGCGATGACCTTAGCCACCTCGTTGATTTCGTTCATCTTAAGATCGCGGTTGCCGGCAATGCCGAAAAGCACTCCTTTAGCCCCGTCAATTGAAACTTCTAAAAGCGGGGAATTAACCACTTGATTTACGGCAGTTAAGGCCCGTTCCTGGCCGCTACCCGTACCGATGCCGACCAAGGCCGGACCGGCATCCTTCATAACAGCTTTTACATCGGCAAAATCAAGATTAATAATGCCCGGCATGGCAATAAGTTCAGCAATGCCCTCAACGGCATATCGCAAAACATCATCAATGTATTCAAAGGCCTTGATTAAAGGCGTATCCTTGCGGATAACGCTAAAAATCCGGTCGTTGGGGATGACGATAAGCGTATCAACTTTTTCCTTAAGTTTTACTAAAGCGTCTTGGGCAATGCGGGTCCTTTGTGCCCCCTCAAAAGTAAAAGGCTTGGTAACGACGGCAATAGTCAAGGCGCCGGACTCTTTGGCGGCCTCGGCTACCAAGGGGCCGGCTCCCGAACCAGTGCCGCCGCCCAAACCAGCAGTGATGAAAACTAAGTCCGCGCCTTTGATGGACTCGGTGATTTCCGCGCGGTTTTCCTCGGCTGCCTGGCGGCCCAAATCAGGATTCATGCCAGTGCCCAAGCCGCGCGTTAAATTCTTGCCGATATAAATTTTTCTTTTGGCTTGGCAATAATCCAAATCCTGGGCATCGGTATTAATGGCGATAAATTCAATGCCCTTTACATTAATATCGTTCGACATGCGGGAGACGGCGTTGCCGCCGCCGCCGCCCACGCCAACGACTTTAATTCTGGCTGAATAATTATTAGAGTTATTTGCTTCTTTCCTGGTTTTTTTCATAATCGCTTCGCTATACGCGATGCTAATATACTAATTCATGCTAATGATACGAATATCATACTAATTAGTATTTTATTAGTATCATTCGTATGTCATTAGTATATTAGTATCTCATAAGTATCATTAGTATGCATTCGTATATCGGTATCGCTCTTAAGGTACGAAGTGTTTAAACATCCTTTTTACAACGCCCCTAAGAGATAGACGCGCGCCTCTTGATTCAACGGTTCGGTCGTGGCCGGTAAGTAAAAGCCCCAAGGCGCAGGTGAATTCCGGGTCTTCCAGTTTTGCGGCTATCTCGTTGCTTTTAATATCTAAAAGAGAGACTGTCGGGATACCGATTTGAGCCGAAAGCTTAAGTTCTTGACGCGCTAAATCTGGAACGCCCGGGAGTTTGGCGCCGCCCCCCGTGAGGACCACGCCCGCTGGCAGGCGTCCGGCCTTACCAGTATCCTTAAGTTCATTATTAACCAACTCCAAGATTTCCGCAAGTCTGACTTCAATAATATCGGCGATAAATTTCTTGGGCACCGTGCCTTTGGATTTAGAATCAATTTTAGCGAGCTCCACGGCATCGCGAACCGAAACCTCCCGAGCCAAGGCAGAGCCAAAAGTTAATTTGATGATCTCCGCGGTCTCGATCGGAATCTTAAGGCCGATCGCCAAATCATTGGTGATGTTGCCGGAACCCACCGGAAAAACCGCGGCATGCAAAAGCTTATTCTCTTCAAAAACGCACAAACTGGTCTTGCCAAAACCGATATTTATAAGCGCCACCCCCAGTTCTTTTTGATTCTTGGTAAGCACGGCGCGCGCATCGGCAAGGGCCCCTAAGACCAAACCGCTCAAGTTACCGCCCAAGATTTCCACACATTTGCTTAAATTTTTTATGCCCGGCGTAAAAGCGTCAATGATTAGGCTATTCACCTCCAGGCGGTTCCCAATCATGCCCAAAGGATCGCGGATGTCTTTGACGCCATCAACAATGAATTCCTTGACGATTGAATGGAGCACCATGCGGTTGGGCGGTATATTTATGGCTTGGGCGCTCTGGATCGCCCTGCTTACGTCATCCTGATAAATCTCGTAATCGGCGCGCGAGACCGCCACCACGCCAATCGAGGATTGAACCTTGACGTCGCCGGAGCCAACGCCCAAAAAAATGCCGATATCCGAAGCTTTGCCCATCTTTTTAACTTGTGATAATACCGGCGAGAGCGCTTGGGTAACCTCACTGATATCGTCTACCACGCCCTTCCTTAGCCCGGCCGAGGGCATCTTAAAAGCATCAACTAAGGATGGCTGATTGTCTCTTTTAACCTCTCCTATAACAACTTTAATGGTGTGGGAACCGATATCCAACCCGATAAGTAAATTGCTCATTAACTTAATTACTTAATAACTTAAATAACTGTTGCTCTTTCTTCTCCATTTTGATTCTATCAGCTTTTTCCTTATGACCATAGCCCAAGAGATGCAAAAATCCATGCGTGAGCATTAAGAAAATGTCTTCTTTATGGTTTTTTATATAGTCGGGGTTTAAATAAATTTCGCCTAAAAATCTGCCCTTGATATCGGGGCGAGGAAAGTTTTTTGGAGCTCTAAAAGCCAATACGTTCTTATTCATAAATCTGCCATTAACCAAATAAATCTCTGCGCAACCGCCGCGGCTTTTAGTTAAAGAAATAATCTTTTTCGCCGCCGCGTGAACTTTTCTCTTTAAATCTTGGAATCGCCTATCCAATAGAACGATTGCTACAGCCGGCCCGGTCTTCTTAGAACTAACCATCTAGCGCTAGTTTCTTTTTGACCAAATCGCCGACTGTTTTGGCATCGGCTTTGCCGCGCAATTCTTTCATGACCGCTTTCATGGCTTGCCCGAAGTCTTTAACTCCTGTTCTCTTTAAGATCTCGTGAACGGCTTTTTCCGCCTCGGCGTTGCTTAACTGCTCCGGCAGGTAATTTTGAATAACCAGAAGTTCCTGCGCTTCCTTATCAGCTAGATCCGGACGCTCGCCCTTCCTAAAAATATCAATAGATTCTTTGCGCTTCTTGGCCTCGGAGGTTAAGACTTGGATAATTTCTTCCTCGGTCAAAACGTCGGAAGAGCTACGAGAATGCTTCTCTATTTCTTTATTATGGAGAGCGGCCAAAACCAACCTTAAAATCCCTGTCCGAAACTGCTCGCCGGATTTCAAAGCCGTTTTTAAATCGTTTTTTAACTGTTCCTTCAACCCCATACGCTTACGCTAACACGATACCAATATACCTGCCTGCCGGCAGGCAGGCGAATGGCTACTAATGATACGAATAACATACTAATAAATACATTCGTATTTTATTAGTATCATTCGCATGCATTAGTATATTAGTATCGCGATTATATTATCCCCAATTTTTTTGCCCGCGCAAATTCCGCCTTCTTCTTTACCCGGTGCAAAGCGGAAAGCCGGCGCTTAATGCGGCTTACCGGACGCGCCCGGAAACGCCTTTTCTTGGCTTCTTTCAAGACGCCGCTCTGCTGGGTCTTTTTGGTAAATCGGTAAATAAGCGAGCTTGCCGATTCACCTTCGCGTTTTCTTACTTCCATGTTCGCTGCGCTCTATCAACGAATTACGAATCTTTTACGAATCTACGAATTCGTAAATTCGAAGTGGATTCGCTATTCGTTGATGAATTTTCTTATTTTCTTCGCTATCTCTTTAATCGACTCTTTGGGCGGGTTATCGACTACCGAATGGATGGAGCTTCCCCCATCATTGGAGAATCTGGGAATAATATGAATATGCAGATGATCAATAACTTGGCCACTTACTTTACCATGATTAATGCCAATAGTGAAACCCGAAGGCCTAAGCGCCGTCTCTATCATATACGCGGTCCTTTGAACGACTTCAAATACCGGCCCCAATTTTTCGCGCGGCAGGTCCAAGATAGTCTCGGCGTGGATCTTGGGGATCACCATGGCGTGGCCAGGACTTTTGGGATGAATATCCAAAAACGCCACTGTTTCACCATCTTCATAAATAATCTCTGCCGGTATTTCCTTCCGAGCAATTTTACAAAAAAGGCAATCGGGCATACTTGGTCTACTTATTAATAAATTTATCGTAATTTCTTTTTTATGACCCCCGCGAGTTTCTTAAGCGACACTACCTCTTGAAGGCCGGTTTTTAAATCTCTAATGATGATGCTCTCCTCGAAAGCCTCTTTTTGACCGAAAATTAACGCCAGGGGCGACCCGATCTTATCAGCTACCCGGAGTTGCGCTTTAAGAGATTCTTTAGCTAAAGATTCAGTAACAGCAATGTCAGCTTTGCGAAGTTCTTCAATTAAAAGCAGGCTCTTTTTCTTGGCTAAATCGCCAATATGAATAAGGAAAATTTTAGGTTTGCTTTTAATACCTAGATTGATGTTCTGGGATTTGATTACTTCGATCACGCGTTCAAGCCCGGCTGCCCAACCAACAGCCGGCGAGCTCCGGCCGCCTAAGAGTTCAATCAAATAGTCATATCTGCCGCCGCCGCCCAAAGAAAAATCAGCGCCTTGGGAAAAAACCTCAAAAACCGTCTTAGTGTAATAATCAAGTCCGCGCACTAAATGATGATCAAGATTATAGGGCAAAGATAATTCCTCGAGGTATTCAAGCACGGCTTTAAAATGATTGTGGCAAGGAGCGCACAGATGGTCGATAATGATGGGCGCGTCCTTTTTAAGCTCCAGGCATTTCCCCTGCTTGCAATCCAAAAGCCGCAAGGGATTTATCTCGAGCCGACGCAGACAATCGCCACAAAGCGAATCTTTCAAATTTTTATAGTAGTTTTGGAGTTCCTTGCGGTAGGCCGGCCGGCAGTTCTTACAACCAATAGTATTTATGGCCACCGTGAGATTTTTAATTTTTAACGCCTCTAACAGCCTGCAAAAAACTAATATTACTTGAGCGTCATAGATGGGATCATCCTCATTTGAGATAATATCAAAATCAATCTGATGAAACTGGCGAAAGCGGCCAGCTTGGGGCTGTTCGTACCGAAACATAGGTCCATCGGCATATACTCGGAAAGGCGACCCAAGCTGACTAAGTCCATGCTCAATATAGGCGCGGGTTAAAGCGCCAGTGCGCTCGGGACGGAGCACCAAACGTTCCTTACTTTTGGTTTGCACAAAAAACATCTGCTTCTCCACAATATCAGTGGCCTCCCCGACTGCACGTTCAAAAACTTCCGCGCGCTCCAAAATCGGCGTATCCAGCCTTACAAAGTTATAGAAATCGGCAATCTCCCTCATGATTTTCCTGACTTTCTCCCAAAGTGGCTGATCTTGAGGCAATATATCATGCATACCCTTCGGGCTCTGGACAATGACGATTTTTTCTTTTTTAGCTGGTTTGGGCATGCCGTTTTTGTCTAAATTTTCAAGCCCGTTTGTGACGCAGAAAATTTAGCCACAAAAACGAGCACCCCGCACATAAATTTAACCGGATGACCATTGTTTTTAAAACGGTTAGTGCGAGATTGATTTTTCTTATTAATCTTTTTTGCTTCCATAAATTTATGTGCGGGGTTAAGGTTTTCTTGACAAATTTTGTTCGTCCTCTAGAACTCCAAAATTTGTAGAAAGCCCTTAATATACGGGTGCTTCAAATAAGCCGAAATCCTGAATCGGCAAGATACGCAGTCTTGCTACGCCAATAATATCCTTGCGGCCCACGGCGCCCCAGTTACGAGAGTCAAAGCTGTGATTGCGGTTGTCGCCTAAAACAAAATACTT
>Ga0213870_1001566_pt1 | contig 10234 bp, 12 predicted proteins | sample WICALVC2017_Meta_FD_160119 | JGI IMG/M metagenome (GOLD analysis project Ga0213870, IMG submission 160119) | Freshwater microbial communities from subterranean cave lake in Wind Cave National Park, South Dakota, United States - WICALVC2017 | ecosystem: Environmental > Aquatic > Deep subsurface >... | reverse complement strand
AGAAGTTTCCTGGATGGTTAGATGGAAAGATCAAGCACTATCAGAGGTGGTATAATGAGAAGAGGTTTCATAGAGGCGTGAATGCTTATCCATATGAACTGTATACTTAGGAACTTGACTTAACAAAACCGAAACTATTTTATATTTATTTAGTTTATTAATTTCTTGAGGTTTAAGGTGTTCGCGCATTTTAAATCTCCCAACCTTAGCTTAGGCTTTGGTTGGCACTCTTAATTACTGTTTGATTTCGTAAGTATTATAAGTACCGAGAGACACTATATTCAAACGTGGAATGTCTGCTTTCTCGTGTCTCTCTAACCTAAGCTTAGGTTTATATCAGAAATACGTTAACCTTTATAAACCTTTTGTTTTAGCCGTTTATGCCGTTGCAACATTTAAGGGCAAAAAGGGCAAAAGCTTATATATAAGTTAAATATTATAGTTCTATGGCAAAAATCGGCTCTTTTGAATATCCAGACTTTCACTTCAAAAGTTTGTTAGAAGCAATAGAAGTATTAGTAATAAAATTTAATGGAAAAGTAAGTAGTAGTAAGACCTTTGCAGAAGCATTAAAACATAAATCCGACAAATCGGGGGCTTTTTTAAGGAAGATAGCAGATTTAAGAAGATATGGTTTAATTGAGAAGAGAGAACTCATAGCAACAAGTATAGGTAAGAAAATAGCTAAACCATTAAGAGGCGAAGATGAACGTAAGGAAAATATTAATATTGCTATTAAAAATATACCTTTATGGATTAAACTATATGAAAGATTAAAAACTAAGACTCCTAATTTAGATGAGTTCAAATTACAATTAGCAGAAGTTACACAAGACGAAGACGATACAAGAAAGAACGCTGACAAAATTAGAAACTTATATATAGAAGCTATGTCTAATTATAGTGATAATCTAGAGGCAAAAAATAACGGTGATTATAGCAATTACGAAAATGTCTCTAATATTCCAGAGGATAAAAAAAATATGATAGATGCCAAAGCTGGGGAGGTTTATATTAAGTTACCTAGAGATAAAGCCTCTATTAAAGTGGCGGAACAATTAATTAAAATATTGGAAACTCAAATAAATTCTGAACCCGAAAATAAATAATTACCTTCTATGCTTCTTGATTACTTCTAAAATATCTTTAAATAACATTTCTGTCCTTTTATCTCTTAATTTTATTGCTATTTTATGCTTCAGGATGTACTGAATTAGAAAGAAAAGTGATCATAGAAGAGGAGCTTGATGAAGAAGTTGAATCAGAAAGTATTGTAGAAGATACTAACGAAGTTGAACAAGTACCCCGAGTGGAAGAGCCAGAACCCATAAAGGAAAGTACTTCTGAAGTTATAGAAGAAGAAACTCCAAAGGGTAATCTTGTAATAACTCCTGCTACAGTAAATGCTGGAGACATAATTACTATAAAAGGCACGGCATCGGGTGATAGAGGTTTTTTAAGGGAGCTAACATTTTATCCAGCTGAAAAAAAATTACGTATAGGAGAAACAAAAGCCTGTAGAAAATCATCTTATTGTTTTGAAGCATTTAATCAGGAATATAAACTTAGCGAAAATTTAAAACCAGGTCAATATTATGCTAAAATTTATGATAGGGATTTAAATGATTATGTTTATGGTTATTTTATTGTAATATGAATAATAAATCAAGATCAACAAAACTAAAACATTTTAAAAATGGACAGTGATCAAATTTTGGTGATAATCTCAAGCTTGTCTAAAATAGATGAAGATGATTCTATCCCAAAAAATATTCGTTTACACATAAAGAATGTTATTATTACTTTAGAAGAAGGAAAACAAGTAAACATAAAAATTAATAGGGCCCTGGAAGGATTGGAAGAAGTCAATAGAGATCCAAATTTGCCTATGTATACTAGAACTCAAATATGGAGTATGATTTGTGCACTAGAACAAACCTTGTCAGTTTATGAATAAATTAAATGAAAAATATAAATTGGAGGATGATTATAAAAATTGGCTAGAGATTGGGTTGGTTTAAAATGTTGGCCATTACTTCAATTAAATGCTTCTTCTTGCTAATCACCTCTTTTTATGTGCAGCCGCATGCGAGAGGAGAGATTGAACCCAACCCAATTGGCTAATAGAGTTATATTATAAGAAGAGAAATAATTATAACAGATTTCAATAAGGGAGATTCTAAATCACAAGAAATACATAAAATAACGTGCTTTGAATGTGGTAAAGAAGTGAAGGTTCCATTCAAGCCCATAGAAGGCGGATCAGTTTATTGTCAGGAATGTTATAGAAAAATAAGTGATGAGTGATTCTTTAATTATTATTTATGGGGGGAATGGACTACTTATCTTTTAAAAAGATGGTAACGAAAAATAAAGGAAAAATCTTGATTAAGGAAATTGTTATTAATGATACCTTTGACGTTAATCGCTTGCTGAAAACAATGAATAAAACGCCGTTTATTGCTCTGATCAATGTCAAAAAATTAAGAAAAAATAAATCAGAATTTAAAATAGAAGCCAGAAGTAGCTATTATGGACATGGCATATTAATCTTTACTCTAGAGTGATTACAATAGAAAAGTTTATAAATCAATTTTTAATTCTACAAATGTGATTTTATTAGCAAAATGGCAAAATATACAAGCTTAAAGGATTTTTTGAAGGTGGAGCATCAGTGTGAATATAAAAAAATAATGCAGGGTGCAAAAAAACATAGTTTAGCCTATAAGAGAAAGGTTACTTTTGATGAATATGTAGGCATGCTATGTGCCGAAAATCCGAAAATTAGAGCTTTAGTCCAAGTAAGAGATCCTAATTTTATTACAGATGAAGATCTAGCTAAACTAGAACAATTACTAACGCAACCAAACTTAACAGATATTGGCAAAAAAGTTCAAGGTTTAGGAAAAGTTTCTCAATTTATGAATGAGCAAGATAGCACTAAAGTAAGAAGAAGAGTAGCTCAAGAACTTTATGATTCTATGGAAGAAGAGCAAAGACAAGGTTACAATCCAGATGCTTTAAGCGAAGTTCTTAGGGTTTATATTCCAAAAATGAATGTAGGAGTTTTTTCTATTCCAACTAGTGGAAATGGTAATGAAAACAATGATAATCCTGAAGAATTTATTAGGCAAAATGAAAGTATATTCAAGGATCACTCAGAGATTGCTAGAAGGCTTCTAAAAAGATATCATCTAGAGCAATTGCAGAAGATAAAAAGCCCTGATGAAGCGAAGAAGTATTTGGAAGACAAACTCTAATTTCTTTATTTTCAATTCGCGGGAATAAAAATGAGAAAAAGAAAAAGTAATAGGACTGAAAAGAAAAAACCTGCAGGATTCTATAGTGAAATGAGCGACGACGAATTATTAGCCAATATCACCGAGAATCATAGAGGAAAATCAATAACTGAATTTAGGTTAGATTGCTGGGGGGCTTATGATGTTACAAGAGAAAGAAGATTTATGGATAAATTAGTCAAAAGCGGAATTATAATGAGAAAAGCTACAAAACGAGGTTTCTTTTCTGATATGAGTGATGAAGAATTAATAGATTATATTACTGAAAAGTATATAGGAAGAACTCTGGGTGATCTTCACCGAAATAGAGCCATATATATTGCGCGAAAGAGGGGTTTAGTTGATGGTCTTGTTAAAAAAGGAGTATTGATACGAAGTCATAGATATAACTTCTTTTTACAAATCACCGATGAAGAACTCATCGATTATATTTCTAGGCAGCATAACGGTAAAAAAATAATTGAATTTCAGGAAAAAGATAACAGGGCATATAAAACAGCACGTGAACGTAGGCTTCTTGATAAATTAGTTGAAAATGGGGTACTAGTAAGGAAATCTCGAGCAGGATATTTTTTTAGAATGGAAGATGGCGAATTAATAGATTACATAGTTAAAACTCACAAAGGTAAAACATTGACAGAATTTTCAAAAGACGACAGCCGTGCTTATGAACATGCACGTAGAAGGGGACTCATTAATAACTTGCTAAAAGAAGGAGTTTTATTAAGATTGCAGAATAAATCCTCAACAAATATTAAAGAAAGAGTTATTCAATTGCTTACATTTACAGATAACTCATATTTAGAGATTGCAAGGGGTTGTAAAATTGATAGGGGTACCGTACTAAGAATTACAGATAAAGCAATTGAAGAAGGCGGACTAGATTCTGAGTATAGAAGACCAAACGGTGCTTTATATTTAACCAATGTAAGATCGTATTCTCAAAAAAAATTAGAGGAGATTTTAGAATGAAGACTAAAGTTAGAAGACCAAACGGATTTTTTAGTGGAACAAGCAACGAGGAAATTTATATATGGGTTTTTGATAGGTACAGAGGCAAGACTTTAGGCGAATTTAAAGAAGATGACGCAAGTCTTTACAACGTCGTTTGCCAAAGAGGGATTATCAATGAGTTAGTCACAGATGGTGTGTTAATTAGAAAAATAAACCCGAATAGATTTTTCTTAAGGATGAACAATGGAATTCTTAATGATTACATCACATTAAGACACAGAAATAAATCAATAGCGCAATTTGCAAGTGATGATAGCCGTGCTTATCAAATAGCTTGTAAAAGAGGAATTATTGATGAGCTGGTTCAAAATGGAATATTACAGAGAAATCATGGCAGTAGGCACATTACCCAAGGGATTAAGAAAAAAGTTATCCTTTCATTAAGAAAGTCAGCAAAATCTTATTTTAATATAGGATTGGATTATAACATCAGTCTTCATTCTGTAAAGAGAATTGCGAGTAGGGCTATCGGAGATGGTAATCTAGATCAAGGATATACCCGTCCAAACGGTGCACTCTATTTAGCTATCATAAGAAAAGAATCTTCAAATTCTCTAGAAGGAGTTTTACAAAATGACCAATGATTTCTTGGATGGCATAAAAAGTGAAATAAGAACTGAATTAGTACAAGGATTAAGCTATTGGGAAAATCTTTATTCAAGAACAAGACCAACAGGAATAAGACCATTAGGAAGCCAAGCTCAAAGAATTTATGAAGTTGTAAGAAATGGAACAAAAAGAGTTTTATTGGCTGATTCTACAAGTGCTGGAAAAACATTTACAACAGTAGCAATCAAGGCATTATTGGATGAAAAACAAAAAAGAGAAAATAAGGTTTTACTGGTTGCTCCCGGTCAAGCCCTGCAGACTGCATGGACTAGTGAAGAATTTAATAGATATTGTAGAGATATGAACTTTAGGCCTCAAGCAGTAAGATTAGTTGAAAGCGAAAGCGGATTGGAAAATATTTTAGATGATAGGAATTTTGGCAATGTAGACTTTGTCGGAATAAATTACCATAAATTTGGCTTAAGAGATAGCAGAAGCTTTGAAGAAAACCCATATTTTAAAAAGATTAGAGATAATGCGCATAGATTTGATGCTGTTGTGTTAGATGAATGCCAGAACTTTAAAAATTCTCAGTCAAATAGATCAAGAGCATTTAAGCAAATAATTGATAGAACATTAGATAAATATCTGATCATGCTTAGTGCAACTCCGGGACAAAACGGATTAGAAGATTTAGGAGGTTTATTGCATTTTTTAGATCCAAGCTTATATGGATTCGGAGGATTTGATTATAGAGCAAATAGCACAGCAATAAAAGATATGAAACTAAGTGGAAGATGGTTTAATTTAGATAGAAATGATTTAAAAGAATTGTTTGATCTTGCTGACTTAGTTGAACATGATCCTGTTTTTATTGATATTGGAGATGCACATGGAAAAAGATATCTAGATATATGGGCAGACGGCGATTTGCCAATAGGAACAAAAATATCAGAATTAAATAAAATATTGTTGCATGGAAAGATACAAGCCCTAGGACAAAATAATTCTTCTTTGTTAGAGAAAATATTGGCAGAAGCTTCCCAAGATGCTGGCATAGGAGTGTTCACTTATTTAAAAACAGATGTGCAAAATAGATTATTTGAGTTATTTTCAAGACTTTATGGAAAAAATCAAGTTAAAATTATTAGCGGAGATACTCCGTTAAGTGCCAGAGTAAAATATTGCAGTGCTTTTTCTGAAGGGGATTTAAAGGTTTTATTGAACACGCATTGTGTTAGTGAAGGAATTTCTATGTCTCCAGGAAATAGAGAGGTTGTAGTTTTAAATGCGCAGCCGCAAATAAATCATGGCCATGCAAGACAAGTTGAAGGTAGGTTTTATAGGTTTGGTCAAAAAGAAAATGTTCATATTCTTAATTTAATAGCTAAAAATCCTTTTTTATTTAGAGAAATGACAAGGTTAGTTGAATCAGGAGAACTTGAAAGAAAATATGGAGTAAGATTCTCTCAAAATTGGAGTGCAAGTACTTTAGATCATGATTCTTATAGAATACAAAGAAAAAAAGATGAAATTGACAGAGAAAAACTAAGAAAAGGCATTACATTAAGTGAAATTGATAGAGCAATTTATGAATTAAGAGACGATTCTGTAAAATCCCAGCAAGATGCTGAGAACGCAGGAGTATTTACAAGTTTACCCAGAGGCACGAAAAATAAAGAAGATCCTTTTATTAAAGGAATTAGATCTGCAGTTAAATTAGTTGGTATTGGTATTGACAAGTTAAGAGAAGCTGATGAAGGTCATGGTCCTTATGTTAAACCTTGGAAAGATTTAGTATATGGACATGGTCATGGAGATATTCTAAATGGAACTCCAGGTGATACAGCAAGGATGTTAAAACAAGTCAAAGAAGGACTAGAAGAAAAAGTTGGTAAATTATCAGAAATTTTAGATGTTGGTTGCGGACCAGGCACTGTTGCAAGAGTTTTTGAGCAAGATATGATTAGCCTAGATCAGAGTAGTGAAATGTTAAAATATGCTCAAGAGGCAAAAACTCCTGGAACTCTAATACAAGCTCTTTTACAGAAAATGCCGTTTAGAGATAATAGTTTTAATTTAGTAACTAGTTCATATTGTTTATTTTATAATCAACAAAATTCTAAAGCAGATGCTAGAGAAATTGAAGATGGTTTAATTGAGATTAATAGGGTTTTAAGAAATAATGGATACGTAATGGCTACTTTGCCTAATCAAGTTACTAAAGAGGATGACTTTGCTAAGATGGGTGAAGCATTTAATAGATACGGATTTAAAGTTTTATTAAATGACTATTTTGAAGGAAGAATTAAAACAAAAAGAGGAAGCAAAAAATCATTAGCTGGGTTTTATTTTATTTTAGCCAAAAAAACTTTTGAGGTTGACGATTATGTTAATAGTGGCTTTGATGTTTATGTTGATGCAGGATATAGAACTCCAGGAGCCTATCGCCTTGTAGAACTACCTTGTGATAGTTTGTTTGATACAAGAAGAGGGCGTGGAAAAATTAGGAGAAAAGTTCATTCTGATTTTTTTGTAGATAGCAGAAGAAATAAGTTAGAAACTTTACTTGAAAGAGTGGAGGTTTAGAGATGGTAGGTGTTCCTTCTCTTCCTTGGCGAGATTTTGAAAGTTGGAAAGATTATGGAATAGAGCATGGATATAATGAAAGAAATAAAACAAGTCTACAAAAGAGCAGAAACAAACAAGAAAGAAGCTGGTATTTTAATGGATACAGAAAGGGGTGGAATAATGAATTTGACTTTAATAGCAAAAATAGGGTAAGTGGATATCTAAAGGTATGGATTAATTTAGAGACAGAATTTAGATTAGTAATCAAAGAACTGGGGCACTTTCCCACACAAAGAGAATTGTTACAAAGCGGAAATTCCTCTCTGAGTGCTGCTGCAATAGCTTATCATGTGGGTCTTAATAGCGTTAGAAGAAAGATGGGTTATGATACACTTGAAATGGATAAGGATTATTGGAAAAATTTCAGTAACATAGAGAATGAATTAAAGGAATTAGAGAAGAAATTGGGAAGGCTACCAACCTACTCAGAATTAGAATCATTAGGTAGACACGATTTACTAAGTGGCATGCAGAAATATCATGGAGGTTATAATAGTGTAAGAAGACGTCTCAATAGAACAAGTTGTATAGGACAAGACAGTAAACGAATTAGTATAGAATGTATCAATAGGATTATCAGTCTACTCAAAGAATCCTCCCATACTAATGTTGGAATTGCTTCTATTATTGGCTGTAGCAACAGTACTGTATGGCAATATGCTCAAATAGCTACCAAAAATGGTAAATTAGACCCAGGCTATTTAAGACCAAACGGAGTCTTGTATTTAGAAAACATAAGAACAGAGTCTGCTAAAGGACTGGAGGATTGTTTAGCAAGAGAATGAAAAGACCTGCTGGATTTTTTACTAGGATGTCTAAGGATGAGTTGATTAATTGGATTTCTTTAAATTGCCATGGAATGAATATTGAAGTTTTTCAAAGAGGTGCTAGAGGGGCTTATGATGCAGCAGCGAGATTAGAAATAATAAACGAATTAGTTGAAAGTATGATATTAATTAAATCTAATAGGAGAGGCTTTTTTCAAACTATGAATGATGAGGAATTCCTAAGATATGTTCATACGAATCATTTGGGACAGACTATTACTGAATTTAAAAAGAAAGATGAGAGTTGCTATAAGGTTGCAATACGAAGAGAAATTATTAGTAGATTAGTAGATGATGGTGTACTGATCAGAGAGCGTAAGCCAAATGGGTTTTTTATGAATATGAAAGACGGGGAATTTCTGTTGTATGTTAGTGAAAATTATAGAGGAAGAAGTATTAGGGAATTTCAAGATGAAGATGGTGGTTGTTATAGGGTTGCATATAAGAGAAGGCTGATACCTAGATTAGTGGAAGATGGAATATTAATTAGGAAAAAATATAATAATATACCAGATATAGTTCGAGATCAGGTTATTTTGTTATTTAAAGAATCTACTTTAATCTATGGGGAAATTGCTCTGGCTAATGGTATAACAAGAGATTCTGTTGTAAATATCTTAAAAGACTCCATTGGGGAGGGAACAATAAATATCGGATACAGAAGACCTAACGGTATATTATATTTAGCTAATGTTAGGAGAGATTCTCAAAAGAGTTTGGAGGATGTCTTAAAATAAAGATGGTAAAAACAAAACCAAACGGATATTTTTCTAATATGACAAATATGGAATTATTTCAATATGTATTAGATAATTGTTATGGTTTAACTTTAACTCTATTTAAATTAAATTATAATGGTATCTATGAGGTAGCTAATCAGAGAAAAATTATTAGTGAACTTGTTAGTAGAGGTGTATTACGTACAGGCAGAAAACCAAATAAATTTTATTCAAGTATGTCAAAACAAGATCTTGAAGATTATATTCGTGAAAATCATCTTAATAGAAGTATTTGGGAATTTCAATGCCGCGATTCTAGTGCCTTCAAAAGAGGGAAAGAGCTTGGGATTATAAATAATTTAATTGGAAGTATACTTGTTAGAAAAAGGTCTTTCTTATCTTCTGATCTTATTGAGAGAGTTATATTTTCGCTTCAAAAGTCTTCTGATACTTATGTTAATATTGCTTCTCTTGTAAGATTAGCTGATACCACTGTAATGAAAATTGCACGAAATGCCATAAAAGAAGACAAACTAGATCCAGAATATAGACGTCCTAATGGTTCTTTATATCTAGCAAATGTAAGAAGAGAATCATGTCAAAGACTAGAGGAAATATTGTCATGATAAACAATCTAAAATTTACATCTATAAGTGAATAATATTAAATTTTTATATCCAGTAGCCATTTCCATAAAGGAATGTAATTAATCTTCCTTTTTTCTATTATTTCCTCATACTCATAATCATCAGTTATAACAAGCAGATTATTACATTTTAATTCTTTACTAGCTTTTAACAGCGCCCTCATTTCTCTTTTTTTTGTTTCTAAATCTTCAATATTATAACAAACTTGTATTAATTGCTTGATTTTCAAGCCTTCTTTCACTACAAAATCAACCGCTTCATGTAGAACATTTTTCCAATAAAAAATTTCCTTGTTTTTTCTTCTAAGTTCAATTGCTACAATAGTTTCGTATAATCTGCCAGTATCACTACTAAATCTGAAACTTATTGCAGTTCTTAAACCAAGGTCTATAGTAAATACTTTAAACGGATTAACTGCCTGTTTTTTTAAAGAATAGCTAAAATAAGGAACACTAAAAAAAAGATACGCATTTTCTAAATAAGAAAAATATTTAATTACTGTATTCACACTTTTTATTTCAGTTAATTTTTTAAGACTGTTATAAGTT
>Ga0213870_1001565_pt1 | contig 10234 bp, 10 predicted proteins | sample WICALVC2017_Meta_FD_160119 | JGI IMG/M metagenome (GOLD analysis project Ga0213870, IMG submission 160119) | Freshwater microbial communities from subterranean cave lake in Wind Cave National Park, South Dakota, United States - WICALVC2017 | ecosystem: Environmental > Aquatic > Deep subsurface >... | reverse complement strand
TAGTTTTTTACTCACATGTGAAGCTAAAGACAGGTCTTGAATCAACAAGACTTGAGAGCAACAGAGACGAGTGAGAGTGAAACGGGTAATCCCACCTGCTGCAACTTTCGAACGATGCGAAGTCCCGCCGCAAGGCGGACGGTTACCATCTTTACGGGAGCATCAAAGAAAGGCACCGCGTCAAACGCGGCGGTTGTGACGAAAATCACAAACGAGATAGATTACGGATTGGAAACAGAATCTGGCTTATTCTCTTCCTAGAGCACTTTATTCTAGACATCTAGACAGCTGAACAACACTAAGTCAGACTTGGCAAAGTCGCGTCAGACGCGACAAAGCATCTTGTATTCGCATCTGACACATAAAGCGGATTTACTGCACTCAAAGTTACTGTTTTCGATCTCCTTGGCCTTCTGAAAAAACCATTTCTTTGCTTCTTCAAGCTGCTCTTTAGTCCTAGTCGTAGTGAATTTTTTACCTTCCTCAAGATAATACATAGAGAGAATTACTTCTTCAGATTTTTTGTTTAATATTTGATCTTTTACCATTGTTGCTGCTAGGGCATATGTTGTAAGTTGAGCATTTTGGATTAGAGCTTTTTCGTCTGGAATATTATTACCTGTTTTATAATCCAGAATTTCAATGTGATTATTTTTTAGTTTGTCAATCCTATCTATTCTTCCTCCAATTTGCAATTGTCCCAAACTAAATTTAAATGGTAATTCAAGAGCAAGGGGTAAATTTGGACTCTCGTTTGTTTCGATGTATTTAACAATTGTTCTCTTTGCTCTCTCAAGTGCTTCTCTCTCATGCTCTTTGCTACTATATCCCTCATTAATCCAGTTCGTAAGAAGAATCGGAATTGTATCCTTGGCTTTTAACTTTTCACCTCTCATTCTCTTTTGATAAAAGTCTCTAAGGGTTGCATGTACGCTTATTCCAAAACTTTGGGCGGAGGAAATAGGCGTTGGTATTTTCAGTAAGTATTTTAATTTATAGTGTAGTGGGCATATTTCAAAAGTTTGAATTTGAGAATAGGATAAATAAGTGATTGGGAGAGGGATAATAGGTCTTTCAATTTTTATAGATTCTAACTTATTCCACTCGAAGAGAGAAAGTTGGGATTTTGCTACATTCTCTTTTTTCGTTTCTTCAAGTACCCTTTTTTCGCCTATTGATTCATACACGAAAGGAGATATTTTTCTTTCTCTTTTCCCTTCGCCATAAAAATGCGCTGAAGTTAAAAAAAGAAAATCTCTTGCCCTTGTCATTCCTACATAAAAAAGTCTTCTCTCTTCCTGCAAGTGATAATCACCCTCTGGTAATATTTCTTTTATGAAAGATTTAGGAATTGGAATTTGTTCCTTGCGTTCTCTTGTTGGAAAACGCTCTGAAACAAGATTTACTAAAAATACAACAGGAAATTCAAGTCCTTTACTTGAGTGGATTGTTAAAATATTTACAGCATTATTATCTGCCCAGTCAATATTGGATACTAAGGGACTTTCTCCCATTTGCATAGATAAATCAATCCAATCAACTACAGCAAATATAGAAGAGTCGTCATGTTCTACTTCGTATGTTTTTAGCTTGTCAAAAAATTTGGCTATATTTTGAGATCTGTGCTCATCCTGATTGGTTTTAGCGTTTACGAATTCTTTCAAGAGTCCGCAGTCTTCTAAAAAATAATAGAGAATCTGTCCTGCCGTGTCTTTTGGGACACGTTTAAGATGCTTTTTAATCATTTGCACAAGTAATCCAAATTTTTTCTTTGCAACCTCTGTCAAAAACGTTTCTTCGATTTGTTCTAAAGCTTGGAAAAGGCTTAAGTTTTTTCTTTTTGCAAAATTTAGGATTGCGGCAATATCCCTTGCATCAAGCTTAAATATAGGTATATTCAAGACACGGTATAAAGAGCTTGAATCTTCAAAATTATAAAGGACTTTCAGATAAGCAATTAAATCTTTAATTTCTTCCTGATGGAATAATTTGCCAGGTCCCAAAAACTGGTAAGGAACAGATGCTCTTTCCAATGCCCGCACAAAAGGCATAGAGTGATCATTGGCGCGTACCAAAATTGCAATATCTTTGTATTTGAGCTTTTCATTTTTGATTAAATTCCGTATTGTTTTTGCAACAATTTGAGCTTCGTCTTCAACTCTTTCTCCGAACAGAAACTCAACTTTGGCGCCTTCTATATTTCTTGCCGAAATTAATTTCTTGCTTATTTTTTCTTTTGCTTCTAATCTGTCAGGATTGTTGTTTTGAATAACCGTATATGAAGTTGCCAAAATTTGTTTTGTAGAACGATAGTTTTTGGTTAAAGAAACAATTTTGGCTTTGGGAAAATGTTTTCTAAACTGAATCATATTGGAAACAGCAGCGCCTCTAAATCTATAGATCGCCTGATCGTCGTCTCCCACAACAGTAATGTTCTTTTTATCTCCTGCCAAAAGAATTGATAGCTTGTTTTGGGAAAAATTTGTATCTTGGAATTCATCAACCAAAATATATTTGAACTGCTCTTGATATATTTTGAGGATATTTTTTCTTTCTCTAAAAAGTTTGAGCGTATTAGAGGTTAAATCCGAAAAATCCATAACCCCCTCCTTGTCCTTAAGTTTTTGATAGATATCGAATGCATGAGCAAGCTCAATGTTTTTCTCATTTTCTTCATTTTGAGTTTTGATTTTTAACTTTTGATTTTGAGCCCAAAGAAGATATTCTTCAGGACTTACGTCTTCATCTTGAAGCCTTGAGAAGTGCTGTAGCATTCCTTCTAGAAATTTATTGGGATTTCCTAATGGCCTAAAGTATTTTAAATTGAATTTAAAAAGATTTTTTCGTAAAAATAGTACAGATTCGGCTTCTGTCAAAAGTTTATAAGAGGGAGTAAGTCCTATATGTATTGCTTCGGATCGCAAGATTCTGTCGCAAAAAGCATGGAAAGTTGATATCCACATTTGCGTATATCCGTATGGCATTGCTATATCAACACGCTCTTCCATTTCCCGCGCCGCTTTGTCAGTAAAGGTTAAGGCAAGGATTTGAGATAAAAGAGTATTTTTCTTAAGGATCAAATATTTTATTCGTTCAGTTATAACAGTAGTTTTGCCAGTACCTGCACCCGCGATAATCAGAAGAGGTCCTTCTTGATGTTTGATAGCTTCTATCTGCCCAGAGTTCAGATTTTTATTGTCGCTCATTGCGCTATTTTAGCACAAATTTTTCGCTCTTTACCTACTCAACCGTAACGGTTCCAGTTTGGCTAGCGTTGTAATGATCATGATAGCTATACTTTCCGGTCTCTCCAACTACAGCTTGAAGAGATGAGCCTCTAGCAAATTCTCCAAGATTTAAGAATGGATACAGCCTATGTGTCGGATGATCGTCAGAGCTTACAGTTGCAGCTTTCCCGCTTTTATTAATCCAAATTATTCTTGTCCCAATTTTAACAGTAGTGTCTTTAGGTGTGAAGCCTAAATCTGTTAAAGTAACGGTCACAATTGGATTATTCGGAGTTACAACTGATTCTTGAGATTTCGTCGATGGCGCCGCAATTGGACTAGATTTTTTATTTCCAAAGAACGTAAATGCTCCCAGCGCAACCGTCAACACAATTATTACCAGTAAAATTTTATTCATTCTCGCACCCCCTTTTTACCCGCCGCTTTAGGCGGGTCTTTGATATAATCCAGTATAACACAGCGATGAAAAATTCAGCAAAATATTTTACTTTAAGTTTTCTTAGGAAGGAAAAAATTTCAAGAGATGTTTTCAAATTCTATTTTGACCGCGTCAAACGCGGTTTTGACCGAGTCAAGCTCGGCTCCGTAGAACAGTTGGATTTTTTAGCCGGACAATATATTCATATATATTTACCAGTTGCAGATGAAAAAGGAAGAGGTAATTCCAGAATGTTTACAATAGCATCCTCACCGTTGGAAAAAGACCATATATTTATTGCAACGAAAAAAGGCAGGACTATTTATAAAAAAGCTTTATTTAATCTTGTTTGCGGTACATCAGTTAAATTTTACGGTCCTTCTGGTGGACTAGTTGTAGATGAGATAAAAAAACCTTCATATGTTTTTCTGGCACTTGGAATTGGGATAACGCCTTTCAGAAGTATTTTAAAGTACGTGAGCAAAAAAAATCTTGAATTTCCTATTACTCTTATTGCCTCTTTTTCTAAAAAAGAAGAAATGTGTTTTCACGATGAATTATTGGAAATTGCAGAGTCTAATCCAAATATAAAAATAATTTACACTTTAAAGCGTATCAATGATACCCTTATTAAAAAATATATAAAAAATATCAATACTCACTCATATTTTATTGTAGGTTCTCCAAGCGGAGTTTTAGACTTGGAAGACGTTGTGTCTGGAATGGGTATTCCAAGTGACAAAATATTTATTGAGGATTTTGAAGGGTACTAATCCAATAATTTTTTTTCACCGTCAAGATTTTTTGTCGAATTAATTTTCTGACCAATTTGCGTAAATCCCATACTCACATTGGCAAATTGCGAAGATGTATTATTTATATGTTTTCCCAACACCAGCATATTTTCTTCTACCTTGTTGTAGTCAACCTGCAAGGCTCTTAGCATTTTAAACAAATCACGAGAGCGGCTTTCTATTTTCTTTCCTTCAAAGGATAAAAGAATTGTCTGAAGATGAGCATAAAGAGTAGTTGGAGAAACAACATATACTCTTGACTGTTTGGCAAATTCCATTACTTCCATTATGTTAACTAATTCGTAATATACAGATTCACTAGGAACGTACATCAGGGCAAAATCCATAGTGCCTTCTTCAGGCAGAATGTACTTTTTGGCTATTGAGGCAATGTGTTTTTTAATATCCTTTACAAATTCTTTTTGCGCTAAATTTTTATCAATATTGTTTTCTGCTTTAACCATTTTTTGAAAATTTTCCATGGGAAATTTAGAGTCAATGGGCAGAATTCCAGCATCAGTTTTAATCGCAGCGTCAACTCTTTCTCCTGACTTAAATTGGTATTGAATATGGAAGCTATTTTTAGGAAACATTTGAGAAATCAAATCTTTTAGGACTTGCTCTCCGATATTTCCGCGAAGTTTGGGGCTTTTCAAAAAATCCTGAAGTTCTTTCATGCTTCGCCCAATCTCACTCATCTGTCCAACCTCTTTTCCCACGTCTTTTATAACAGTAGCTGCTCTGTCCAATCGGTCATTTAGCTGCTTAGAATTTTCTTGTAATGTTTTGACCATATGAGTAGAGGAAGAGTTAATGGTTGACTGCATAGTTTTTAGCCATTCCAAAAGCGCATCATCCGGCTTATTTTTTTGTAAATCAGAGAGCTTTTTATTGAGAAAAAATATAAGTATAATAAATCCTAAGATAATTCCAATAAGAAGAGGCAGTTGACTTTCCATAAGCTTTATTATATCATGCGGTTATGGAAAAGATTATTTCTAGAGTGAGACCACAGGATCCCGAAGCAGCGCTTAGGCAATTTAATGAATTTACAGACACTCTTAAAGTTTTACCATTTTGTGAAGTAGAACAGGCAATTGCAGATAAAAGATTCAGGAAGCAAATACTATTTAACGGTTGGGCCATCCGACCCTTTTGGAAAGATGGGAGAGAAGCTCCTCCTCTTCCTTGGGAAGACAATAATGGGAAAATAATTAAAGGACATAAGGCAAGTTCACGTATTGTCAGAGGACATTAATTCTTAGTTAAAATATAATTCAGGATCTGCTGTGATTTTTTGCCAAAATAAGTAGCAATTAAACCCTTTTATAGTGCGAAGCAAACATCCGTGTTCTTGAATCTGAATTAGTTTCAATGTTTCAAGAGATCATAGTAAATTCAGAATGGTCTTTTTTCTTCTTGCTGTCTTCGTTTTTCCCATTGCTTGCGGCGAGCTTCTTTCCAATCCGTTCCATAACGCGGAGGAAGAATTTCTTCAAAAAAATTATCTAAGTCCTGCCAGAATTTTTCCCATTTTTCTTTACTCATAATTTGCTCAATCGCCATTCTATACCCTTTTCCACTAAGGGCTAAGCTCGTTTTAACATTCCAAATGGTTGAGTCACTTACTTTGAGTCGATTATTAATAATTGGATAATCGTGTTCTTTCATAAGCATAAAGGCGATTGCTAAGCGTTTTGACAGCATAGTTTTTTCTGTCCGGGTTAAAAGATCATTTAGAAATAGAGCGACTTTTTGTTTTGTTGAAAGGGAAGATAGTGAAGTCCAAAACAAATCAAGAATCCTTTCCTCAACCTTTTTGCTTAAAAATCTTTTAGAAACTTGTGTCATATGTATAATGAATAAGTTTCGATCTTTCGAAAGATCAAAACCAGTTCATATTTATAATGAGGGAAGTCTTTATAGATGTCAAGGGAGTAAATAAGAGAACAAGGTCATCAGTGCTGAAGGTTTTCCTGCTATTTTTAAATGTATTTTGACAAAAATCCTAATACCTTTTTCTGAAGTTCTTTTGGACTATCTATAAATATTCTGTGGGAAGTATTTGCTTGCCAATATTCTTTTGGATTTCTTGCCACATCATATAAAAGTTTTGCATCAAATGAATTGACGATTTGATCAAACTTGGCAGAACCAATAAATATCGGCACGTCTACTTTTTTAATCATATTTATAGCGGTATAGTGCTCATAACTAAAGCCCAATTCAAACAAAGCTACAATACGCAGTATTGGCAGAAAGAAAGAAGGAAGTTTCTTTTTTCTTATTCTAAAACCAAAAAGGCTTTTGAAATTTGCATACGGAGTTAGGGCAATTATAAAATCTCCTTTTCCTGTCATCCCCTTTGTAATAATTGATATTACTCCTCCCATTGAAATACCTAAGAAGCCAATTTTTTTATTCTTATTTTCAGGAAGACCTTTTACATAGTCGTACGCTGCTTCAGCTTCCTTCCATTCATTAACGCCAAATGTGATTTTGTTTCCTTCACTTTCGCCAAAGGACCGTAAATCAATTAAAATGCAGGAATATCCAGCTTTTCTTAAGTATTCTGCATGACCAAACATTCGGATTTTTTCTTCATTTGTCTCTTTATATCCATCAACCAATATTAAAACCGCTTTGGGATTTTTGACTGGCATGTACCATGAAGAAATTTTTACTCCGTCTGAAGTTTTGAGGTCTATTTTTATAAATTGTAAATCTTTACTTAATTTAGGATTTTTCAAATATATATGCAGTTTGAGTTTGGAGTACATTTGGCGCCTCGTATAAAAAAATAATCCAAAAATAAGTAAGACAATTAAACCTATTATTATTTGCATCTTTTTATTTTACTAAAAGTAAAGCTCTGGGTTTGCAGTAATTTTGTCCCACGGTACTTTTTTGTAATTGAAAACCGCATAAGCGCCAATCATAGCAGCATTATCGGTACATAAACTTTTTTGTGGTGCAAAAAGTTTAACATTTAACATTGAACATTTAACACTTAACTCATCTCGGAGAGATTGATTTGAGGCAACGCCTCCGCCAAGCAATATTGATTTGACTTTATAGTTTTGGGCAGCGTTTAAAGTTTTTTTGGCTAACACATCAGTAATTGCTTTTTGGGTAGATGCGCATAGATTGGCAATTTTTTTATCATCAAAATTTTTTATTATTTTTGTTTCACGCCAGACTGCGGTTTTAAGACCTGAAAAAGAGAAGTCGAAATCCTTGGAATAAATCATAGGACTTGGGAAAGGAAAAATGCTTGGATCGCCTTTTTGCGCAAGCTTTTCAATTATTGGACCAGCAGGATAGGGAAGTCCTAGGAGTCTTCCTATTTTATCAAATGCTTCTCCTGCGGCATCATCTAAAGTTCCGCCAATCCATTTTATTTTTTGATGATTTATTAATAAAACTAAATCAGTATGACCTCCCGACACTATCAACGCAATTGCGGGAAACGTAATTAGTTGAGGGTTGTAAGTTTGAAGTTGAGAGTTAACGAAGTTCGCGTAGATGTGGCCTAGCAAATGGTTCACGGGTATTATTGGTTTGTTCCAAGCATAAGCTAGAGTCTTAGCAGTTTCAACTCCAATTACAAGCGATCCGATAAGTCCCGGTCCAATGGTTACTGCAATAGCATCTATATCTTTCACTGTAATTTTAGAATCTCCAATTGCTTTTTCAATTACAGGAATAATAAATTTCAATTGCTCCCTAGCTGCAACATTAGGTATAATCCCTCCGGTTTTTGAATGGTAGATTAAAGATGAGGCAACGACATTTGACAAAATTTTCACATAATTTTTATGAGGATTTTTAAAAACAATTGCCGCTCCGGTTTCATCACAGCTCGTCTCGATGGATAATATTCTCATAGAGGATTAGAGATTTTGTAAATTTATCTTATCACCGTTTTTAAAATTGTATTTTTCAGAAAGACCAGCCTGAATTTCCAGAACTTTGTCAGAAGGCGTCAGAGGTGTATAAATTATCGGACTTTCAATCGAACTTTTTGGGGGTTGGACGTTACTTTGTATAGTTACAATTTCATCTTTGTTAATATAGATAATATCGATAGGTATCGTCATATTCTTCATCCAAAAAGAATAGTAATCAGGTCTTTCAAATAGGAAAATCATGCCCTGATTTTGCGGCAAAGATTTAGTTTCAGATAATCCTATTTCTCTTGTTTTTTGGGTATTGGCAACTCTCAATTCAAAAGTTTGATTATTTATTGTAGCTATTGGAGTTTTCTTGAAAATAAAGAAGCTTGTTCCGCTCATATAATTTTTCATGAAGAATATTCCTCCGACAACAATAAGAAGCAATGCGAATACCAGTAGCACTTTTTTCATAGATTTTCAGCTAATTGGGTTGTCGAATGATTATAAATCCTTTTAATAACACACATAACTTTTCCTTTTACTAATTTTGCTTGCCGTCTCTTGTGTTTTATATATGGATCGCCATACGTTGTTGCAATGACGTGTGGTGCTATTTGGAGTATGATTTTATCATACGCAGGATCATTTGTCATATTTTTCAAGAGTACAATATAGTCGACGGTATCAAGAGTAGATAAGATTTTTGCCCTGTCTTTTTGAGAATTGATTGGTCTTTTTGATCCTTTGATTTTTTTTGCTTTGTCATCATCTTCCAGCAATACAAAAAGATAATCTCCTTCTCTTTTTGCATTTCTCAAAAACTTTATATGTCCAGTGTGCAATATGTCAAAAAACCCTCCAGTTAACACAATTGTCTTATTGTGCCTTCTCAACTTTTGCGCAGCTTTTATCGTCTCTTCAATGCTTAATATTTTTTTCATTCTTTGGTTCCTCTAAGAAATACCGATTTCCAAGGAGCATAGTTTGAAACAAATTTTTCAGAGATAATTTCCTTGCCATTTTTTGTTACGTTTCTTGTGAAAGACACAGTCGACCCTTCTGCCCTAAACTCTACTTGTTTTATGACTCCTTTTGGCAATGTAGGATCGTCTTGATACAAATCGGGAGGGGGGGGAACCCTGTTGGTCACAATAGGAGCGCTTAAATTAACTGTTCTTCCGTCTTTTGTTCCATAGAGAAAAACAGATAGCTTTTGTGAGTCCGAATCTATCTGAGTTTGGACAAGAATGTAATCGTTTGTGTCGTTTTTAAATTTGAGATCAACGCTTGGTACATAAATTGTCGCATCTATCCCAGGTGGGCTATCCTGCTCATAATATCCCACTCTATACGCGTGCGCATATCTTTCGGTAATTAGAAGTCCGCTGTCAAGAAGAGCTCTAAAAAAAGTAGTTGAAACTTGGCAAACTCCGCCACCGTCTCCTAGTACCGTCTTACCATTTTGTATAATATAAGCCTGCTGATATCCAGTAAAAGAAGAAATATCTCCCAAAGCTTTATCAAAAGAGAATGTTTCATTTGGCGCTATTAAGACACCGTTTATACGAGAAGCTGCAAGGTTTATATTAAAAATTCTTTGAGATATCGAATGGTAAAAAAGAGAGGTGCCTTCTCCAATTAGCTCTTTTATTCCCAAACTGTTTGCCTTATCTGTGGTTACTTTTGGATTGAGAATTTTGATCCCGATTGGGATATTTATTTTTTGAATTTTTTGCTTTGACAAAACGCTCTCAAATTGGGAATTTAAGTCCCTTTTTATTCTCTCTACGTCAACTTCGCGTCCTTCTTCAGATGGTTTAAAAGCAGTAACTTTTCCATTTTGAAAAGTAAAAAGAGCGTCAACAGGGTCTTTATTGA
>Ga0213870_1001564_pt1 | contig 10235 bp, 12 predicted proteins | sample WICALVC2017_Meta_FD_160119 | JGI IMG/M metagenome (GOLD analysis project Ga0213870, IMG submission 160119) | Freshwater microbial communities from subterranean cave lake in Wind Cave National Park, South Dakota, United States - WICALVC2017 | ecosystem: Environmental > Aquatic > Deep subsurface >... | reverse complement strand
GTTAATGGGAGATATAGTAGGACCAAGAAGGAAGTTTATTGAAGTAAATGCAAATATTGCTGAAATTGATATTTAATTTTTTAGGAGATAAAAATGGCTGAATGTATATTTTGTAAAATTGTGAGAGGAGAAGTTCCTTGTTATAAGATATGGGAAGATGAGAAATATCTAGCTTTTTTATCTATTTTTCCAAACACAGAAGGATTTTCAGTAGTTATAACAAAAAAACATTATCCAAGTTATGCTTTTAACTTGCCAGACAAAGTGTTAACTGATTTAGTCATTGCATCAAAAAAAGTTGCAAAATTATTAGACTCTAAATTAGATGATGTTGGTAGAACAGGAATGATTTTTGAAGGATTTGGAGTTGACCATGTTCATTCAAAATTATTTCCAATGCATGGAACTAAAATGAAAGAGTGGAAGCCTCTAAAATCAAATATTGGATAAATATTTTGTAAAATATGAAGGATATATTTCTTCACATGATTATAAAAGAGAAGATGATATTAAATTAAAAAAATTAGCAGAGAAAATAAAAGATAAATAATAATAAAAAATGAAAAAATTAGTAAAAATTATTGGAGGAAGTTTAATTGGATTAGCTAGTTTAATTGGATTAGCTAGTTTGTTTGCTGGTTATAAATATGTTGCTAGAGTACCAACTTTGTTTGCTGGTTATAAATATGTTGCTGGAGTACCAACTGTTCCTTATCCTGGAGATTTTGAAGGTAAACTTGATAATAAATTCGTCTCTCTAAATAGAGATTCTCGGATGACTTCGCTATATGTAAAATATGATTATAAAACTGAAAGCATCGATGTACACGAACATTATCATGATTACGGTAACAATGGAATTCTTGATCTTTATTTAATGGATGGTATTATAAATTCACATTATTCTAATGATGATATACATATAGAAGGTACATTAAAGTTAAATGTGACGAGAACTGAAAAAATTAAAAAAGAAGATCAAAATAATTATAATAAATGGCTAACTAAAATAGCTCAAATGAAAATTTAGATATAAAACACAAAAAATAATAATAAAAAATGAAACCAGATTTTAATAATTTAAAAATAAAAATATCTGATGAAAAATTTGCAGTTATGAGATCAAGAAGAGTTTATACAGATGCATTTGCAAATATTAAAGATAATGGAGAGATTACAGTTATTATAGGGCAAAATAAAGTTAATGATTATGACATAATTGAAATAGAAAAAGATTTTAGACTTATTACTTTTGAAACTGTTTTAGGACTTAACTTAGTAGGATTTGTGGCTAAAATATCAGAAGTTTTAGCAAATGAAAATATTAGCATTTTTGTTTTATCTTCATACTTCACTGACCATATTTTTGTTAAAGAACAGGATTTAAATAAGGCAGTTGAAGCCCTAAAAAAACTTGGAATAAAAATTGATAGGGGTTATTAAAAACTAGGAGTAAAAAAATATTTAATGGAAAATAACAAAAATTTAATAGAAAATAACAAAAAATCAAGTAAATGCCAAGTTAAAATGTCAGGAGAAATCAGGTTATTAATTACAAGTTACTATGTAAAAAATTGAAATTAATAATAAAACCTTGACAATAAAAATAAAAAACAAACTAAAATGACACACAACCTTGAAACTAAATCATGTTTTGGAGATCTTTTTGATAAACTGAATCCAGAAAAAAAAGTTGAGATAATAAAGCCAAAAGAAGTAAAGAGAAATGAAACTTTGGATTTAATTGTAAGAGATTATGAAAAAGGACTGGAAAATTATGGGCTTTATGATCAAGGAAGACTAAAAATAAAAATTCCTGAAGGTGAACATTGGTGGTATTACATAGCAAAATTATCATCCCTTTTAGAAATCCCATCAGAAAGAATAACAGAATTTTCTTTATTATTAGAAGAGTATGAAAATAAAAAGGATTTTGAATATTTTACAGGTTGGTATTTAAGTGCTTTAATTAATGAATCAAGAGATAAAGATTTTAAGATATTTACTAATTGTTCAAAAACTACTCATAATATTGGATATAAAAATACTAAAAATATTGATGTAAATGGAAATGCTGGAAATTGGGTTGGAGGGTATATGGAAGGAGGAGAAATAACTGTAAATGGGAATGTTGGAGATTGGATTGGAAATGAAATGAAAGATGGAAAAATAACTATAAATGGGAATGTTGGACGTTGGGTTGGGTGGGGAATGAAAGATGGAAAAATAACTATAAATGGGAATGTTGGAGATTGGGTTGGGTTGGTAATGAGAGATGGAAAAATTTATCTTAATGGAGATTATAAAAGTTTATCAGATTATATTTATGGAGGAAATATTTATCATAAAGGAAAATTAATTGTTAAAAATGGAGAGAAATTAATATAAGTTTAGAATAAAATAAAACAAACAAAAATAAATAAAATTTAAAATTAATAATAAAAAATTAGACAAGAAAAGATAAGAATGAGAAGACAGCAAGAGAAATTTAGCCATTCAACTATAAAAAATAAAATTACCAATAAATAAAAAATGCCAGAAGAAAATAAAGAGAACAATAATGAAAATAACGAGAACAGCAATGAAAATAACGAGAACAGCAATGATAGTGAAAAATATGATGATGAAAGTAGCGAAAATGACATTGAAATCGAACATTTAGATAGAAGTATAAGTCTTAAGGATTTAGATGACAACAGAGTTCTAGCCAGCGAAATTTCTAGAGAGATGAAAAAAGCTTATATTGATTATGCAATGTCAGTAATTGTTTCAAGAGCTCTTCCTAGTGTTGAAGATGGATTAAAACCAGTTCATAGAAGAATTCTTTATTCAATGGAGCAACTCGGTTTAGATAAAGGACCTACAAAAAAATCTGCGAGGATTGTTGGAGATATTTTAGGTAAATATCATCCACATGGAGATGTTGCTGTTTATGATGCTATGGTTAGAATGGCTCAAGATTTTTCATTAAGATACCCATTAATAATAGGTCAAGGAAATTGGGGTTCAATGGATGGCGATTCAGCAGCAGCTATGAGGTATACCGAGGCAAAATTATCAAAAATAGCTGTTGAATTACTAGAAGATCTTGATAAAGAAACAGTAAAATTTGTTCCTAATTTTGACAACTCGCTAAAAGAGCCAGTTGTTTTAACAGGAAAAGTCCCTAACCTGCTAATTAATGGCAGTTCTGGAATTGCAGTTGGAATGACTACAAATATTCCTCAGCATAATTTAATAGAAGTTTGTGATGGAATTATAGAAATTATTGATAAGCCAAATACTACAACAGAGGAATTAATGGAGATAATTAAAGGCCCTGATTTTCCAACAGGAGGGAAAATAGTAAGCGAAAATTTAAAAGAGCTGTATGAAAAAGGAAGAGGAGGTTTTATTATAAGAGGAAATGTTACGACAGAAGAAACTAAAAACAAAACTCTTGTTGTTATTACAGAAATTCCTTATCAAGTTAATAAAGCAGAGTTAGTTAGAGAAATAGCTGAATTAGTTAGAGATAAAAATTTGCAAGATGTTTCAGATATTAGAGATGAGAGCAGTAGGGGAAAGGTAAGAATTGTTATAGAGCTAAAAAAAAACGCTAATCCAGAGTTTACAATTAATAGATTATATAAATCAACTAACTTACAAACAAAATTTGATGGTGTTTTAGTTGCCTTAGAAGCAGGAATTCCTAAAATTTTTTCTTTAAAACAGTTAATTTTAAGTTATATTAGTTTTAGAAGAAAAATTATAAGAAAAAGAACAGATTTTGAGTTAAAAAAAGCTGAAGCAAGAGTGCATATTGTTGAAGGTTTGCTAAAAGCTATGGCTAACCTTGGTTCGGTAATAGAAACTATTAAAAAAAGCAAGACTAGTACTGATGCAAGCGAGGAATTACAGAAAAAATTTTCTTTAACTAAGAAACAGACAGAAGCTATTTTAGAAATTACACTTAAACAACTAACTTCTCTTGAAAGAGAAAAGCTGAAAAAAGAAGAAAAAGATCTACAGGAGGAAATAAAAAAATTGAAAATAATTTTAGGAGATGAAAAAGAAATTTATAAAATTATTAAGCAAGAGTTAAATGAACTGAAAAGAAATTATGGAGATGAGAGGAGAAGTAAAATTATTAAAACTATTAAAGAAATTCAGGAAAAAGATTTAGTTCAAAAGAAAGAAGTTGTTATTACAATAACTGATAAAGGATATATAAAAAGGATGCCTCTTAAAGCTTATAATGAGCAGAAAAGAGGTGGAAAGGGCGTAATAGGAACAGAATTAACTAGCGAGGATTTTGTTAAACAATTAATAAGCTGTTCAACACATGATGATTTATTATTGTTTAGTTCTAGAGGAAGAGTTTTATGGCTAAAGGCTTATAGGGTTCCTGAAACACAGAGATATGGGAAAGGACAGGCAGTTATCAACTTGTTAAATATTAAAGAAGATAAAATTACAAATGTTATTGCTGTTAAAGAATTTAAAGATTATTTATTTATAGCAACAAAAAAAGGCCTTGTTAAAAAAATTAAACTAGAGTTGTTTGCTAAGTCAAGAGAAGGAGGAGTAAGAATAATAAAACTTCCTGCTGATAATAGTGACGAAGTTGTTGGGGTTAAGAGAATTACTGGACAGGAAATAATGCTAATAACTAAAAAAGGACAGGCCATAAGATTTAATAGTAAGGAGGTTAGAGAAATGGGAAGAGCAAGTTATGGAGTTACTGGAATAAAAATGGATAGAGTAGGTGATGAGGTAGTAAGTTTAGAAATTGTTGATGATGTAAAAAGCGGTTTGTTAACAATAACTGAGAAAGGATATGGAAAAAGAAGCAAAATAGAAAATTATAGGTTAATTGGAAGAGCTGGAAAAGGAGTTAAGAATTTAAAAATTAGCGAGAAAACAGGAGATGTTGTTGGAACAATTAATGTTTATGATAAAGATAAATTTGTGGTTTCAACAAAAAAAGGAATTGTTATTAAAACAAGAGTTAAAGATATAAGAGTAATGGGTCGCGCAACCTCGGGAGTTAGAATAATTAAAATAGGTCATGGAGATAGAGTTAGTTCAATTGCAAAGCTAGTTGAGGATGAAATTGAGGTTTCAGCTTTAGGAGGTTTAGGTAGTTCTGCTGAGAAATCAGAGTAAATTAGGGTAGAATAAATATAAAATTTTTAAAATATTGAATGAAATTAATTAAAAAGGGGGTTTAAAGTTATGGGTTAAAATCATATAGAACATAACTTTATTAAGTTTTTTTAAATTATTATCAGTATTTGAAATACCGAAAAGCTTATAAATATCGGTATTATGAATACTTATATGGATGAAAGAGAACTGTTTGATCAAAACCCTTGGTGGAAAGATAAATCATTAATTGAATCTGATTATGACATATTAAAATGGAAAGAAAATAAATATAAATGGGTTCCGAAAATAGTAGATGATATTAGTTTAGAACCATTCGCTTTACATTCAATTGTTGGACCTAGACAGACAGGAAAGACAACTGCTCTTAAATTACTCATAAGAAAATTGTTAGATAAGGAAGAATCAAGATCTCTTTTTTATTTTAATTGTGAGAATATTTCTGATTATAAAGAGCTATCAAATGTTCTAGAATACTATCTTGAATTTAAAGAAGCGAATTCAATTAAAAACTCAATTATATTATTAGATGAGATTACTCTTCCTAAAGAATGGTATAGAGCAATAAAGTTTTTTATTGATAGAGGAAAGTTAAAAAATGATGTAATTATTATAACAGGATCTTCAAGTATGGAAGTTAAAAGAGAAGTAGAATTATTTCCTGGAAGAAGAGGGTTTGGTAAAGATTTTGTGTTATATCCACTATCTTTTAGAGAGTTTTTAAAAGTAATTGATCCAGAACTTGTAAGTAAAATACCTCCTTTGAAAAAAATTGAAGAAATTGACAAAAAAATTCTTAATGCTTTAATTTATGAGAAAGAATTATATAAATATTTAGATAAATATATGGAATATGGAGGATTTCCATTAAGTGTTTCTAATTTTGGTGATAGCAAGGAAGATGCAAAAAGAGCTTATCTTAGTTGGATTAAAAATGCGATATTGAAAGCTGAAAGAAGCGACACTATTGCGAAGCAGATCTTAAAATCTTTGGTAGAATCATTACAAACTGATATAAGCTGGGAAGGAATTTCAAAAAAAATAGAAATAAAATCTCCTAAAACTGTTGCAGCTTACACTGAGCTTCTTAAATCTATTTTCGCGATAAATATTTTATATAATGTTGATTTAAATAAAAAAAAGATTAGATTTGGTAAAAATAAAAAGATTTATTTTAGGGACCCATTATTACTAGAGATATTTGAAGATTGGTCTTTTGTTAAAGTTAATGATAAAAAATCGGCAATTGCCGAATCTTTAGTTATCGAACATTTAGAAAGGATGTTCTCTCAAAACGTATTTTTTTGGAAGAATAAATTTGAAATAGATGCTATTGTATTAAAAAATAACAGACTCTATGGGTTTGAGGTGAAATGGAGTGAAAAATCTAGTGCTAAAGGAATTAAGCAATTAAATAAATTTGTTATTATTACTAAAAAAGATTATTCTAAGAATCCACTTAAAATACCTCTAGCTGTTTTTCTTAGTTTGTTTGAAGTTTGAAAAAGCTAATTGCTAAATTAGTTGAGGATGAGATTGAAATTAAAGAATTAGATGGTTCTGTCGAGAAACCAGAGTAAATGCTAAGATATTAATTATTTATTAAATTATTAATAATAATCAAAGAGAAAAATTTATAAGTTAAAATTATCTAAATTACAGATGGAAATAAAAATAAAACGTTTAAGAGAGATTTTTGGATCTTCTGAAAAAACAGATAATAATTTAAAAAAAGAGATTTTAAAAGATCTTAAAGAAGTATGGATAAACTCTAAAGAAAAAAATTTATCAAAAGTAAAAGATCCTATTAAATCAATAAGAGGAATTATGAAGAAATTAAGAGGAAAATATAATTCAGTTGAGTTACAACATGATAATTCGGTTTGGTTGAAATAAAAATTAATTCCTCGCCCACCACTTCTTCCTTTCTTCCCAAATTATCAATCCATCTATTGTAGGATGTTCAATTGAAAGATCACTTAAAGAAGTTCTCTGAACTTCATTATTATCATTATGAAAATTTCCTTTTCTATTTTCATAATGCTGTAAAGTAAATTTATTTCTTGAGTCTAGTTTATTTGAAATCTTTTTTACTCCATAAGGAACTTTTTTTAAGTTTCTAGATACTAAAGTTTGTTGATTGTTAAAACCAACAACAAGTTCTCCTGAACTAAAATACAGATCCTGACCTCCTGCTTCTAAATTATTAAAAGTTTTTAGAGCAAAAGAATTAATATTATGGCCATTTTTCTCAAGATCATCCTCTTCTAATATTATGGCTTGAGGATTTATTAGTTGTGCTGTAACTAATCCTCTAGCTAAAAACTCTGTTGCTGATAGTTTACTTTGAAAATTAGTTATTTTAAAAGAATTAATAAAATTTATTAGAGGCAGGTTTAATGCAATAATAGGAGCAGCGGGAGTAGTAGAAATTCCAGTTAGTAGAGTTTGTGTTCCTCTATCTGTTTGTGGAGGAAGACCATCATAATCTCCAGGAATTCCATTTAAAAATAAGGTTGTTTCAGTTTTATCGACTGAAGCAGCTAGTTGATCTGGAATAAAAACATTAGCATTAGTTATGGTTAATTCTTTATCACCTTTCTCTTTTAATTTTGCTTCTTCATCTTCGTTATTTTGAGCTACTAATAATATTGATTTGCCATTATCTTCAGGATCTTCAAGAGATATAGCAGCTCTATTTTTCATTCCTGCAATAATTTTTCCATCTTGACCCTCTTCAACTCTAGTATCTCCTCCATTACCTCTCAATACTTTTGCAAGATCAGCAATTTTTTGAATCATACTTAGTAATTGTTCAGGCCCTCCACCTCCACTACCGCCTCCACCTTGAGCAAATCCATAATCTGGATTGCCTGGCCCAGAAGAATAAGGAGAAGATGGTTGTTGTAATGGTTTTTCAGCTGGAAAAAGACTTTCCATTTTAGCTAAAGCCACTTCAAGGCTAACTTCCTCACCATATTGAAATTCTACCCCAAATCTACTCACAAAGGTTTTTATATTCCCTCCATTATTTGTAAACTCTATTCTTACATTACCAGCTTTGTCTATAAGTGCATTAAAATCTATATTTTTAATTTCTCCTTTATATTCAAAAAGACCATCAGGACGTAATTTAAAGTCATTAGGAACATCCCCAGTAATTTTTAATCCAGGAAATTTTTTTTCAACATAATCTATTCTTTGTTGGACCGTTGCACTATCCCAATGTTTATACGCATCTTCAGGATTATCTAACATATTTTGACCAGTAGCAGGTTGAAGAGGTATGGTTCTTGGAGGAGGTCCTGGATCTACTACTGTGCTTTCTAAAGTTAATTTTTTGTTAATATGGTCCCAGTATATTCCAGCTCCTCCACTATTCTGACTAAAAGCAGTGTTGATTAATAAAATAGTTGTTAAAAATATAGAGACTAAAACTAAATCATTCTTCATTTTTATATTAATTTTCTTATTTCTACTCATTTTTATTTATAGTTTTGTAGCTCTACTCATTTATTTTGACTTTATTTTTATCTTTTATTAACTTTTATGTATTAATTTTATTTTTTTGTTTTCCATCAATATAATCACAAATTCTTGTAAGTTTACTCATATTACCGAATTCGTCTTTTGTCCATATACCATAAAAATATGACTGTCCCTTTACAAGAATAGAATAATGTAAATGGTCTCCATTAATTTGGGCATAATCAATTAAAGTTTCTTTGTTTTCTCTTAATTTTGTTTCTAAAGTATTTATAATAGTAGGAGAATATCCAAATATATATTTTAGTTCATTCATAGCTTCTGAATTTATTTTCATTTTGATAACATTAATTCTCCTTTTTTATTTTTCATTTTTTATCAATTTCTCAAGATTTTTATACATTTTCTTTAAAAAATTTAATACTTTTTCAGCATATTCTTTGTCTAGCTCTTTTCCATAATAAGTTATGCTGTTTCTAAAATATCTTAACTGATTTGCAAAATTAATTTCTTCTTCTGGGAAATGAAGTTTTTTTAAATACGAGATTTCTGCTTCATGAGCTCCAAAACCAGAGGCAGAAAAACCATCTAGAATTATTTTAGCTCTAATTAATTCTATAATTATATCATATGAATTTGTAATAATGTTATTTATATTTGAATCATTTAGCCCTATTTTATCTATTACTTCCATCAGAAACTTATATGATTTTTCAGCGTTTTTTATTAAATCTTTTGACCTTAATTTATCTGGAGATTTTTTTCTAATAACTCCCTTTTCTATATAATATTCAAAATCCTTTATTTGTTTCATATTAGTCCAACTCCGGTTAATGTAATTCCCCTAAGAATATTGCTTCTTAGATTTTTATTTACATCTTTAAGAGAATCATAGAAATTTATAATGATCTCTCTTTCAAGCAATTTTTCAAATTTTTCCAGATTGATTTCTTTCTTTTTAATTCCAATTACAGCGATGTCTATGTCTGAAGCTGTCGTATCTTCTCCATATGAAAAACTTCCAAATAGTATTATTGTTGCTCCAGGAAAATTTTCTTCCAGATAACTATCTAACCCAGATTCATAAATCATTTTTAGATTTTCAATTCTTTTGAATGAAATAGCTTTTTCAGAATCTCTATTTAACTCTACATATGTTAATTTTAATCTTTCATCTTTTTTTATTTTAATTAAATCTTCTTTTTCTAATACTCTAACTGATTTTGAAACTGCAGTTGGGGACACTTTTAATGTTTTTGCAATTTGTCTTTGGCTCATTTTTTCTCCAGCTTTAATGCATAACACTCTAAATATTTCATTCTGCAATCTAGTAAACTTTAGTTTATATATTTCCATTTTAGTTTAAAGGTATAAACTTTAGTTTATATATCTTTCTATTACTATTCATATTTTTAAGTCAAACATACCTATTCAAAAACTCAAAAATATATGGCTCCTCCATTGTTCTGTTTTCTAAAATCATTACTAAAGTTGTATCATCTTCAATAGCTATAAAATCAACATACAGCTGTCTTTCTTTGGCTAATTCTGAAATGCAGTTAATACACATTAAATTAGGATTTTCTTTATGTGAGTTAGTT
>Ga0213870_1001563_pt1 | contig 10244 bp, 8 predicted proteins | sample WICALVC2017_Meta_FD_160119 | JGI IMG/M metagenome (GOLD analysis project Ga0213870, IMG submission 160119) | Freshwater microbial communities from subterranean cave lake in Wind Cave National Park, South Dakota, United States - WICALVC2017 | ecosystem: Environmental > Aquatic > Deep subsurface >... | reverse complement strand
GACTACAGGTTATTGTGTCAAATGTAGGACAAAAAGAGAGATTCAAAGTCCAAGTTCAGTTACCCTAAAGAACGGCAAACCAGCCGTCAAAGGTACCTGCCCCACTTGCCGTACCAGCATCTTCAGAATTGGTAGCGGATAGTGGATATTTTCTTTTTTTTAACTTCGTATAACAACCAGTTAGTTTTTTAAAAAATTATTTTTCTAGTATTTCCATTCGTCAGAATTTCCATTCCATAAAGTGCGAAATGGTTTTGGATCTTTTCCTATTTCTTCTTTAATTCTATTTTCTAGTGCAAAAAACATGTTTTCCATCGCATCAACGCCACCGTCTGCAAAAAGATCTTTTCCAATTTCTGTTACTCTTTTTTTCTTTTCTTCAATATCAGAAGAATTTGAGTTTTGCAAGCAATAGGTTAGAAGATCAATCATTTCTTCTTCTAATAGAAAGTCCATTAGTAGGCTGTTTTTTCTTGTTTTTTATACTATTTGAGACTACAAAATCAGTATTTTCAATGAGCTGCTTTGGCAGATAGTTTGTCATGGATTTGTGCCAAAATTAGTTTGGCTTTTTCCTTGTTGTCGTCTTCTTCTATTTTTGCATCCATTATGGCATCAATCTCATAGCTCTTATCCACAAGCACGTTTGCCACATGATCATCAAGTGTTCCATTTCCAATCAAATAGTATGCAAAGACTGTATTTTTCTGACCAATTCTATGCAGTCTATCTTCTGCTTGTCGGTGGATTGCAGGACTCCAATCAAGTTCTGCAAAAATAACATATCGTGCACGACTCAAGTTGATGCCGACGTTTCCTGCCCTAAGACCTGCAATCAGTAGTTTTGTTTTTCCATCTTGAAATGCATCAATGCTGTCTTGTCTTGCCTTGTCGGTTTGACCACCAATTATAGAAGATGGGGAATATTTGCCTAGTCTTTCATGCAATAGTTGATGAATGTATTTGTGGTGGCAAAAGACAACTACGCTTTCCTCAATTTCCATTATGTTTTCAACAAAGTTGATGACGTATGGAAGTTTTGCAACTCCTGCAGCTTGGCGTTCTCCTTGTATAGCTCGTTGGTATGATGCAGATTTGTCAAACATGGACTTTGCGTCTCTTTGTTCTTCTTCGAGTTTTTCCCAAATTCTGTTTAGCTCCTTGTGGTAGTATTCAATGTCAGCATCAATTACCTCTTTGTATCGCACCTTTTCTTTAAGCTCTTTTAGCACGTCTGATTTTTTTCGTCTCAGCATTACATGCTTTCGCAGTTCTTTGTGTAGTGACTGTCGTTTGTTTTCAAGAACAATTGCCTTTCCTTTATCATTTACATAACAGAAATATTCACAAAACTCTTTGAAGTTTCCAAGAAGGCCAGGCCTTAGAATATCAACAATTGGCCATATCTCAGAGCCGCGGTTATAGATTGGAGTGCCTGACAGCCCAATTCTGTACTTTATAGACTCTAGTGCGACCAGTTTTTTTACGGCAGCATACTTTTGTGTGGTGTTTGAGCGAAGGTTTTGAACCTCATCGCAGACAAGGGCTTTGATGTTTAACTTTAAGAGGTCGGGTAATCTCTTGTGCAAGAGCTCATAGTTGATAATGTAAAAATCAAAGATGCCAAGATCCTGATTCTTTCCATGACGGATAATAAATGACGTAGGGGCTTCGCCCTCAACTAGTCGCCCGTTTCGGCTTTTTCTTTTCAAAAATTTACCAATCTCTCTTTGCCAGTTGTTCAAAGTGACAAGTGGAGCTACAACAAGTGCTGGAAAGGCTTGCTTTTCTGTAGCCAGATAAGCCAATGTCTCCACAGTATTATGAGAAATCATGCCATTGACTACATAGTTATGCGTTTGAGGAACAGACAGATCATATACATATCCCGAATAATTTCTTATTTCAATTATTTTGATTTTACACCAATGAATTGATTCTATTGCTAGTTTTTGTAGCTCATTTGCAAGAACATGTTGATCTATCGATTCTAGTTTATGAATGACAAAGTATGCGAGTTCTTTGCTCATTCCTTGTGTGTATTTGTATGGAGTAAACAGATTCAGTGAACGCAACGATATTCCAGCATCTGCGATTTTCTGTACTATTTTTTGCGAGGGGATTCCTTCAACATTCGTATTATGAGATTTTTTTGCCAATTCTTCTAATGCAGATTGTTTTCGTTTGGTGTGTAGCTTAAATTGAGTGACAAATCTTTCAATCGAATTTCCACCAAACGTGCAAATGTAATAAGATCTTTTAGTTCGTGTCCCGTTTGCTGCAGCTTTCATTGCAACTCGTATTCTAAGCCAAATTCCAAAATGACGAAGAATGTCACGCATTCCATATGCGATGTTCTTACTTGCCGTTGCAAATTCACAATGTGTTTTTCCCACATGACCTTCGGCATCAAACATTGCTTGTAAAAAGACCTTTTGAGTTGCAGGTGATGATTCTATTACAGATTTTGGAATTTTTTTCTCGGCTGACTTTTTGCCCCATTCATAACCCCATTTAGAAAATAGAAGTTCAAACTTTGTTGTCGAGATAACAAATGTTGTTTTTTCTTTTCTTGCAGCAGGTAGCATAATATCGTGTTTCTTTGCCAATTTTCTTACACGCGATAAAACACTCTTATCAGAATTGTAGAACCTACCCTGAGCATATTTTTTGTTTTTAAAATATTCGTAGCCCTCTGCAAGTTGCCATCCCATGAGTTCAGCCACATCAGGATCAAGATCATTTGTGCCACTATGCAATGTCTTTGCGGGTACTGCGATTTTATCATCAATTGTCAGCTGAGCTGCTCTTTTCCATCCATCTTGTGTAAGAAACCTGTGTTTCTTAGTGCATTCTATTGTGGAGCCATCCCATAGTGTAACTTTGACAATCTGCTCGTTGATTTTCTGTCTGAATATTCTGTCTACTTTTTTACCTACGATTTCTTTGCCATCAAATGTTTGTACTACAATAGGTGATTCTAGATTTCCCCATGCTTCATCACCACTGTCCTCAATAAGTGAGGACGTTGACCATAATTCTTGAATCTGGATTTGACCCGATGATGTTTCAATTAATGATGTGCCAACAATGCATTTCCCAAGACCCATTTCGTCTGCAAGCAATGCATTTCCGTATGACTTTATTAGAAAATCAAGGCCTTCTTTTTGGAAATTGAGCAGTTTTCCTTGAAACTGTTTTCCAGGGTTTGCACGTACAAGTTTTTCAATCTTTGGAATTCGTTCTTTTGGTTTTTGATGATCCACGAGTTTTCTTTTCCAGACAGACTTTGATAGGATCTCAAGTGGATATCGCTCAAGGATCCATTTGATTTGCTTGACGTTTCTCTGACTATCAGGAACGATTGCCTCGTGCGGACCATCACCGTACCAAGATTGTGGGATGACCTTTGAGACCATGGTAACTGCGCGTTGGCCTGTTACTTTCCAGCTCCATGTTTGCGAGTACCTATCAAGCACGTATTCAAGCGTACCAAAGTTTTTCATTTACTGTATATCCCTAATTTCCACATATAGCGTAGAATCAGTTTATGAATCTTGATTTTTGCTAGTACGATCGATTGAAATTTATATCAGATCATTGTATTGGGTTGTTTTAAAATTTAATTAACAACTTTTTGATTTTTTCAGAGTCACAGTTTAAAGATAAGATAATTTGTAATATGGTATGGAGTTTTTCCAGGATAACGAGCCTGATCTTGAAAAACCAATCATCATTGCAGCAATGCAAGATATGGGAAATGTTGGCGCCATTGTAATTGAACACATAAACGAAAATCTTAGAACAAAAAAATTTAGAATCGCAAGATCTTCGTATCCAACTTTTGTTCTTGATATGGGTGGCCACATAAAGCTGCCAGATGACAAGTGGGAGTATAGACACACAAAAGACATGATCATTTTTGGTGGCGGCGCAGGCCAACCACAGGCAACTACGGAACTGCATGCCATATGTCAGGACGTTATTGATATTGCAAAAAAATATTCTGCCAAGTTTATCTATACGGTTGGCGGATTTCACACCACACGAGAGTTTGGCAAGTCACCAAAAACATACGTAACTACAACATTGATGTCGCTTACAAAACAGATAGAAAAAATGGATCTAAACACAACTCCGCAAAAATCAATAATCACGGGATTTAATGGCTTGATTCTAGGATATGCCAAGCTAAACGGAATGCATGGGATAGGACTTTATGGTGAGCTTGGTGAGCCATCCATTCCCCAGTATCGTTCTGCAAAAAGTGTCATAAACACACTAGAAAAGCTGACCTATCACAAGTTTGGCGACACAAGAGAGCTTGATTCACTTGCAGATGAACTGGATGAGAAAATGAAAAGCCGATGGTCTGCAGGTTATAAATTCTAAATTTATTTATGTGATTTTGACAAAATGTGACAATCACATTCGCAAAGATGCGTCTTGTGGTCGTTTAGACAATCGATGCATTCGTAATGTCTGTGTTTTTCACAGTTTGCACAAATCATAGTTATAGTCTAGCCTTAGCTATTTGAAAAGCTTGTCATTTTGATTTGCCTGTATCAATCTCGCTTTTTTTGATTAGTTTGTCAGTCAGTTCCAGATAGGCATGTGGGTCCATCTCTTTTGCAAACCCCTTGTCTATGTTAATAAGATAAATTGAGTGCAGCCTTGCGTTTAGTATTTCACCTACTTCAATTGGCGGATTTTTATAGAATCTATCACAGAATTTCTTTACTTTTTTGATATCGCTTTTCTTTCTTGCATTGGGTGGTTCAAGAAAGATTTTTGGAATTGGCAAAATTCCGATTACCGGAATTGCAAGTGAAAACTTGGAACAATATTTACTGTATCGTGCAATCTTGCTCATTATTCTTGCAATATAGTAATCAACAGTATCCAGTGCATGCTCAGGTGGCGTAAAACCTGTTTCTATCTCCATTATTGTTGTGCCGTCTCCTTTTGTTGCATAAACGTCACAAATCAAAATATCAGAGACTTGTTTTTCAACATCAACTGAATATCCGTGTGCAATTAGATTTGTTGCGCAGATTAATTCAAGAACAGAGTGGTTGATTTTAACCAAGTTCTGTTTGTACATCTCGATTAGTCTCTGCCTTACAAAGTTTAGTTTTGGAAGCTCGTCTTTTTTTAGCTGTGATGCAAGTCGTTCTGTTATTTCATATACATCGTCTTGAAATCGCTCTAAATCCAATTGATGAAACGATGATTTTTAGGATTTAAGAAGCTTAGCTGATTAGATTTTTGCTAATGTGCTCAATCTGCCTTTTGCAGTTACTATTATGATCGATGTTATTGCCACCAATAGTACAAGTGTAGCTATTGCGCCAAATTCAGGGACAACTGCGCCGTTTGTTATATCAACTTGGATTTTTGCAATTTTGTTTGTATTTACTGAATCGCCTTGCTGTACCTTAATTATGTAAGAGCCGTCCTGTTTCCATAAAGGACCCCCTGTCTTTATTTTGGTCATAAAGCTGCCATCTTGGTTTGCAGTTATCTGATCAACTGCAACTATATTCCCAATAGGATTTGTGACACTAATTGTGATTGGTATGCTTGCTGTGCCTAGATTTGATTGCCCCTTTAGTTCGATGATGGTACTTCCAGGGTTTAGATTTTCAGCCCAGATAACAATTGGCAGTGTTTTTTTGTAGGTTTCCAAGGTTTGAGTGTCTGGAATTACAATACAGTCGTTACATTTCTGTGTCATAAATTCAGCATTGGCATTGCCTATGTATGATACTAAAACAAGTAACGTAATTGATACTGCTATCTGTTTATGCACAAAGATGTGTGCGTGAGTGGTCTTATGCGTGAATGACTCAATAAATATTGTCAAGAAAGAGAAAAAAGAATAGATCCTAATCTTAACAATCAAAGTAAAAATCAAACAAAGTGAGTGGAAGATTCTATGTACTAGGGTTATCGCTTATCGTGCTTCTCTTAGCCAATGTCCCGCTAGCGCACTCTACGCTGTGGGATTTGATAATAGCTGTAAAGCCAGCAAAGGAGGTTTTCCAAGCTGACGAACCGTTGTACATTTCAGGAAGCATTGTAAACCATGCGCAAAAACCTATCGTAAATGCGGAAGTAAAGATCAGGCTTGGCTCAGATTCCATAGTTACTACAACTGATTCTGATGGTAAATTTTCTCATGAATTTGGGGTAAAGGATAGAATTCCTGGAAAATATATTGTAAATGTAGCAGCTACATCAGAAGATGAGAAGATAGGTCTTGCAAGTACCACCTTCATTATCAAAGGAACTGCCTTGGCATCTGCTCAGATTGCACAAAGTTTTGATGACGCATATTCGTTGCCTGATAAGGATATTGATTTTGAAAATGATCCAATCAGTGCACTAATTTACAAATATCGCCAAGACATTGCAGCAAAACTAGAAAAAGAAAAAATCAAGCAAGAAAAGTTAGACGACTATCAGAAATTTTTAGATGAACAAAGAAAGATTGCAGAGATGAGACTACAAGAAAGAATTGCAAAAGAAAAGCCAGGTGGCGGAAACTATGTTGGGTCATGGCAGTATGATAGGTTTGTTGCAACACTTAATGGGCCTGCAAAGGATGTGATTCTAAGACAGTTAAACTATACAAACAAGATGTGGGAAGAGGCAAAGGACTCAATGCGTCAGGTGCTTGAAAACGGAGGAACGTGGAAAGATGCCATGCAGATTTTTGTTGACGGTGCGGCTCTTTCAAGAGAACAGATGGAGTCACTAACCAAAATAACCAACTCTACAGACATAGCAGCTGATCAAGTCAATGGAACTTTGCCTTATGATTTACTTGATTCAATCAAAAGTGAAAATGCCACTAAAGAAGAGTCACTACAGTTTGATGTCAATGGAACTGCCATAAAGACTGGTCTTAATGGAACGATAATTCGTCTTAATGTGAATGGCACAATAATTGAGTTGTTGGTAAACGGTACAACTATAACTCCAATTACAAATTCTACGAAAAACTAGATATTTTTTGATTAAAGTTGCTTCTAATTAGATCAAAAAAGAATAACTTATCAGTTCTACGCGGGTCTTATATTCAAAATTTGTAAATAATTTTTAATGAAACATCTATGTGTTCCCTGTCCGTCCTGTGATGGAGACAACCTATTTTATACAAGATATGAAGCTCCGCTCAAAGTTCTCCAGGAGCGAAGTTGGCTTTTGTGTAAAGATTGTGGTTATCAAATTCAAATGGATAAATGGAAAAAGTTAGTGTGCCGTGCCTAAAACAGCCTCCTTTTTTATTTTCAGCTAGGTTATAAACCAAATTTTATTATTTTATTGGTTGGGTCTTAAGCGATACGTTGCAACACGTCTTCTCACCATGTTTGGTGTGCTTATGGCCACCTTATTGCTAACAATTGCACTTGTTGGCTCTAACATGGATGTGATCTTAAAGCAAGGAGTTGCCTTTCAGGTACGAAACGAAATAACTCAAAATGCAGCTATAGCTGGTAGCTTTGTAAATGCAGAGGAGTTTGAAAAATTTGTACAAGAACAAATCAACCAGCGCTCTAAGGCGTTAGGTCTTGACTCATCCTGGTACTCACCTCAAAGAATCGGATTAACAATGTACAAGATTTTAATTTTAGACTTTGGACGCGCAACATTTCTTACAAGTGATTCTGGGTCTTCTGATGTAAAAGACATATTATTAGAAAAGATACCAAAAACGGTTCTTCTTTTTACTACAGCAACAATAATAATTTCAATTATCGGGATTTTCCTTGGCTCCCTAGCTAGCAGCAAGATTAATTCCAAAATAGATAGAGTGACCTCAACTTTTGCTGTAGTTAGCAGCAGCTTTCCTGTTTGGTGGATTGGAATGATTATGATCTTTGTTTTTGCCTTTGTGTATCATCTGTTTCCTGCTCGGGCGACTCCTTCTGTGTTGCCATCAGACCCAGGCTATATAGCCGCACTTTTGTATCACATGACGCTTCCTTTGATAACAATTGTCTTGATAGGTTTTGGTTCGTGGGCATATCTTGTCCGCAATTTTATGATTGGTATTTTGCAAGAAGATTTTGTTATTGCAAAAAAAACTATTGGTATAAATCAAAAAAAGATAGTTTATGGTCATGCACTAAAAAATGCTGCGCCTCCAATTGTTACTATCTTGGCACTTAGTCTATCAGGTTCGCTTGGTGGCGCAATAATTACAGAGGCAGTTTTTGATTGGCCTGGCATGGGCCGTCTTTACTTTGAGGCAATAAGTGTGATGGATCTTCCTGTGATTATTGGTGCAACATATGTCTTGACAGTGTTTTTCCTTGTAAGCATCTTTGTTGCTGACTTGCTTTATGGATATTTTGATCCAAGGATAAAGACGAGCTGATATGAGTACAGTACCACTAAATGAAATTGGCCAGGAGTTTGTAAGAAACAAAATTGGTCTTGTTGGAATTGGGATTTTGATTATGCTTTTTATTATTTCAGCTATGGCTGTACTTACAATACCACTTGAAACCCTCAAAACATGGAATAACCCAGAAAGCTGGCTAGAATTTCCAAAGACAGCGCTTCCTGTATGGGTAAACCTGTTTCTTTCTGAAAAAATTCCAGAGCACAAGATTTTAACAAGTTCTGAAGATTCGCTTCAAAGTATAGAAGAGCTAACCATATTTTCGCAGCAGTTTAGTGTTGTTTACGAGTTTGCTGACTTTCCAAACGACTTTATCTACGAATTTACAGCAAAATATTCTGGATCTCCACTTTTACAAATATCTGTAATAAGACCTGATGGCATGACTATGGAGCTGTTATCACGTTCATTGCCATACTTGGAATCTGCAGTACACCATGAACGTGTGTTTTCAACAGATAATGCAGTCAAAAAGAATCTTTTCTTACATCCTGAAAAGTTTGGTTTTCTCTTAAATGACATTTCAGCCGAACAGATTGTTTTTTCAGAATCAAGCGTACAAAAAGTGCTAAATGGCAAATATGTTTTTTTGATAAGACTTGTTGGCGTAAGTTCGGAAAATGAAATTGTAGATTCTAGCTTGATTTTAGGAGGCAAGGCTTTTGGATTTGTTGGAACAGATGAGCTTAGACGAGACCTTTCTGTTGGATTGTTGTGGGGCACGCCACTTGCCTTGTTTATTGGTATAGCAGTAGCGATTGGTTCTGTTGTAATGGGATTGTTGTATGGCGTCTATGCAGGATTCATTGGGAAAAAAACAGATGAAACGATGATGAGGTTTAATGATGTAATTTATGCGCTTCCGGCACTGCCATTTTTGATTATACTTGCAGTAACTATTAACAACAGCATCTTTGTGATGATTGGTTTTCTTATGATTTTTGGCTGGGTTGGAGTTGCCAAGGTCTCACGCAGCATGGCATTGCAGATCAAGACAAGACAGTATGTTGAGGCATCAAAAATAATGGGCCAGCGTAGCTCAAAAATAATTCTAAAACACATTTTACCTCAGCTTTTGCCTTATGCATTTGCAAGTGTGGCAATTTCTGTGCCTGCTGCAATCACAACAGAGGCAGGCCTTAGTTTTTTGGGCCTTGGGGATCCAAGCTTTCCGACATGGGGCCAAATCCTTCATGACGCAAGCACGCATGGGGCTGCTGCACGAGGTCTTTGGTGGTGGGTTGTACCGCCAGGACTTATGATAGCAGTAACAGGGCTAGCTTTTGTGTTTATTGGAAATGCACTTGATACTATAGTCAATCCAAGACTTAAACGATAAACTAGCTTTATGCTTTTTTTACATTTTCTTGCAGTACAGGATCTGGAAGATTATGTCTTTTAGCACCAGATATGTGGTTTCCTGTTTCGCATGCCTGACAAATCGAAGAATCATTGTATGTTCTTATGCCACATTCACAGGATTTGCATTTGCATTCAACTGGAATTTTTCGCATCTGTTTATTTGAGTAATCAAAATAATGAATTTAATTCTTTAATATCTCAAAATTTCGTATTAGCTCTATTGTAGTGTCATTTAGTTTAATTGTGTATGCTGCCGAGTTTTCGTCTTCTGATGTAGACAAAAGTTCTGCAAATTTTGTCTTGTCTTTTCCACGCTCATACATTCCACCTGTTTCCTTGACACATAGCGGGAATTTTTGCATCTTTAGTTGGTTTGCCTTAAGATAAGCTATAAATTTTTTATAGTCTTCTGTTTCGTACCAATCATGATTTTTTTCTTCACATGCAGCAATCCAAGCATCAATTGTAT
>Ga0213870_1001562_pt1 | contig 10244 bp, 8 predicted proteins | sample WICALVC2017_Meta_FD_160119 | JGI IMG/M metagenome (GOLD analysis project Ga0213870, IMG submission 160119) | Freshwater microbial communities from subterranean cave lake in Wind Cave National Park, South Dakota, United States - WICALVC2017 | ecosystem: Environmental > Aquatic > Deep subsurface >... | reverse complement strand
ATGCTAACGTGACCTGACCATTGCCAGCCGTTGCCGACAGACCAGTTGGTTTCGAGGGGGGCGCAACCGCAGTCGTAAAACTCCATACGTAATTGCTTGCCAGCGGATTCCCCGCAACATCCTTTACCCCTTTCCCCCCTCCAGTAATCGTTGCCGTATACGCAGTACTGGACAAGAGATTGGCCGACGGCGTAAATGTGGCTACCTTTGTAGTCGCATTATAAGCCACTGTCCCTGTCGCCCCATTGCTCAACGTAAACGTTCCCGTCGTAATCGTAGAGGTTGCGATCGCCTCACTGAATATGGCCGTAATAGCCGTTGTGGTTGCCATATTAGATAGGCCGCTTAATGGACTTGTGGAGGATACCGTCGGCGCGGTTGTGTCAGGGGCCGCGTTCACTGTCAGCGTGGTGGTGCCGCTGATGTTACCCAATCTGGCCGTGATGGTTGTGGTTTCAACGGTTACCCCTGTCGCCATGCCACTTTCGGCGTTGATTGTCGCCACACTCGTATCAGATGAAGCCCATATCGTCGAAGTCGCCAGAGTTGAAGTGCTGTTGTCTGAAAAAGTTCCAATGGCCGTGAATTGTTGTGTAAACCCTACTGCAACGGATGGATTGGTTGGCGTTACCGCAATGGATTGCAGTATGGCGATCAACGGGATTGTGACAACAATAGAGGAAGCCCCCGGACTAAGGTTGACAAGCGCCTCCCCACGAAAAATAGGGTTATTGTTTATATCAAATGCAGTAACCGTAAATCGGCGCGCTAATCCTGCCGGCACATTTAAATCTATGATCACTTCTCCCATTTGTGGAATATCTTGTGAAAGAAAAATCGTTTCCATTCCCGGACCCGCAACCTGCAAAATAAGGTGGGTGACAGGAATGTCTGCGGCTCGGAGTGGCGCGCCCTTTGACAAACCGGAAGAAGGAAGAACCAAGTTCAGATGGATTGGGACTATTCCCTTTGTTCCATCCCCACAACTGGTGAGAAGGATAAAAAAGAACAGCAAAAATAACGGCATCTTTTTATTCATGAGATTTTCTTAAAATTGCAACTTAATTTGAATGGGAACGAGCACTGCAGGAGGCGGTGGCGGTACGGGCAGGATCATTGGAATCTCCCCATAGGAGTCTGCATTCCCTTTGCTAGTCTCGCTGGAAAAAGATGAGGGCTTCTCCCGCTCATCCTTTTCCCCTTTGCCAACATCCTCATTGCTTTTTTCATCCGCCGAGTTACTCGGCTTATCTAAAGGTATTTCCTCCATTGAGGTTTCATACCGCGCCGCATTCTTTTCTTCAGAAAAAACAACTGCCTGTGTGATTGGAAAGAGCGGGGTTTCAAGTAATTTCTCTTGGGATAGACGAAACTGGGGATCCAATACAAGCGCCTGCAAAAAGGCCTGACGCGCTTCTCTGTACTTTCCCTGATCCCGTAACGCCAACCCTCTTGAGAATTGTAAAAAGGCTTGAAAATTGGTTGTATGGATTTTATTGATCGCGACTCGCGTTTGCTCATCTAAACTTTCTGGACAACGCCCCATTCCGCAAAGCACTTGAACGACTAAACTTTTTTCAAGTTTATAAAATTCTTGCAGTGTTCCGAAGGATTCCTTTTCAGAGAGAATCTGACCCTCTTGTGTTTGCACCATCGAGAGATTTATACGTAACTTCTCCTTTTCTGTATTAGCAAAACTTCCAGATGCCATCTTTCCCGCGCCCAATAGTTTTCCAATCTGGGGGGCGGAGTTGAGATCAACAAGACCCGATTCGGAAAGTTTTAACTCATTGATTAACGCCTGTATCTTCATCCTCTCTACGACCTTTAACGTTTTGACTTGAGAAAGATCGCTGATGACCATCTCGGCAAACCCCGTTGAAAGGGCGTCGTATTCCGAAGACCCCTTGTTTTCAAACGGAGCAACGGCAATAACGTTTGGATCAAGATTTCCTGTGATGAGACTCTTTTCCGTTTGTCGCGCCTTTCGCGCCCCTTCTTTTGCCGACTCCATAAGAAGAGGAGTGAGATATTGAGAGAGTCTCCGCGCCGTTTCTCCGCCCGGCGCAACCTTTACGTATTCCTTCCAAACAGAAATGGTTTGATCTAAATTTTTAAGTTTAAGATGACTTAATCCTAAATAAATCACTGATTGTTCATCGCTTATTTTATTATTCTTAAGAAGGTTTACCACCTCCTCATAATGACCATCTTTGTAAAGACTCGGAATATCTTGCAGAGGTTGTACCCCTTGTTCTTTATCGTGTCCGTAAGAGGGGACAACCAATAATATGATGACTGCTATGATCAATATCAGTTTTTTATTCATACGACAATACCCTATGGTATCCTTTGCAGGCGGATGGATCTACGGTGGCGGTGCGAATCATAGGTCATCACCGAATCTCCTCCACGTGTAGGGGCACGGCATGCCGTGCCCCTACATTATTCACCAATCGTTTTGAAAGGGAATCCTCCAAGGTTGCCCAATCTGAAAATTTTCCATCAACCGATATCCCTTCCACTTCTCCTGTTTCAACCGCGACGATCCGTCCATCAATCCGAACAGTCTGACTCGCAGGGGTCGTACCCCCGATAGCGGTAAACCCTCCCATTATAAAATAGTTAGCCCCCAATAATTTTCCGAGACGCAGACGATTTTCTGAATCTGCAATCTCTAACTGCCCAATTTTAACTCTTCCAAAATCTTTTGCAGGGAATCACGATCAACAAGACGAATATGTGTCCCGTCAGATTGCGCCATGATAATTCGTTCAGAGATCTTATCGGCCAGCATTTGTCCCAAACCCGCTGTGGCCGCTTTCGACATGCCAATACTGTGATCCTCAAACGCCATCACGGCAACCGACCATTTTTTTTGGGCTTTTTGGGGTGGAGGCGCAGGCGTCGCCCTCACGCAAGCGCCAAAAAAAAGAATGATCAGAAGCGGATAAAGGAATGGCCAACGCCACTTCATGGCTGATTTCCCATCACCCTTAATTATTAATTCTTCATTATTCATTATTCATTGCCTCTACAACCTTCAGGCCTTTTTTCGCAAGCCCCTGACCTTCCACAATCTTGGCATACGACATCCCTTCTTCTACGTTCGTAATCTCAACAGCGCCAATCCCTCTCTTTTTCAATCCAAGCATCTTGCCGTTCAGCACAATCGGTTCTCCCTCCTCAATGATTTTCAGGTTCATTCCTTTATTAACCCCATGACGCGTACCCAGATTAATAATCACCTGATTAGGCCCTTCTACCGATGCAATTTTTCCTTGAAGGGGATAAAGCGCAATGATCCGTTGATTAAGCGTAAGAGCGGTTTTGGAAGATAAATCCGTGAGCGTTGTCTCTTTCTCGCTGGCATAAACGGTTTTAATGGCCGAGGTCTCTGGGTCAATCAGGCGTAAATTCAACCTAAGACCTTCATCAACCATGTACAAATGCCCAGTAATCATCAGCCGTGCAGAAAGAAGTTTTCCTAGTCGTAACGCTGTTTCTGGATCAGCCAGATCCGAACTTCCAAGTTTTAGCTCAGCAAGCAATTTATCCATAATTTCCCGATCCACAACTTGGACCCGACCATTGAGAGGCAGGGCTACCTCAAGAATATTTTGGGTTATTTCATGTTGAATCGCATCGGTTATTCCTTCTCTGACCCCGCCTGTTGTCTTTATTCCAAAAAATGCCAAAGTCAGCGGGCGGGATGACCAAGGATCAGTCGCGGCGTCCGGCGGGGCCTGCTTACCCTCTTTAATCTTCTGATATTGGGCGGAAAGATCGGTTACCAACGTGTCAATCCGTTTCTGCTTTTCCATATCCTCTTGAAAATTAAGATGGGCATCTATCCGTTTCCCTAATGATTTGGCAATCGCATCTTCTGGATCGGCAGAGAGGGCATCTTCATATAATGCCTTGGCTTTTTGGGGCTGGCCTTGTTTTTCATAGAGAACGCCCCGATTGGTGAGTATCTCGGCAGAAAATGGATTATAAACAACCGCGTTTTGATACATTTTTTCAGCCAGGGCATATTCCCCTTGCTCCGAATAGATTCGGCCAGCATTGTTATACGCCTCCGCAGTTTGCGAGTCCGCGTTCATTTTCCCATCCGTCGCCTTAGCATATTGGGCAAGTGCCTCTTCAGGGTTCCCCTTCTCCGCCAGAATGTTTCCTTTAATGAGATAAACCAGCCCGTTTTCTGGACGTTCCGATTTTATCTGTGTGGCAATCTGAAGGGCTTTTTCTTTGTCCCCCTCCTTTAAGTAGGTTTTAACAAGACCCTCTTTTCCTAGAATGGCGTCAGGAGAGGTTAACAGCGCGATACGGGTGTATTCTTCTTTGGCCTGATCTAACTTCCCTTCATTAAAATACGCATTGGCGATACCCGCCTTCGCGGTGATATTCTCCGGGTCCGATTTTAATACCTTCGCGTATACTGCCCTTGCAAATTGGGTCTTCTTGAGATCAAGACTGTGTTGGGCAACCGTGGTCATCATTTGATAGGACGAGGCCCCGCCCCCCTCGAAGCGATCCGACACACGACCTCCCGTTCCTAATATGTATGTCACCGGAAGAATAATCTTGACTCCATATTGACCAAAAACAGTTCCGTCATCGGGAATAATTTTAAATGGAACAGGATTTTTTTCAAAATATTGATTGAGTGCGGAAAGATTATCCTTTGAGATGGCAAGAATTCCAATGCCGGCCTTCTCATATTCTTGATAGAGTTCTCTAAGATGCTCAAAGCCTGCAACGGACGGCTTCGAATTAAGTTGAAAGAAATAGAGCAGAACCATCGGTTTCTTCTGCATCGCCGTAAGTTCCGAAAAGACCGGGGAAGGTTCTCCTTTTTGAAGGCCTGCCTCCGCAAACGATCCTATAAATAAGAACGCCGTGATCACCGTTATAAATAATACAAAATATTTCCGCTGTTTCATCGTTATTCCTCCTTTTTTTCTAGTGTAAGTTCAATGGGCGACTTCTCCCCGGCAGGGACATCAATGGTTGCCTCAAGAGCATTGTATCCCGGCTTAACAACCTTCAGTTCATGCGATCCTGCAGGTAGAGAGAGCAATAAAGGCGAGATGCCTCGCTCATTGCCGTCAATAAAAACTTTTGCCCCCGCTGGGTCAATTAAAAAATCAACGGTTCCTTCCGCAGGGACAACATTAGGTTTGACGGGTGCAGGTAAGCCCTGCGTCGAGGGTGTATCAAAATCTGGCACTCCCTTTTTTAATCCTATAATCAAGACGACACCTAATACAATGGCGATTCCTAAAACAGTCGTGACGATCAGCATCCTCCTTTTTCCATGCCGTTGCAAACCGGATATTGGAACAGTTTGTGTCTCAATGGTCTCATCCGAATCCAATAAAATGGCTGCAGACGATGCTTTCAGATTGGACGACATCACAGACGGCGTAACTACAGACAATGCCTTGGCCATCTCCAGACAAGATGAAAAACGATCAGCGGGTTTCTTCTCCAATCCCTTCATGACGGCATCGCTTAAATCCTTGGGCACTTCGTTTGCAATCCTCATGGGGGGATCGGGGCGATGGGTGATAACCTGATGAATAATCGCCGCGGGTGAGTCTCCTGAAAAGGCCTTTCGTAAGGTTAAGAGTTCGTAGAGAACGGCACTGGCCGAAAACAAATCCGATCGTTTTTCAACCAGATCTCCTGTGCATTGTTCCGGTGACATATAACGCGGCGTTCCCAAAAACGAAGAAGTCTGTGTGAATCCATCCTCTTCGAGCCGCGCAATGCCAAAATCAACCAGTTTAACGGTTTGATTGTCTGCGGAAATAAGGACATTGCCCGGTTTCATATCGCGGTGAACGATTCCTTTCTCATGCGCAAAGTCAAGTGCCATGGAGATTTGGACGCCAATGTCGCGCACTTGCTTGATGGTCAGTTTCTGTCCAGAGGAAACAATTTCCGCCAACGACTTTCCCTCTACATATTCCATGACGATATACGCGCGTCCGGTCAGTGGGTCTTCGTCCGCATCAAAAATCGTAACGATATTTTGATGGATCAATCGCCCCAATGCCCGCATCTCCTTCGCAAACCGTTTTTTGTCCTCGTCTCCGCCTCCGCCTGAATTTGGATGCAGACATTTAATCGCAACAGGGCGGTTTATCTTTGGATCGCGGGCAGAATAGACCACCCCCATTCCGCCGCGTCCCAGCTCTGAAACGATTTCATATCGTCCAATGGTGTTCATTTATTTCCCCTCCGCAGGGCGCGTTCTCTTTTTTTCGTAAGGTCGGCAATATCGGCGCGTGGCGCGAATCGGATGGCTTGCGTAAAGGCCATGGCCGCGTCAACGTCGCGTTTCGCATCAAAGAAAAGGGTTCCCATTTGGGAGAACGTTTCACCCAGAAAACGCGTGGCCTCACGCGCAGGCAAGGCAAAAGAAATGCCTCTGGCTTCTGGCAATACACCTAGCACAATCCCGATCACTTCTCCCTTCTGATTCAGCACGGGCCCTCCACTGTTCCCCGGATTGATTGCCATATCGGTTTGAAAGACCGGTCTATTCAGAATTGTTCGTTGCCCCGCGCTGATGATCCCGCGCGTCATTGAATGATGAAGCCCAAAAGGACAACCGACCGTGTAGATGGGCGCTCCGACTTTGATACTCCTCGCGTCTGCAAACGAAAGCCATGGCGTTTTCGTATCGGGAAAGGAAAGCAAGGCAAGGTCAAGCGTATTGCTTACCGAAAAAATATCCGCGGGGTAACGCGTTCCTTTTTCAAATTGAACGGTTAATTCTTTGGCCTTCTCAAGTCCGTGATAGCTGGTTAAGATATAGCCTGGGGCAACCACAAATCCGCTTCCTTCCAGAACGCCTAAAGGACTCTTTCCAATAACGCAGACAATTTGAGTAAAGGCAAGATCAATCGGAGCAGGAGGTGCGGCAAAAACGTCAATGAGAGGCGAAAGCAGGAGAATGGATAAAATTGCAATGCCCTTTATTTTCGTGTTTAGCATGATGTGGACAGTATAAATACAGTTGTTCTGATTGTAAACCCAGTAAACAACAAGACCGTTTCACGGCAATTGCTAAGGCATGATGACCTCATTGATATTAAGACGTTTCGGCTTATATTTAAATTGGAGGAAAAGGATCAGTGCCCTGAAGAACAACTTGTCCGCGACGAAGGGGGCATTCCTTCAAGGCGTTTACCCCTTATTTAGAAACGGCGGGTTTCTCTTGTAATTTCTCTTGTGGTTTCGCTTGCGCTTCTTTGAATGAGGCTTCGGACAGTTTTTTGTTTTTTTCAGGCTCAATGTTACTATCAGCCAATGCAAGATAGCTCACACCAAGATTGTTTTTTGCCATAGAAAATCCTGCCTTATTGTTTTGCGCTTTCCAGATCGTTGCGGCCTCCTCCAAAGGAACGATGGAATGTCCAAAATTGACTGCAGAATCAATGGATCGTTTGGCCAGTGCCTGATAACCCAACCCCAGATTGGCCGACGTCGCAGGATAACCGATATTGTTTTGTTGCTCTTTTAAAACACGCGCCGCCTCAACGAGAAGCGCAATGGCTAACTTTAAATTTTCTTCTGGAGATTCCCCCCACGACGCCAAGGCCTGATAAGACACCCCCAAACTGCTTTGCGCCATTGCATAATTTTTTTGATCTTTCAATAGGTCGGCAGTGTTTTTGAATCTCTCAATAGATTTTTTTAGATTAGGAATCGGATCAATATTCCATGAAGAGAGCAACTGGTAGGTCATTCCAAGATTATACTGGGTCATGATGACGATTTCTTTATTCTTGTGTTTTTCTAATGCAGTCTCTGCTTCTTTAAGAATGTTCATTGCAAAGACAAGATTTTCTGCTGGACGAACCCCAAAGAAGGCCAATGCCTGATAACTCAACCCCAGATTATTTTGCGCAATGGCAATATCTGTTGATGGATCTGAAGAGGACTTGCCCGCTTTGATTGCTTCGTTGAAGGCGTTTATCGAGAAATTTAAATTCTGATCTGGCTCCGCCCCCAAAGCCGCAAGCATCTGATGCGTGATGGCCAAATCGTTTTGAATGATTCCGTATTGCGCCGTCTTTTTCTCATTGTGAAAGAATTCAGCCGACTCTTGAAAAAAAGCAATTCCTTTTCTAAGAGAAGCGATATCGTTTGTCTGTTTATAACAAAATGCAATAGTTTGCTGAAGATTTGCATATTCAACCCAATTTTGATCTGCCCGATAAGCCTCCATAAGATCACTAAGTTTCAGCGCCGCAGACTGCCATTGTTCCTTTTCAAGTAAAACCAATACATGCAGAAAGTCTAACAACACGGCGGGCTGTTTTAAAGGTTGTTCAGAAAGCAATGTCGTTTTTTGATGAGGGAAAAAAGCAGGTTCTGCCTTGTCGTTTATAAACCCTATCGGAAGGGAAATGGCGTAATGCCCTGCCTCTTTTACTTTTCGCACGGTTACTTTCGGACGAAACATCTCTCCGTCTTTTGAAGGGGTGATCTCACCGCTCACAACGACCAAGACCTCTTGATCGTTAAATTCGCCAACATTCACCGATCCCTTTAAGATCGGATCATTTTTGAGCAATTGCGTAATATGCGCCTTTGCGCTCGAAGAGGCATTGTCACCTGAAAGGGGGGAGACTCGGATTGTCAAGAAAGCGGCAGAAGCCGTTCCGAAAATAGTAATGACCAAAAAATACGTTACAACTTGTAAAAGTCTTTTATAGTATGATCTATCCACAAATTATGCTCCATTATATTCAGCCTATCTGTTTTTTCTCATTTCATCAAGATCGGTGTGGTTCTCTAGGTAATCTGCAAGCTGTAAGAAGTCTGTTCTTGGATAACTGACTCCCGCGCCTTCTTTAAACGCCAGTTGTGGTTTTCCGCCTTCAACAATATGGTATCCCCAATACAACAAATGCGTGCTATAACGGATTTTTGCATTATCGGGATGAATCAATTTACATTTAGGGTCTTGCTGTAAATGCAATTTCATCTGCTGTTCAAGATGCGTCAGCAAGATTTCGTTTCGCCTCTCAACCTCTTTTCCGTAATGATAACTATTAATAACCACAAACATCTCTGCCTGTTTATTCACGTCTCGAATGTGTCGAAATGTTCGGGTAATCACATCAGAGTTTTTTGCAATGCCCAAAGGCGTGAGCGTTGTCGGAATAATACAGTAATCAAATTTTTTAACAAGCGAAAGCGCATTCTGAGAAAAAACAGGAGAACAATCACAAATCACAATCTGAATCCCTTTAAAATCGCGCTCTTTCCACTCATCCTCGTTGAGAACAGTAATGACCGATCCTTCTTTTTTCTTGGTCAAGGAAGGCACAAAAAGGGATGCGGGCGCGTCTTTGTCGTTTGGATCCTCTGCAAAAAGTTTTCTTAGATTTTTGTCTGGGTCAAGATCAATCAGGATAACATCATGTCCCATCAACGCAAAAGCCCCCGCCAGATGCGCCGCAATGGTGGTCTTCCCCACACCTCCTTTTGAGGTAAATACACCAATATACTTTACAGACAGATCCGCTGGCCCACTCTCAATCTCTTCATCTGGATAGGGATAATTCCATAAGATTTTATCGTCTACACAAGTGCATAACGACAGGTTGCGTGGCCTTTCTGCAAACACATGCGCAAGCGCAGGCTTTCCAAATCCACTCGCTGATAAAAACCATCCAGAGGTAAATCTTTTAGATTGAGGCAATTCCAGAAAACTTTGAAATTTCTGAATCTGTGCAATACTGACTTTTGATTTGTGCTGTTTTAGACAGACCGCAATTGTATCAGCATTCCGCGTGAGTTCAAAATCATAACCTTTTGTCTCGTGATCTGGGATCGTCGCGACATAACCCGTTTTTTCAAGGAGAGCAATCACTCCCTTTGTAAAATCACTAAGCTCATTTTCTGCCAATGATTTGAGCATCGGGCACAATCGGGATGCTTATCCATTGAGCGCATTGAGCGCGGAACCTGCCTGAAACCATCCAATCTGTTGATCCGTTAGACTATGATTGGCACGCATCGTGATCTCTTGATCTTGCTTATGCACCACGACCACAATAGGCTTTCCCGCGGCCAATTGTGAAAGTCCCGTCACCGAGATGCGGTCATTTTGATCAATGATGTCCCAATCTTTTGGATTTACAAACGTCAATGGCAATATGCCTTGTTTTTTTAAATTGGTCTCGTGGATGCGGGCAAAACTTTTGGTGATCACCACC
>Ga0213870_1001561_pt1 | contig 10254 bp, 7 predicted proteins | sample WICALVC2017_Meta_FD_160119 | JGI IMG/M metagenome (GOLD analysis project Ga0213870, IMG submission 160119) | Freshwater microbial communities from subterranean cave lake in Wind Cave National Park, South Dakota, United States - WICALVC2017 | ecosystem: Environmental > Aquatic > Deep subsurface >... | reverse complement strand
ACGGTCGGTATATTCACTGCCTCCGATAACCAATTTTCCATCTTTTCGCAGCTGATCCGCCGCTTTTCCAAAACCAACATCGTCAAAAATAATTATATCTGCCCAATCCTTATAATCTTCCCACTTTTCCACCCTGTCCAAAAATCCTTCATAAACATCCTGATCGCTTGGATCTTTAATATACATTTTTACTTCGTGGCCATCTTTTTTCACGCTCCATGCCAAATCACCGCTCAAACTCTCCCAAGAGACAAATAAAAACTTGAGCGGCGTCGGCTTTCCATTTTTTATTTCTGTTAGTATGTCTTGTGCTGCCACAATGGTGGAAAAAAATTTTAAAAAAATTTGCGCAACTGAATTATTGGGCAAAAAAAAATACGCGTCAAGTGTGGATAACTATCTTGATTCTTCAGAAACCGACGTACTGTATCTCTTCCTCCAATATAATTCCGAATTTTCTCTTCACGGCGTCTTTTACCAAAGAAATAAGCATAATTACTTCTTCAGCAGTTGCTCCTCCTTCATTCACGAAATAATTAGCATGTTTGGGAGAAACAAAAACTCTCCCGACTCTTCTGCCCTTTAAATATGACCAATCAATCAGATATGAGGCGGGTATATTTTGCTGTTTGTAAAACCGTTCAAGATCCGGAAAATCGCGAAGAAGCGCCTCTTTATCAATATCTTTACGATCCCAGGGGACATTCTTAAAGATACATCCGCAGGACTTAACGCCAATATCCTGCTTTTGTGATCTATGCAAGGTAATATTTTTTATTCGATTCTGTATTTCTTCCGAATTTCCTTTTTTAAGGCGCAAGGTTGCCCGGAGAATTACCCATTGAGGATGCTTTTTAAATATTGAGTCTCGGTAACCAAACTTGCAGGCGGAATTGTTATATTGTTGGATTGCCGCTTCATCGTCAAAAAAAGCGACTGTTTCAATTGCATCCTTCATTTCTCCGCCAAAACACCCGGCATTACCGCGTACCGAACCTCCGACTGTTCCCGGAATTCCGATAGCCCATTCAAAACCGGTAAGCCCTGCCTTGGCTGTTTCCGCTGCCAAACGCGGCATGGAGACGCCGGCATCAACAACCAATCTCAAGCTATCAATCTTTAAATCTCCGCCGGTTATTCTAACAACTAAGCCGGCAAAACCGCGGTCGGAAATAAGAATGTTTGACCCGGCGCCAAGAATGAAAAAAGGCATCTGTTTTTGGGAAGCGAATTCTAATGTTTTTTCCAATTCATCCAAATTTTTTATTTCCGCAAAAAATCGCGCCGGGCCTCCGATCTTATAAATAGTATACGGCGCTAACGGAATATTTTCTGCAATTTTTTCTCTCATAGAGATGACCTCATATAGTCTTATAATTGCATAATCTTAAGAATTTGCAATAATGAAATATGGAAGCCATTCCGTCTTTCTGTATTGAATGGGGTACCGAGCAGACACTCATTCACCCTCCCACCTTTTTCTTGATGGGCTATGGAGCAGGCACTCACATAAGGACAAAGTTTGGAGTTAAACCCTCCATAGCCCTTCTGGAAAATAAAAGGTGGGATGGCAAGTAAGGACAAAGTTTGGAGTTAAACCCTCGGTATCCCTTTCAGTCACAGAAAGACCCGCTAAACATAAAATCCCGCTTTAGCGGGATTTTATGCGGACAAATTGGAATTTTAGGAATGACTCTTTTGAGGAATTACTCCTAAAAAACACTCACATTGTACTAATGATAGCAAAATGGGCATAAAAAGTCAAGGAAAGTTATCCACACCCTGTAGTAGAAGTTCGACAACATTCGTTAGTGTCCTGCTAAGCGGGACAGCCGAACTTCCACTACCTGCAACAGTCAAGAAGGGACATTGCGAGACGACCTGCCGTTATACAAAATACGTCATGCGAAAAAAGCAAAAAATTCTCTATGTGGTCACCAAATCCGTTTGGGGCGGAGCCCAGCGTTACGTTTTTGACCTGGCTATCCATCTGCCCCCGGACCGATTCGAACCGATGGTCGCGGCAGGCGGTGAAGGTCTGCTTTTCGAAAAGCTGCAAAAAGCCGGTGTCCGGACTATTTCCATCCCCGAACTTGAACGCGATATTAGTTTGATAAAAGATTTAAAAGTATTGCGGGAGCTTTATAATATCTTTAAAAAAGAAGAACCGCAGGTCATCCATCTTAATAGTTCTAAAATGGGGGGCCTTGGCGCTCTCGCCTCTTTTCTATATAAACTTTTTACTTTAAACTTTAAACTTTTAACTATTTATACTGTCCATGGCTGGCCCTTTAAAGAAGAACGCCCCTTGTTCGCTCGATGGACAATATTCCTGGCTAGCTTTTTTTCCGCATCTCTATGTGACCGCGTAATTCTAATCAATACCGCTGATTTTAAAATCGCGAGAAAATTTATTCCGCGAAGAAAACTGGTACTTATTTATAATGGGATAGATTCGCCGGCATTTCTCTCCAGTGAAAAAGCGCGCGCCCTGCTGTCCCGAACAATCGGCAGGCAAATTGATCCGAAAACAATTTTAATCGGCACCATCGCCGAGCTTACCTCTAACAAAGGAATCAACTACTTTATCTCCGCACTATCGAGATCCGACCTCGATAGTCGTCATAGAAACCTCACCTCTATAATAATAGGAGGTGGCGAAGATCATGAAATTTTGGAAAAAAGTATTAAAACCCATAATCTGTGGGGTTTGTTATTTCTTGCCGGATTTATAAACGATGCCCATAATTATTTACAGGCATTTGATATTTTTGTCCTCCCTTCCCTAAAAGAAGGACTTCCTTATACTATAATGGAGGCAATGTCTGCCGGCTTGCCGACTATCGCTACGAGAGTCGGGGGCATACCGGATCTCATCGAACACAGAAAAGAAGGGATTCTGGTCTCCCCTAAAAACAGCGTTGAACTCGCTTCGGCTCTGGAAGAATTGGTCAAAAATACCCAATATGGACAGATGCTTGGCCGTAATGCCAGAGAAAAAATCGCGAGAAAGTTTCTTCTTGGCAATATGATTAAAAACACCCTAATGGTATATAATGAACAAAACTCGCCTTATTAAAGTTGGTTTTCTTATTATTGGTGATTCAATATTTTTATACTTCGCTTTGCTTGCCGGGCTATTTTTACGCTATTTTCCCTATCTGGATTATTTCCTGATTATGCAACACTTAACCTCATTTACCATAATTTTTATGGTGTGGTTAATTCTCTTTGGCGCTTTCGGACTTTATGATCTGCGATTTATGAAAAACAGCAAACTTTTTCTCTTTCGCCTGGGACGCGCCATGGTTACCAATATTGTTGCCGCGATTATCATTTTCTATTTCCTACCTTACTTTCAAATAGAGCCGCGCCGGAATCTACTGATCATCGCCTCCCTTGCCGCGATACTAATTTTCTTCTGGCGCTATATTTTTAACCTCATCATCATCCGCGCGCCTACTTCGCGTCTCCTCTTTTTTGGAACCAATACTGAGACAATAGGCCTTGCTGAATACCTTCTGGCCAATCCCCAGCTCGGACAAAAACCTATTGGTCTTATATCAAATTCAAACACTTCGCATGCCGGAAATCCCCTGCCCTATTTCTCGCTTACTGCACAAAAACTTACGGCCGTGGTTCGCGATACCGCGGCTGATACAGTTATAATCTCTCGCAATCTCTACGAAGATAAAAATCTTACGAAAATTCTTTTTCAGATGATACCTCGCGGCATTGCCGTAATTGAATTTACCAAACTTCATGAGATGATGACCGGTAAAATCCCGCTTTCTCTGATAGGAGAACTTTGGTTTGTGGAAAATCTTGTGGGTATAAAAAAAGGAATGTATGAATTTTTCAAACGCGCAACGGATATCACTCTTGGTGCGCTCTTCTTGGCGCCATCCTTAATACTTCTTCCTTTAATAGCCGCGGCCATAAAACTTGACTCAGATGGACCGATTTTCTTCCGCCAAAAGCGGGTCGGACGCCTTGGCCGCCTGTTTGAAGTAAGAAAATATCGCTCCATGGTAAAAGACGCGGAAAAAATAAGCGGATTTAAAAGCGGGGATGGGGGCGATGCACGTCTTACCCGTGTCGGCGCGTTTTTAAGAAAAAGTTATCTTGATGAACTGCCGCAAATCATAAATATAATGAAGGGTGAAATGTCTTTTGTCGGACCACGGCCGGAACGCCCTGAATATGTGGATATTTTAAATAAAAAAATCCCATTTTATGAAATGCGGCTTTTAGTGACACCCGGCCTTACCGGCTGGGCGCAGGTAAATATGGAAAACGACGCATCGGTAGAGGATTCGCCAGAAAAAATGCAGTTTGATCTTTACTACATCAAAAACCGTTCCTTTATGCTGGATCTCTTAATAATTTTGCGGACTATATCGGCGCTTTTAAGAAGGCAGGGAAGATGATTGAAGTGAGACTTCAATCAACAATTTTCAACGGCTCAACAGGCGGGGTGCCTATTGAGCCGTTTAATTAAGGACATCGCAAGACCTTATATTGATTAATTTCCGTTTTTTAACTCTTCAATCCCCTGCTCAAATGAAACCTGCGGTTCCCACAAAAGAAACTCTTTGGCTTTGCGGTTGTCGGCTAAGGTTTGGCGAACTTCTCCTTGGCGCGGCTCTATGAATTTCCACGGACCGCCTATCATTTGAGCAATTTCAATAACACTGAAATTTTTGCCTGTGCCGATATTTATAATCTCTCCTTTTCCCGCCTTATCCGATTCCATGGCCAGAAGATTGGCGCGGGCTACGTCATACACATGGGTAAAATCGCGCCGCTGATTGCCATCAGGAACTAAAGTCATTGGCTTTCCGTTTTTTCTCTGCTCCAAAAAAATGCCGATTACCGTGGCATAAGGACCGTCGGCTTCGATGGTCTGGCGCGGACCATAGACATTGAAATAACGCAGAGATACCGTCTCCACCCCGTAAAATCGGGAAGCCATGACGCAATACTGCTCGCCTACTCTTTTCTGAATGGCATAGGGTATCACCGGCTCCGGCGGCATATCCTCTTGAAGCGGCATGGGATGACGCGGTCCGTAAGCAGAGGAAGAAGCGGAATAAACAACTCGTTTTACTCCCGCGTCGCGGGCGGCCATAAGCACATTCAAAGTTCCGGTAATGTTGATATCATTGGTAAGCTTGGGGTGCTGGATGGAATACTGCATCCGCGGTTGGGCCGCTGTGTGGAAAATTCCGTAAGCTCCCTGAAAAATCGGCGCGAGTTTGGAAAAATCGCGGATATCAACCTCATGAAGTACTGCTTTAGGATTTAGCCGTTCACGTTTGCCGGTCAAAAAATTATCTATCACGCACACTTCATCGCCGCGCTCGATGAGATGATCAACGATATGAGAACCGATAAAACCCGCCCCTCCGGTCACTACAAATTTTTTCGGTCTACTATTCATACTGTCTTTAATCTTTTATTGAAGCTTGACGAAAAAGCTGGAGGGGCGGGGTAAAACCGGCTCCGCCGGTTACTACATATTTCATAATTTTTTTAATTTGCGTTGTATCCACTCCTCATCATGCACACTCACATCTTCAAGCGTCAACCCTTGGCTAGTTAAAAGTTTCTCATTAAACTCCCGGTCTTTACGCAGTAAATCAACGCCTTCGTTTAACCCGTATGATTCCAGATGCGCGATAAACGCATCCAGGTCCTTTGGAAAACAGAATCCGCCGAAACCACGATATCCTCCATGGGTTACATCTAAATGTGAATCCCCTATTCTAAAATCGGCAGACATTCCCAAACGCACATTTTCATAATTGGTTCCCAATTTCTCGGCAAATTGCGCCAGCATATTGGCAAAATTTATTTTTCGAGAAAAATAAACATTGCCGCCATATTTAATGAGTTCCGCTTCTGTTGCCGTGATTTTTACAGGTCTGTAAGTATTCACTCCCCACGGCGACATAAAAGGAGCTTTGGGTAAAACAGATAAAACAAGGTGCGCGGCATCAAGGCTATTATCCGTAAATCCGACAATCTGGCGATCGGGCTTGATAAAATCAAGCCAGGCCTGGCGCTCGGTCAAAAACTCGGGATTAAAGAGAATTTTATGCCGGGGATACTGCTTCTGGAAAGATTCGGTGGTGCCCGGCGGAACGGTTGATTTAATCACCGTGATCTTTTCTCCGGCAAACATACGGAAAGCCGAAGATACTGCTTCTATATTTGCCGAGCCGTCAGCGCTTCGCGGCGTAGGCACGCATATAAAAATAATGTCGGCTTGATTTATATTATCATCGTATCCTTTCTTGGGATCAATGTCGTAAAGAAAAAGTTCCCGTGCGCGGCGATATTTTTTTATTTCTTCAAAATAACGTTTGAGCGGTGTTCCCACCATTCCGACACCGATAATCCCAATTTTTACTTTTATATCCGACATTGTTTGCAATACTTTGGTTTCTAGATAATTTCTAAAGCCCTCGGATAAAAATATCCGATTCTTTTTTAAATTCCGGATCAAGCCGCCCTGCTTCCTTGGCCTCTTTTTTGGCCTCCTTAATTTTACCGGCATTGGCAAGCAAGGCCGCGTATACCGCGTGATATTTGGAATTTTGCGGAGAAACAATTACTAATTGCGCGTAGATGGGAAGCGCGGAAGAAAAATTTTCCACTCTCTGATATGCCTGACCAATTCTGAATAATTCCTGCTCATCAAGTTTTTCAAGAGGAGTAAGTTTGGCAACCTCTTCCTCTATGTCCGATTTTTTAGCAAGAATGGAAATAATCCAGAGATTTATACCCGCTTCCCGAAAACTGGGATCTCCTTTCCAGGTTTTATACAAAACCTCAGCGGCTCGCTCTCCATTGCCTATCAGAGCATAATACTGCGCTAATTCAAATGCCACCAGTTGTTTGGTCGGGCTCAAACGGAAAGCTTCTTCCAAAATGCGCTGGCTAAGCTGGAGATATTCCGGATTCAGGGTAAGCGTTCGATTCAATAGCGACCCTAAAAACAGCAAATGCTTTATGTCTTTAGCGGAATGCGCCGTTTCTTTTTTCATTTCTTCTATAGTAAACTCAATAAACTGCTTCTGCTCTTCCGGCTTAAAACGTTCGTTTCCGGGAATCCCGCGCGCTATACTGGCAATTTGTTCTCTAATCTCCGTATTGCCAAAAGTATTGTAAAACAAAGCCTGCCGGAAAAATCCGATCAGCTGATCCATATTACCCTGAAATTGATAAACTTGCAGGGCGTGAATAAGAGTTTGGGACGCGCGAATCGGATTTAAATGAAGCGGGAATACAGCGATTAAAAAAAGGATAATTAAAAAAGCATTTAGCGCGTACGCTCTCGCATAATTTTTAACCGCAAAAAATTTTTCTCGATGTGATTCTGCCGTAGGGCTAGACAAATATCCGCCATAAGCCAAGAAGCCAAAAAATAAAAGATAGGTATTTAAATTATCAAATACAAAAATATTCTGCAGAAAATGAGCTATAAACATGCAGGATAACACCAAGCCGTGCCAAAACGGCATAACATTTTTTCTGATGCCGCGCCAAAGCGTCCAGAAAAAAATTCCAAGAATGGAAAGATAAGAAGCAAGCCCCAAAATACCGGCATGTACCAGCCAATCAAAAAAGATATTATGCGAGCGGTCAAACCACGGCTCCTGGCTCCATAATCCCGGATCATAATATTTTTGAAATACAAGGTAATAATTTTCCTGCCCCCAACCAAACAGAGGCCTCTCCAAAAATCCTTTCCAGGACATGCCCCAAATGCGGAAACGCGCCTGAATAGTATCTTCCTGAAAAGAATAATTAGTCAAACGCCTCAAAACCTGGCTTGATTGCACGAATCCGGCGCCGCGCGCAAGCCAGAAAATAAAAGGAATCAGTATTGCAAGCGCCAACGCCAATGCCGCAAGCTTTCTTCCCCAAGGCCAATCCGTCTTCTCCGCGCCGGAGCGCGCAAAAACCTTTGGCCACCACACCACTGAAACGGCGGCAAAAAGTATTGAAGTTGCCGCCAAAGCCAAAACCGCCCCGCGGGTGGCGGTAAAATAAATAATTGCCAGTTCAAATAAAAGAATCAGCGCGTAAATAATTTCAAGCCACCACTTTTTCCAGTAATGATACAAAAGAAGCAAAAGCATCCATACATGAAAAACAAGATAAGCCGCTAAATAAGTTGGATTGCCGATGGTGGAATCAACCCGAAAACCGCCTTGTATGGAAACACGATACCCGAATTTTTGGAGAAGCGCTATGTAAGATACCAAAACGCTGGCGATTAAAGTGGTGTGGAAAAATACCAACCAATCGCGGCGTTTGAATACCGAAAATAACATTACGAAATAAAGGTAGAGATGAACAAGCATCATAAACCCCTCCATGCGCTCGTAATTGGAAAAAAAGGAACGATAGGGATTGGGGCTAAAAAGATCCGCAAAAAATATAATGGCAATAAATACGGTAACTGCTTTAAAAAGCGGGGTTAGTTTGGGACGGTATTCTTCCCGTAAAATCGCGAGGCCGACCCATAGAGCAAAAATTAATTCAATAATAATTCTAAAAGCAAAATTCTTCCCGGTAATGAACGGGAAGAGCATGGAGGAAGAAACATACAAAGGCAAAAACGGAATCAGCCAAAGCCCGATTTTTATTATCCAAAGAAATACTTTTTCGGTCTCGCGCATAATAAATTTAATCCTACTATAAGCATAAAATGAAGTCAATCCAAAGCATTATCCAAATTGCGGCAATATAATGACATCGAATATAAGGACATCGCAAGACCTTAGATTATTTAAAAAGGGACTCTGAAGCCCTGATTCGTAGCAAACTATTGACAAAATGTCAAGAATATAATAAACTATCGTTATTGTTCGTTAACATACAAAATAGGAGGTGAAAATGGAAATAATTGGTTTTATCTTGGCTTATATTTTCATCGGTTACGGGTTTGGAAAAATTCTTAACAGAGAATATCTTAATTACACGCCCACAAAGGAACTTTCCCTGTTTGGCAAACTTAAACGGCTATTGTTGTTTCCTGTCACCTACCATTTCTGGGGAAAAAGGGAAGAAGACCATACCAGAGTTGTTGATAAATCTTTTCGAAATTATGCCGGATGCGGGAATATAGATACATCACCGGAACAACAAAAAAACTACTGTAAACTTTTGGCGCTTGTGTGGCCTCTTCCAATGACCTCTAACTTAATTATAGCATTAATTCAGTTGACTTTCTTTATGGGAGCAAACGCCTTAACAGTTATTACTTCCATACCAAGCATAACGACATGTGCATTTAAACCGGTCATCAGGAAATTGCTTCCGCATTACGCAACAAACAAAGAAGAAATAGATGAGATTGAAAAATTTCAAAATAACGAGCTTGGGGAATTAGAAGAAAAATTGATGATTCTTTTAAAAGACAAAGAAAGATACTTAAGAGAACTTAGGAGCAGCGATGAGGAATGGAAAAAGTGTATCCTTACTCCTAATATTGACGTTATTTTATCAGCTATCCGCGTACAAATTTCAAATTCGGAGGAATCACTGCAAAAAATAAATAAGATTGCCGGAGCAATACGAGAGAAAAAAGAAGTTATGCAAAATTCTCTTATAACTTTAAGGCAATGTGATAAAACAACCGGTCTTAAACTGCACATCACCGTAGAAAATAAAGACAAGTTTTTAAAGGATGATGCAGTGGCTCTTGTCTTTGCGGAAGCCCTTGCTTCCGCCAAAACCGCCATGCAGGAAATAAAAGAACTTGAAACAGAAGATCTTTAGGGCTTTAGAGGCGAAACCTCTAAAGTTTAACTTTAGAGGTTTCGCCTCTAGCCTAATCGCTTCCCGTCCATCTCTTGCCTCTTGCGTCTATTTATACGAGCAATTTATTGGTAATTGGCTCGTATTTTTTTATTGTTAGCTTAACTTTTCTGCCCACAATATCCTCGTAGTTTTCTGAAGACAATTCCTTGGCGACTCTTTTTTGCTAATTTTGCAGTCCAAATTAAAATTCCAATAGTTTGCGCTTAAGCGTAAACTATTGGAATTTTAAGAGGTATAAGTCGTAATGGGGTCGTATTTCTTCAACGCCTGCACTGTCTTCTTCCCTATCACTTCTTCGTATCGCTCCGAGGGCAATCCGCCGGCGTATTGCTGGGGACGCATGGCATAAAGCATATCAACGGCAAACACCGTGCCCCCGGGTATGTCGCAAGCCGCCATAAGGGATTTTCGGAAATA
>Ga0213870_1001560_pt1 | contig 10254 bp, 9 predicted proteins | sample WICALVC2017_Meta_FD_160119 | JGI IMG/M metagenome (GOLD analysis project Ga0213870, IMG submission 160119) | Freshwater microbial communities from subterranean cave lake in Wind Cave National Park, South Dakota, United States - WICALVC2017 | ecosystem: Environmental > Aquatic > Deep subsurface >... | reverse complement strand
AAAGTAAGATAACTGCAAAAAGATATTTGTATTTTTTTATTTGTCTCAACATTTTAGTATTATAACAACTAAGTAGTTAATTATTTAAACAATAATCTTTTTTATAACGCGAGTCTACTTTGCTACAGATAGTATTTACTTTATCGACAGTGTATCCCTGTTTAGAATGTCTAAGTAGTAGATTAAAACATGACTGCTTTTCTTGCCCAGATAAAATAGATGAATTGCAGAAATTAATAGCCCGCTCATATTCGATTCCGGGCTGGCCCTTAAGCAGAAATGCTAATACTATTCCTTGGATACAAGGGAGATGGAGACGGGCCTGAAGGTTTCTACATATTGAAATATTCCCGTTTTGCTCGCCATGGATATTTACCATTGCCCCGCCTAAATCTATCATCGAGTCAACTGCATATTTATCCTCCGGTATAGTCTCGATAAATTTAGCTGCTTTACTTAAGTTTCCTTCGCTAACTTGACTTAGAACGCCATACATTTGTGTATAACAATCCAATTTGCCAAAGTCTTGCTGTTGTCTGCAAATTAAGAGGGGATCATCCTTAATTGAGACAAGTTGCAGTTTACCTTCAATATAATTATTTCCAAGCTCCATAAAAACTCCTGAAGCACATCTTGATCTTTGAATAGGATCACTTGTTGCATCTATGCAAGTATTTAATGCGAGATCAATCATTTTCTGGGGATTACCCCATGCATCAGCGTTTCTGGCTGTTTGCGACAATGCTCCATGGCCAATTCCATGATAACAAGCATCATATAAAACTTGAGTAATCTGAGATTTTTTTGAATCGCATAGTTTGGCTGCCCCTTTTGGACCGCTAGTTTGGAGTAAAAGCTCGGTCAGACCGTGATAAAAACCATAGCCGCAATAAGCAGTTTGGGGAGGGAAATAAAATTCCTTACCTTTTATAAGTAGTTGGTATGTCGCTGCTCCTAACGTATGAGTATATCCGTGACAATCAGAAGCAAATTGAGGTTCGGTTTTATAAAGATTGTCAAATACTAGAAAGGCATCTTCAACGCCTTTTTCCTTGAGTGTTGACTCAAGCAGTTCTTCCCAGCATTTTTGTTTTGGTAGATTATTAAGAGTACTCTGGCATCTGCTGGCAAGTTGGTTTACAGAATTGCTTCCTGGTTTGTTCAAAAATATTGCTATAACTTCGAAAATTACGATTACAGCTAATATTATGAGAAGGTAATTAGATGATTTAGACATTTTATATTCTAAAATGAACCTTGAAAAGTTTGCTTACAATACTCTTGATCACCTGGATCTGTAAATTGGCTACAAAAAGAGTGCCAGTCCTTTTTTATGCCGCTGTTTTTAAATCCAATAAGTGTTTCTTTAAAGCCTGCGATGTAGGATTCTTTAAGATTCTTCGGTAAATCTAACACCATTTCCGGAACATGATAACTCTCTTTTTCGGAAAGCGCTCTTCGACTATCTACCCCAGCTGTAATGTTTATACAAATTTCTTGCATTCTTGGAGTGTATTGTGTAGTTAAACAACTTTTTAGTGACTCTTCGTGATTATTGGAATGTTGAATTTTTGTTAACTGCGAATAGCATGAATCACGGTATTTCTCTTCAAATTCTTGGCAATATAATAAGGGTACTGTTCTATTATCTATTTTTAAACTGGGACCATTAGGAATAGGCAATCCCGTGTCAGTATCAACACCCAATACTTGATTACCGTATTCACTAAAAACGCCTCTATAGCAATTCCAAAGCTCGTTATCAGGACCACCTTCCAGCTCGTCACATTTAGCCACTGATTTGTGAGCATCTTTTAAAACCCTCATATATCCGTGTCCTGCCCCATGGTAACAACTGATTCCCGGATAACTTTGGCGCAAAGCAGAACAATATTTTTTCAAGATTTCAATAGAATCTTTCCTGGTTTCCGCAATCTGCGCTTCAATTCCATGCTGGAATGAAGCGATGCAAGTATTGCTTCCGTAAAGAATTAACTTAGAGACATCGCCTTCAAGGTAATCATAAGCCTCATGTCCAACAAGATGAAGAAGGTTATGGCACTGATCAATTGATATTTCTTTTTGTTGAAGGGCGAACTCCGACAACTTAATTACTCCTTCGATACCACCCTTTTTAGTCAGGTTGCTAAGTTGGTTTCTGATAGCATCATAGGTGCTTAGGCGATTTGATTTTAAAGACTGTAGTTTATCTGCTACACTAATACTTTTTTTGTCATTAACGTTTGTTTTTGATTTAACCAATTGTTGGTATGTTATAAATCCAAAAAAAGATAAGATTATTGCAAGGAGTAAAATTTTTAGATACCTTCTGTCCTGTATTCTGAAGGGCAGATTGACATAACCTTTTATCATAGTCATTTCTTTCCGATGTACAAAACTATCGCACTCCAGCTCAATTATAAAAGTTGGATTAATGATATTATATTGTTGGATTAATTATACTATAAATGATAGTTCTAAATACTATGTTATCCAAAGTGAAAAGAAATGTTGCCAAAATATTTTTCCTACTAATATTATTTATTGTAGTTGAGTTAGTAATGCTTGTTTCATTTGAAAGAAGTCAACATAAAAAGGCAGAAAATATAGATCCTTTGCCTAATTCAGTATCTGATCTTACTGTACTTGCCCAAAATTATTTCAAAGATGGGAGATATAAACAGACAATTGAAGTTTATCAAAAACTTCTAAAGTTAAATTCCAACAAGGAAAATATCTATGTGCAACTAGCCGGTGTCTATCGTATTTTGGGAAAATATGAAGATTCTGAAGTCATGTTTAAAAAAGCATTGGAAATAAATCCTAAAAATGATGGGACATATACTGATTTAGGAAAGCTCTACCGAAATTGGAAAAAATATGATAAGGCAAAAGAGGCCTTTAAAAAAGCTTTAGAAATTAATCCATCTAATCCGCTAACATACAGCTATGGATTGGGTTATCTATATAGAGATATGGGTAGGTTATCGGATGCTGAGGAGAGCTTTAAGAAAACTATTGCCTTAAGCCCTGAAAGTGAATGGGGATATATGGGAATGGGAGATGTTTATCGCCGAACTAAAGATTATAAAAAGTCAGAAGAGATGTTTAAAAAAGCTCTTAGTATTAATCCAGATAGTGATGCACACATTGGTTTAGGTTATCTATATTTGGAACAAGACAGAGATAAAGAAGCGGAAGATGTGTTTTTGGAATCTTTCAATAAACGACCAAAAAGTGATATTTGTACAGGGCTCGGTAACCTTTATCTTAAACAAAAAAGATACAAGGAAGCAGAGGAAATGTTTAAAAAATCAATTGAGATCAATCCAAGGAATGGAGGCTATAAAGGTTTGGCAAATCTTTATACTCGTTTAGGTAAAATAAGGGAGGCAGATGAGGCTCTCAAAAAAGATGCACTATTTAATTAAAAAAATTAAATTTAAAAAATCATTATTGTTTATTTTATTAATTGAGTTAACAATAATTTTTTGTCTTATATTTATTATCGTTAAGAATCAACTACCTCTAAGTAGATTAAGTGTTACTGAGTTAAAAAAAGAAAGTTTAAATGTTACTCCTGCTGAAGATCTGAAATATTTCTTTGAGCCACAACCTAACACATCTGATTCATTCCATAAAAGACCGGATTGGTTAGAATATGATCCTAAAAACACTATTAATTCAGATTCTCTAAATGAAAGGTTTGACTATTCAGTTGAAAAACCAGAAAACACTTTTAGAATAATTACCCTGGGAGATTCTTTAACTTTTGGACTTTTTGTTGATACTTCAGATAATTACCCTGAAAAACTTGAGGATCTATTAAATAATAACTTAAAATGTAAAAATGTTAAAAAGTTTGAGGTAATAAATTTAGGAGTACCTAGTTACGATATAAGATATACCGTTGAAAGATTTAAAAAAAGAGGAGTAAAATATAATCCAGACTTAGTTCTGTGGTTTCTCCAGGGGGGGAACTTTTATAAAATACAAGATCTAGTTACATCAAGATTAAGTTTATACACAGATCAAAAAGGAAATATTGCTGAAAAAGCACGAGTCGATATCTTGAAGGAGCTTGGTGAGGAAAATATATTAAAACTTCAAACAGGTTATTTAAAGATGATTAATAACTATTATACCAACAAACTCGTTATTTTTAGTTTGCCACATCAGTTTAATGATAAAACAGAAAAAATTGTAAAAAACTTTTTAGCCCCACGTAAAGATGGGTATTTCTTTCAAACGGAAACGGATTTTAATGACACTTCAAAAAAATTACTTTTCCCTGATCATCACCCTACAGCAGAAGGCTATACAATCTTGTCACAAGAGTTATATGACTATTTAGTCCAAAATAAATTAATTTCTTGTAATTAAAATATGAAATTAAAATCTATATTTATCTTACTAATATTAACAGTTTTATTTGAGATAGGCGTAATTACGTATCTTACAACCACAATCCATAAGAAAGTGTTAGGAGTCAGCTCAATAACTCCCCTCAATAGAGATGATTTAGTTTTTAGTAATGAGGGAGAATTAAAGTATTTTTATGAACCTGAGTCAAATACTAAGATAGAGAATATATTATATTGGGCAAGTAAGTCAGAGCAGGTAGATATTAAAACTGTAAACACCATAAATTCGGATTCTTTAAATGAGCGTTATGACTATCCAACAGAAAAGCCAAAAGACACTTTTAGGATCATCACTTTAGGAGATTCGCACACTTACGGGGTATATGTTAACACAAAAGATAATTATCCTGAAAAACTGGAAGATTTACTAAATAACAACCTTAAGTGCCAAAATATTAAAAAATTCGAAGTAATAAATTTAGGAGAATCTGGATACGATATTAAATATACTGTAGAAAGATACAAAAAGAGAGGCCAAAAATATAATCCCGATTTAGTTTTATGGCTAATAAAAAGTGGAGATCTCAGTAAAATTAACGAGATCTTTAAAGAAAGAATGTTAAATTTTGACCGTCAATTTAAAGAAAATTTATTAGATAAAACAAATTATGTTCGCATCTTTCAAGAAATTAGGGAGCAGACAGAGAAAGAAATGGGAGATGAAAAAATGTTTGAATATCAACTTAAGGCTTTAAAAGATCTAGAACAACATCTGGATAGCTCTAAATTAATTTTTATGGCGTCACCAAATTATACTATGCCTAAAGAGAAAAATATTTTCGAACAATTGGTTAATGGTTCAAATAATGTTTTTTTATCTCTAAATATTGATCCTGCGATAACTAATGAAGACAATATAGTTAAAGCGGGTGATCTTCATCCGAATAAAAAAGGTTATAAATTGATATCTCAAAGCATTTTCAACTATCTTGTAAAAAGCGGACAAATCTCTTGCAAATAAACCCTGTTACTAACCTCAACTGGCATACAATATGAAAGCTCAAAATTAAATATTTAAATAAAAATGAAATTTTCTCTTGTAAGTAGACTTTAGAATAAAATAATTCTCAATTATTAAAGCGTCCATTTTTGTCCGTAAGAAATCTTTAATTGCCTGTTTCGGATTCTCCACAATCGGTTCTCCTTTTAGATTAAAGCTGGTATTTAATATACAAGGAATGCCGGTTATTTTATAAAAGCGTTGAATTAGTTTAAAATATCGGCCATTTTCTATATTTACTGTTTGTATTCTGCAACTGTTATCTTCATGAACAATAGCTGACAGATTTTCTCTGCCTTTTTCAGTAGCTTGAAAGCAAAAAGTCATAAAAGGAGAAAAGTAGTTTTTTTCAGGAACCTTAAAATATTCATCTACCTTACTTTGTAATATTGATCCAGCAAATGGTCTAAAAAGCTCACGTCTTTTAACAATATTAACTTTATTTTTCATCCATGAAGGTTTTGGATTGGCAAGAATTGATCTTGCGCCTAACGCTCTCGGACCAAATTCCATTTTTCCTTGAAACCAGCCGATAATTTTATCTTTGGCAAGTAGAAAAGCCACTTTTTCTACTAATTCATCCTCATCAGATATAAATTCATATTTCAACTTATACTCTTTTAAAATTTCCTTAATCTCCCCATTCGAGTAAGTTGACCCTAAAGATAGATTGTTTATTGGAGTCTTTGGATTTCCATTGAATGCATGATAATTTATAAGCAAAGCAGCCCCCAAAGCTCCTCCACTGTCTCCGGCGGCACCAAAAACGTAGACTTTTTTAAACGGAGTCCTATGATAAATTTTCCCGTTTGCCAAAGCATTAAGTGCTACTCCGCCGCTTATGCAAAGGTTTTTGGTTTTAGTAAGCTGATAAAGGTGATTTAATATCTTAAAATAAATTTCTTCTGTAACTGTTTGAATACTGACTGCTAAATTTTCATCTCTTGTTGTTACTTTACCAGTTGGTTTACGAGGGTTGCCAAAAAGGTTTTCGAAAGCCTTACTCCACATCTGAAAGCTTTCCCTAAATGAAAAATATTTCATGTTAAGCTCAAAACTGCCATCCTCTTTAACTTCAAGAAGTTTGTAAATATCATCTACAAAAGTAGGCTTACCATAAGCAGCAAGCCCCATAACTTTGTATTCATCTTCATTTACCTTAAAACCTAAAAAAGAAGTAAACGTTGAATAAAGTAGTCCTAGGGAATGAGGAAAATTAATGCTTTTAAGAGAAGTAATTTCTTTGTCCTGGCCACGCCAAAGTGCTGTTGTTTGATATTCACCAACCCCATCCGCAGTTAATATAGCAGAATTTTTAAAAGGGGAAGGATAAAACGCTGCCGCAGCATGGGAAAGGTGATGTGATGAGAAATATATTTTCCCTTTATAATCTAAGTCTTTTCTAATAATTTGTTCAACCTTTATTTTTTGACCAATCCAATCGGGGATGGCTTTTAAAAATGGTTTCAAAGAGAAAGGATAGGTTTCAACAAACGTCTGAAGAATCCTTTCGAATTTCAAGAGAGGTTTTTCATAATATGCGATACAATCTATATCATTAATTCCTAAGTTACAATCCTTAAGACATTTTTGAATTGCTTGCAAGGGGAATTGATTATCATGTTTTATTCTTGTTAATCGTTCTTCTTCAATAGCACAAATAATTTCTCCATTACTGATTAATACTGTTGCGCTATCATGGTAAAACGCTGAAATTCCCAAGATATACATTCTAATAAGCTGATTCAAAATATTTTTTGGATATTTTAGAATCTAATTTTTTCCAGTATGATGATTTTTCATTTTTCCTAACGGCTATAAACTTTAATATCAGAAAAGATATATAAATAATAAAGAAATAGAAAAAAACTAAAATAATTTGAATAAAGAACCTATTTAGTTTGAAAATAAATTTTCGGATCACTTTAATATATCTCATATAATAGGATAGATAAATATAGGAAGAGGAGAGATTTGGGCACTAATTATCAGAAGTGCTACTATTATTAAAAATAATATAATTGGAAGAAGCCAAATCTTTCTAGAGCTAGTTGCCAATATTAATAGCTGTTTTATAGATTCAATCATTAATAATAATATTTTATACTTTTCTTGAATAGAAAGATATGTGGGATGATTTTTAACTGTTTAATCTAAAGGACATTGTATAGAAAGAAATCGGTGAAATATTTTCTAAGGTATTATCTGAATTACACCTACGGTTGTTTTTCCGTTGTCACAGCTGTACCCACGATTTCCTAAACCACTACTAACACTTGCGCTATCTAAGGACTGCTCTGAATTTGCATTGATGGTCAATTCTTTGTATGTGTAAATAACATGTGCAATCTGATCAGAATTTTTAACTTTGAAATTAGCGCCTAGGCGAATTCTAAATACAACTGGGTTTGGCTTACATCCTGAGATATCCAAGATGGTCGATTCATTCCCAAGCTTATCTACCAAATCTAAATGCTTCTTTATCTCTGCGTCTGTGGCATTTGGTCCTGGAAAATTAAGAACTGCAGCTATTTCCTCCGCAGCGGAAAGCTGGTTTGTTGTGGGCGCTGTTGCGGTAGAGTTATCTGTTGAGACTTGAGGCGTAACAGATTGTTGATTTGTAGATTGCTGCTTAATATTAATAGCAGTATAACCAAGCACTATAGCTATAACTACAAGAACAGCTATTCCAATATATGTTAAGATTTTTGTCATAAATAATAGATACTAATTAATAATAGGGATTCTAAATTTAATTGTCAAGTACCCTTTTGCATTCATTATTAAACTGAACTGGTATTTCTTGACAAAAGGAATGACGGTATTTTGAATCTTTGATAAAGGCTGAGACTTGGCCGATTAAATTTATAAAACAATTTCTCTTATTTTCCTGATCAGAAATAACATTGCAGAATCTAATTGAAGCATTTCTATCATTTTCTCCTCCCCAGTAAAGTGAACTTAAAGCTTGATTTAGACATGCCATTATTCCTGCGCTATCTTCAGTTAGCTGACACCAGTTATAAATTGTGGTTAGTTGCGTATCATTCATTTGATCAACTCTTCTAATATCTCTTGAGACAGCAAGTCCTACAAATTCCTTACCAAACCCTCCAAAGCAGGTATCTATATATGCTTTATCTTCTTCCGGCATCTGATTACAAAGGGCAAAAGATTTTTTAAAATCCTCATCTGTTGGTCGTCCCAGATCTGCTCCCACAGCTTCCCAAAGATATGGAGTGATGTATGCATAGCATAAGGTTTTAGCCTCTTTTGGTATAAATGAGTTAGAGCAGAGATAAAATGGATTATCAGCAAAAAGATACTTTTTGCGCTGCTTACTCCAAAGGTTTTTATCATGACCTCCTCCAGAAATAATTTCCATGACTGTTCCGCTTATGCATTGAGATGATTCCTGATTACCGTGTTCTTGAGTGCCTGTTTTTTTACAGATTTCTATTGCCTTAGGCAGATCATATTGTTTGTATGCCAGAATTCCATGTCCTAAACCATGAAAGCACATGGTATAAGCTCCTAATCCTCCAGGAGCTTTTTTACAAGCCTTCTGAATTTCACTTAAGGCGCCATCCCCTTTGTCTATAAAAAATCCAACTACTATTGAATGTGAACAGGCATTTCTAAAATCCTCAGTACATATCTTTATTCCTTCGGCTCCTTGTTGTTTATATAAAACGTCACCAACAACGTGGCCTAATAGATGTAGATCTGTGTTGGGTGGCAAGTTCGCCTTTTTTAATACACCATAAGCGTATTGCGCTCCTTTTTTCCAAGCTAAATCAGAAAAAAAACTTTTCAGCTGAGCAAAAGACATATTTTTATATTCTGTTTTATTACCCGACATCCATAATGCAAGTAAAAAGATATCTAAAATTAGAAAGGAGATTAATACCAATTTGAATTTCATTCTCAAGGAGTGACCAAAATAAAGCCGGTTAATCCAACTCCTTCACAAATATAACCGTATAAACCAACGCCATGGCCAAAGTCAACTTTAATATTGGTAGTAGAGTTTTTTGCAATCTGGTGCTTATGAGTGTCATCGAAAATTAATTTGCGATCAATATTGCCACTGTTTTTTACTATTAGATTTTTGTTAATCTTTATTCTTAAAACCAGGGGATTAGAACGGCAGTTAGTAATATCCAAGCTGTCACTCTCTTTTGATAATTTTGCTGCTAAAGCACTATGTTTTTCTCTCTCTGCGGCAGGAGCATCCGGAGAAGGGGGATTAAGCACAGCTTTTTCATCTGCGGTTAGATCAGGGGGTAATAACTTAGGAAGGTTGGATGAATTAGTTTCCCTAGGAAGAGATTCTTTAGATGGTTGAGGAGATTGCTGTTTATAAATAGCTTGCCCCAATACTAGAGCCACAGCTAGCAAAATTATTATCAAAGGAAGCTGAATTTTTTTATAATTAATCATTTTTATTCAACGATCACATTACCCCGCGTAGATGGTGCTATGTGATCATGATAGCGCCAACTACCTACTTTGTCAAAAACAAAAGACCATTCATTGTCTGATTCGATGGGCTGTTGAGGGTCAAATTCAGGATATATTCCATGGGTAGGGTGTAGGTTACTTGCGGGCCAATGCGGATTTTTGTCCTCGTTTCTAAATACTACCTGGGTGCATTTTTGAATAGTTAGGGTTTCCGGTTCGAAAGAATCCTTCTTCATTAGCACAGTTTGACTAACTGGATTTATTTTTGGGCAGTTCTTCACGGCTTGTTTATTACTTAGTGCATTAAAGCTCAATAGAGCAAAAAGTCCAGCGATACCAAAGAAAAGAAGAATAAATTTATATTTC
>Ga0213870_1001559_pt1 | contig 10256 bp, 10 predicted proteins | sample WICALVC2017_Meta_FD_160119 | JGI IMG/M metagenome (GOLD analysis project Ga0213870, IMG submission 160119) | Freshwater microbial communities from subterranean cave lake in Wind Cave National Park, South Dakota, United States - WICALVC2017 | ecosystem: Environmental > Aquatic > Deep subsurface >... | reverse complement strand
TGGGTTCGGCTTTTATAGCAGCACTGACACGGAGGTCATACCTAACTTGATAGAATTTGAAATGAGAAACGGCAATGATTTTGAAAAGGCTACTATATATGCACTAAGGAAACTTGAAGGGAGCTACGCTGTACTTGTTTTGTATTCAGGTGAAAAGAAACTAATTGCATCAAGGAGGGGGGCGCCATTGGTTCTAGGGGTTGCGGATGATGGCCATTTTGTTTCTAGCGATATACCATCTTTCCTAGAACACACTAAAGATGTTACTTACCTTTATGATGATGACGTTATAATTTTGGGAAACAGTTTGAAGATTTTCAACCTTTTGGAGAATAAAGAAGTCATAAGACCTGTTAACACGATTGATTGGAATATAGAACAGGCAATGAAAGGAAACTTCGACCACTATATGCTCAAAGAAATATCAGAACAAGTTGAAACTATTCAAAGAGCAATAGAGCAAGACAAATCAATAATTTTTGAAATAGTTGAAGAGATAAAGAATGCAAAAGGTATTTTCTTTGTCGCATGCGGGACTTCTTATCATGCATGTATAACTGCAAGCTATCTGTTTTCAAAGATAGCAAAGATGCACGTGAATGTGGTTGTTGCTTCAGAGTTTCCGAGTTACGAACACTTCTTAACCGATAAGACTTTAGTGATAGCTGTTTCTCAAAGTGGGGAGACTGCTGACGTTTTAGAAGCTGTAAAAACCGCTAAAAATAAAAACAGCAAAATTATATCGCTTGTGAATGTCATGGGTTCTTCATTGCATAGATATTCAGATCAGTCATTGATGATGCATGCTGGACCGGAGATTTGCGTGGTTGCAACTAAAACTTATACTTCTCAATTAGCGATACTTAGTTTATTGGCGTATGCGTTAGTTGAAAAATATGAAGAGGGCAAGCTGGAATTAAAATATTTATGGAACTTAATCTACAATCTTACGTCTGCAAATACGAGAGATAGAATAAAGGAACTAGCTGAGAGATTGAAGGATTGGCAACATATATTTTTAATCGGAAGGGGGCTGCAGTATCCTACTGCATTGGAGGCTGCATTGAAAATCAAAGAAGTTTCTTACATACATGCAGAAGGATTTTCAGGAGGGGAATTGAAGCATGGGCCTATTACCTTGATAGAAAACGGGACGCCGTGCATAGTTTTTGTGTCTGACGAGAATGAGAAAGAGATCATTTCTAATGCGATTGAAATTAAAAGCAGGGGTGGGTATATCATTGGAGTTGCTTCTAAGAATAACGAAGTCTTTGATTTCTTCATTAAAGTACCAGAGGTTGGAAATACAAACCCGATTGCCCAAATAATTCCAATACAAATCCTTGGGTATCAACTTGCATTATTGAGGGGACACGATCCTGATATGCCCAGGAATCTTGCGAAAAGCGTCACAGTAAAGTGATTTTATGCATTTAGAGGTGAGAGAATTGGAAGAGAAGGATTTGGAAAATGGTTTTATAGAGACTTTGGATAATTTAAGAAATGTTGGGCTTGATTTGAAAAGGACAAAAGAAATTTTCAGGAAAATAAAATCAAATCCTTATTATAAAATTTTTGTTGCGATTAATGAGAACGGAAAAGTTATCGGTTCTACTACTTTACTAATTGAACAAAAATTCATCCATGAAGGTGGATTGGTTGGGCATATAGAGGATGTAGTTACACATAAAGACTTTAGAGGTATGGGTTTTGGCAAGGCTGTAATGCAAAAAGCTATAGATGCTGCAAAAGATGCAGGATGCTACAAGGTTATTCTTAATTGTAGTGACGAGAATTTTCCTTTCTATGAAAAGCTTGGATTTAGAAAACATGAGAGAGAGATGAGATTGGATTTGAAGTGATAGAATGCAAGCAGTAATTCTCGCAGCTGGGTTAGGTACCAGGTTAAGATCAGTAATTGGTGATGAAATACCAAAAGTTATGACAAAATATAATAACAAACCACTTCTGCAATATACGATCGAGATTCTGAAGAAGTATGGTGTTAAGGATATAGTGATGATTGTTCATCATAAGAAAGAACAGATAATGGATTTTTTTAAGGATGGGAAAAGTTTGGGATTAAACATCAATTACGTTTTCCAAAAAAATCCTAAGGGTGGAACAGCTGATGCTGTTAGGTATGTTAAAGGAAAAAATAATGGAGACAAGTTTCTTCTTGTGTATGGTGACAACATATTCGACAAATCATCTGTAGGAAAAATTTTGGAAATGAAATCTAATCATGACGGCATCATAGCTGTTAAGAAAATGGAAGATACGAGCAAATATGGTGTTGTTGAGGTGAATGGAAATAGGATAATAGGCATAGTTGAAAAACCAGAGGTGGCTGTATCTAACCTTGTTTTAGCTGGACTGTTTATTTTACCTAATGCGATTTTCGACTTTATAGAAAAGATAAAGCCTTCTAAAAGGAATGAATATGAATTAACTGACGCTATACAATTGCTTATTAAAAATAATTACAATTTTGGTTATATTCAGATTGATGAGTTTTGGATAGACCCAAGGGATGCAAAAGAATTAGAACTTGCTAGACAATTTATTGATGAAAATTATGGTTAACGAACACATCTTCAGAGCTTACGATGTAAGAGGAATTTTTGGTAGAGATTTGACTACTGAAGTGGCTGAAAGAATAGGGAAAGCATTTGGTTCTTTTATTGGTAGTGGAAAGGAAATTATAGTTGGTAGGGATGCTAGGCTAAGTGGAGATGCTCTTAAGAATGCATTAATTAGTGGATTGACCTCTGTTGGGTGTAATGTAATTGACATAGGCGTAGTGCCAACACCTGTGCTGTATTTTTCCATAGAATATTTGAACAAAGATGGTGGTGTGATGATTACTGCTTCACATAATCCTCCGGAGTGGAATGGATTTAAATTGTGTGGAAGGAATGGTGTTAGTGTATCTGAAAATCTAGGTTTAGATAAGGTAAAAGAAATTTTCATGGAACAGAAATTCAATAAAGCTGGAAAGGGTTCGGTAAACCATCGTGAAGAAATTATTGATGAATACATAAAGTTTGTAACTGGTAGGGTTAAGCTAAAGAAAAAATTAAAAGTTGTGCTGGATACAGGTAATGCTGTGTGCACATTGACAGCACCTGAAATTTTGGAAAATCTTGGTTGTGAAGTGGTAACAATTAATAAAGAACTAGACGGAAGGTTTCCAAACCGCTCTCCGGATCCAACCGAAGAAGCACTATTAGTATTAAGCCAAGTTGTCCTGAAAGAAAGGGCTGATTTAGGAATTGCGTTCGATGGTGATGGTGACAGGGTTGCTTTTGTCGATGAAAAAGGAAGATACATGTCATCAGGAAATTTAACCATACCAATTTTTGCATCTGCTATTCTAAAGACTAATAGAAATTCGAAGATTGTTTTTGATGTTTGCTGTTCTAATGTAGTGGGAGAAATAATCAAAGTTAATGGGGGCATACCCTTGGTAAATAGAGTTGGTAGGGCGTATATCCGAAAAAGGATGTTGGAAGAAGGTGCGATTTTCGGAGGCGAACATAGCAATCATTTGTTCTTTTCGGATATCTTTGGGTTCGATGATGGAGTTTTTGCAGGTATAAAAATGGTTGAACTGCTTTCAAATAGTGAAAAAAATCTTTCGAATTTTGTAGATGCTATACCGGTATATCCATCTATCCCAGTTAAGGAGATTGTATGCGCTGATAATGTTAAGTTTGATGTTATGAAAAATTTGAAAAAGAGGTTTTCTAGTTTAGGTTATAAGATGGTTGATTTGGATGGTGTAAAGATTGTGAATGGAGATGGATGGGTCTTAATCAGACCTTCTAATACTTTGCCAGTAATAAAAATTAATTCTGAGGCTAAAACCATGATGAAAGCAAAAGAACTTTTTAACTTTGCAGAAAATATTGTAAGAGAAGAGATAGCTGAATATGCATAAAATTTTAATTACAGAGCCGGAATATTTTCCAGAAGATACGATTGCTATATTCAAACAGATTGGAAATGTTATCAGTAAAAGGTTGTATGGAAAAAAATTGTTGAAGGAAATAAAAGATGTAGATATACTGGTAGTAAGGGTTGAAACTTTAGTTGATAAAACTCTTTTGAGAAATGCTAAAAAACTTAAGATAATTGCATCGGCTACAACTGGTATTGAACATATAGATGTTATTGAGGCGGAAAATAGGGGAATAAAAATAATTAGTTTGCATGGAACGCATACACTACCTACAGCTGAATATACCTTTGCCTTGATTTTAAGTCTTATCAGAAAAATTCCTTGGGCGTTTGAACATATGAAGAAGGGGAAGTGGGATAGGTATAAGTTCTTTGGCAAGGAAATGGAGGGAAAGACATTAGGCATTATAGGATTGGGGAAAATAGGCGGGAAGGTTTCAGCTTATGCAAAAACTTTTGGCATGAATGTGGTAGCATATGACCCGTACGCCGATGTAGAGAGGACTAGAGAATTGGATGTGGAGCTGACTTCATTGGAAGATGTTTTAAAAAAGTCTGATGTAATCACGATTCATTCGTTGTTGACAAAAGAAACGGAAAGTATGATAGACATAAAAGAATTGGAAATGATGAAGAGTAGTGCATTCTTGGTAAACACTGCTAGGGGGAGCATTGTAAATGAAAAGGCATTGCTAAAAGCGTTGAAAAATGGATTGATAGCTGGTGCTGCTTTGGATGTTTACAGTTCAGAGCCTATTGAAGACGGGAATGAATTGGTTAAGTATGCGAGGGAAAATGATAATTTATTATTGACGCAACATATTGCAGCATCGACAGAAGAAAGTATAAGAAATGCTGCTATTTATGTGGCTCAAAAAGTAAGAGAAACTATTGGGAAATGATTATGGTAACTATAGGAAGTATTCTTAGATTTATAGTTGGACTTGTATTGTCGGCAGAAATTATTCGGCAAGTTATCTTCGGTACTAAAGTTTCGGATTTGGCTTTGGTTCTTTCAATAGCTTTTATTTTCTTGTCTGCATTATATTTTGTTTTCAGATTTTAATTACATTCTTTCGGGAACTTTGATACCTAATAATTTTAGGGAATTTTCTAGAACAATTTTTGTGGCTTCAACTAATGTCAATCTAAAATCCCTTTGTCTTTCATCATCAGCCTTCAATACTGGACAATTTTGATAAAAATTACTAAATGTTGTTGCTAAATCATAAGTATAATTGCAAATATAGTTAGGTCTATAATCTTTGGCAGCATTTACTACAACATCATAAAAATTCATCAAAACTTTAATTAACTGTTTCTCATGTGATGACAATTTTGAAGATAATATTGTTTGATATTTTTTTGCTTTTTTTAATATTCCCAGACATCTTGTATGTGCGTATTGTAAATATGGTCCTGTATTGCCCTCAAAGCTTAGCATTTGTTTCCAATCAAATGTTATAGAATTTTCAGGTTCTATTTTTAGAATTGCATACTTTAAAGCACCTATTGCAACTTTTTTTGCTATGCTTAGTTTTTTCTGTTTAGAGAGTCTGGGATTTCTTTTTTCGACTTCTTCTAATGATTGTTTTGTTAGACCAGATATCACTTCGTCCAACATCACAGCTCTGCCTTCTCTTGAAGACATTTTTCCTTCTGGCAGATTTACATGCTCAAAAGAAAAGTGATGACAGTCTTTTACAAATTTGTAATCTAATAATTCTAAAAGTTTGAACAATTGCTTAAAATGAAGGTTCTGTTGAGAAGAAACTGTCCATATGGATTTATCTAATTTATAATTTTGAAACTTCTTAACGGTCATGCCTAAATCACTTGTTATATATAATCCAGTTCCATCAGATCTCAGAAGCACGCAATTGGGTAATCCGTATTTTTCTAAATTAGCAACTACAGCTCCTTCAGGCGATTTGAATGCTATATCTTGTTTTAATGCATTACTCACTAAATTTTTGCCTGATTCTCGAAATTCGTTTTCATAGAAGTACACATGAAATTTTATGTCAAGGCTTTTGTAAGTTTCTTTGAAACCTTGTACACACCATCTTACAATTTTATTCCATGCTTTAATAGTGCCACGATCTTTGTCTAACTCGAATTTCCTCAACAATTCTCTAGGTTTCTCATCTAATGTAGCATCTTTACTTAATTCCTCATGGAATTTCACATAATATTGCCACAACCAGAAATCTGGTTTCCCTTTTGGTTTTTTATTTCCTGCCCATGATTGATAAGCTACAACTAATCGTGCTACTTGCAATCCTATGTCATTCATGTAGTTTGCTCTGATTGTTTTATACCCTAAGTAATCGTACAAGTTAGATAATGCATCGCCCAAGAAAGTGCCTCGCGCATGGCCTATATGCATAGGATGTACAGGATTTGGCTGCGAGTATTCAACTATTATACTTTTATTTTTCCCTATATCAATTTTTTTCTTTGAAAGAAGTCTACCCAAAACCTTTTCAGCAACTTTTTCCCAATAGAAAAAGAAGTTAATGTATCCACCTCTTGCTTCAGTTTTTATTATCAAGGGGTTTTTGGAAATTCTTATTTTTTTAACAAGTTCTTCGGCAATTTGTTGTGGATTTTTGTCTTCTTGTTTAGCTAAGTTGAAGCATGGAAAGGCTATATCTCCGAACTCTTCTTTTGGAGGTATTTCTAGAACTTCTTTATTTGCTTGTATGTCAACAGATTCGAGAATTTTTATTATTTCATCTTTGAGCATAAGTAATATCTATTTGCGAAAGTAATTAACTTTTCAACTAATTTTTTTACCTAGAGTAATTAAAACAGCTTTTTGCACATGAAGTCTGTTCTCTGCCTGTTGGAACACTACTGATTGCTGTCCTTCGATCACTTCTTTAGTAACTTCCATGTCTTTATGCGCTGGCAGACAATGCATGAATACCACATCTTTATTTGCATATTCTAAAAGAGCAGAATTCACTTGATACGGCATGAAAATTTTTATTCTTTTTTCTTTTTCTGATTCCAATCCCATTGAAATCCATGTATCAGTATAAACAACATCTGCATCCTTAACTGCTTCTTTGGGATTCTCTGTTAGCTCAACATATTTCTTTAGCTGATTGGAAAGTAATTCCACCTTAGGTTCGTATCTCTTTGGACATCCTATAGAAATATTTACACCAAGCATTGCACATATTAGCATCAAAGAATTACAGACATTGTACCCATCTCCAACATAAGCAACCTTCACATTCTTCAATCCTTTGATTTCTTTTATTGTCATTAAATCTGCCAGCGCTTGGAATGGGTGCTCCAAATCAGATAAACCATTTAAAACTGGAATATCACAATATTCTGCAAATTGTTTCAATGTCTTATGTGAATATACACGAGCCATGAAGAAATCAGCGTATCTGGAGATTACTTTGGCTGTATCAAACAAGTCTTCTCCAGTTGCCAAGAAATGACTATCCTTACTAAAGTCGATTGCATGACCACCAAGCTGCGTCATCGCTATTTCAAAGGAAAGTCTTGTTCTTGTTGAAGGCTTTTCAAAAAACATTACTAAAGTTTTCTGCGACAATGAACTGGAATATTTTCTAGGGGATTTTTTAATTACTGATGATAATTCAAGTATATCAAGTATTTCCTTTTCATTTAAGTCCAAGATTGACAAAAAATCCTTTTTCATAATTTACTATGCATATTAATTGCTAACTATTATTAAAATATTTCTATGAACCCTGTAAAGGATTATGAAATTAAAAGCAAAATTGATGTTAGTGAACTGGTCAAACAAATGGAAGCGAGCGGTGGCTTTACTTCAAAAAAACTTGCCTATGGAGTTGATATTTTAAAAAAGATGCTTGGTGACAAAGAATCTTTGAATTTCCTATCTTTTCCTGCAGATATAATAGCTACTGGAACTAGAGGTGTAATTCGTGAGATGATAAAGGAAAAGTGGTTCGATGTTGTCATCACTACTTGTGGTACATTAGACCATGACTTGGCTAGGAGCTTCAAGGATTATTATCATGGCAGTTTTGGCATGGATGATGTTGAATTACATAAAAAAGAAATTAACAGACTAGGAAATATCTTGATTCCAAACGAATCCTATGGAATAATTATTGAAGAAAAAATGAGGAAATTCTTGAAAGAAATTAACGCGAATGAAATGGCTACTTACGAATTGGTTTGGGAATTGGGAAAACGATTGAAGAATGATTCTATCATGTACTGGTGTTGGAAAAATGAAATACCAATGATAATTCCTGGTATAACAGACGGTGCTGTTGGTTACCAATTATGGCAGTATTCGCAAAATAACAAATTCAAAATCGATGTGTTAAAAGATGAAAAACTTTTGAGTGATTTGGTTTGGAATGTCAAAATATCTGGCGCGTTAATTATTGGAGGGGGTATATCAAAGCATCACACAATATGGCATAATCAATTTAAACAAGGGTTAGATTATGCTGTCTACATTACAACTGCTGCAGAATATGATGGTAGTCTTTCTGGTGCTAGACCAAAAGAAGCTGTTAGTTGGGGTAAGATAAATGAGAAAGCTAGACATGTTACAATAGAAGGAGATGCTACTATAATCTTACCAATAATTTTTGCAAGCTTAATTTAACTAAACCACAACTTGATCTCTTTTTCAGCCTCTTCTCTGGTTGCAGAAGCATGCACAAGGTTCATCATTATCCTATCATCATCCGGCAATAACATGTCACCTAAATCCCTTCTTATAGTTCCCTTCTCCGCCTTCGCAGGATCCGTCGCTCCAGTGGTCTTCCTTGCTACAGCAACTGCATCAGAACCTTCAAATATCATTACAACTACTAGGCCTGAGGACATGAACTTCTCTAAATCAGGATAGAACGGCTTTGCAACATGTGCAGAATAATGTCGCTTAAGCAACTGTGGTGTCGGAGTAATTTCCTTCCTTTTTATCATCTTCAATCCAGCATCTTCATATATCTTGACTATACTTTTCTCAAGTCTCCTCTTCACGCCATCGGGCTTTATCAGCACAAGTGTCCGTTCCATAACATCACTTTATTATCCAGAATATGTTTGATATCTACAAAAACTTTTTCCGCATCTTGCTCTCCATCCACATCATTCAGCATCCCTTCCTTCTTATAGTGCTTCAATACGTCATGCGTCTGTTTTTCATAAACCTTCAACCTTTCCTTAACCACATTCTCTTTATCATCATCTCTCTGCATCAATTTCCCACCACAATTATCGCAAACGCCATTCTTCTTCGGAGGATTGAAAACAAGATTGAAAATTGATTGGCACGAAGAGCACATCCTCCTGCTGCTCAGTCTTCTTATAATCTCCTCTTCACCAACAACCAAATTTATCACTGTATCCAATCTTATCTTTCTCTTCTTCAATAATTTCCTTAGAAAATTAACTTGATTCATCGTCCTTGGATATCCGCCCAAAATAAACCCTTTTTTGTAAACATCCTTCTTCAATTCTTCTTCAACTATTCCATTGATTATCTCGTCAGGAACCAACAATCCTTTGTTCACATACTCGTTAGCCTTCTTGCCCAATTTCGTTCCTTTCTTAATGTGTTCTCTAAAAATATTGCCTGTGGTAATCTGCCTAATTTTATAAGCCTCAGCAATCTTTTTTGCTTGTGTCCCCTTCCCAGAACCTGGAGGACCAAATATCACCAAGAACATATTTTTAATGGAATTTTTGAACTTTTAAATTATTAGTTGTATAAGTTAATTAGTAAATAAGCCGGAGTAGTTTAGCCTGGTTAGAAGATGAAAATCTAATTCACGCTGCGCTCATAATCTGAATGAGCTTTGATTTATCAGGTGAACCGCAGAGGAAGAAGATTCGCGGAAAAGTCGAGAGTTCAAATCTCTCCCCCGGCATCTTCAAAAACAAGTGGATCGATTTTATCTTCCAGAATACTTATTCTATCGACCAAAGTAGTTCTTGGTGGACAGAATCCAAATTTCTTCCAAATTATATATTTTGAAGTATGTATAGGACTTTTCGACCCAATTACATCCATCCATAAATCTACACTTCTATGACCACCTATATACAAACGCATTGTACTTTTACGATCTAAATAAGTATGACCAGCGAACCCAAATTTAGTGACAATATCAAATATTTGTGAAATAAGTGGTTTACTTTTTGAAACTATTTCGATTAATGGGTAAAAATGAACGTCTTTTTCCCTTTTCTTAAACATCAAAGAACCATCGGTATCAAAAATACCTCTTAAACAGTCCAAAATGTATTTTGATCCCAAA
>Ga0213870_1001558_pt1 | contig 10257 bp, 7 predicted proteins | sample WICALVC2017_Meta_FD_160119 | JGI IMG/M metagenome (GOLD analysis project Ga0213870, IMG submission 160119) | Freshwater microbial communities from subterranean cave lake in Wind Cave National Park, South Dakota, United States - WICALVC2017 | ecosystem: Environmental > Aquatic > Deep subsurface >... | reverse complement strand
TAGCGGGTCATGGGATAATACCCTGAAGCTCTGGGATTCGGCAACAGGGACGCTGTTAGAGACTTTTGAAGTCGGCTGGAAAGTTTTGGCCATTGCCTTGCACCCGACGATGCCGGGGCATGTCGTTGCGGCGCTACAAAATGGGACACTAGCACTGATTGAATATGCTTAAAGATAGGAGTGTGTACGCGGTTCCCCGACCTGATCCCTATTTCTACTTTGACAACATGCACTGCAATTTTATTTACTTTGCCGGCCTTCAAGTTTTTTTCGGCCTCTTTCTAGCCGAAATGGTTCATCCTGCAAAATCCTAGTTGTTTAGTCCCATCCTCTTGCTACGAAACCGTAGAAAAGGCCGCAAGCTCTTTGATCAATTGCTCGCCGTAATGATTGATTTGCCATTTTCGAATGACCGCAATCGCTTCTAACGCGGCGACGGTTCCGGGTCTTTTCTTGCAAATCTCTTGCAACAATGGGTTGGTCAGAATCATCGCAGGCTCTACACCTTCCAATTCGGCCTGTTTGTCCCGCCAAATTCGCAGATGTATAAACAATTTCTGTTGGTAACGGGTCATCGGAGAAGACCCTTCCCCTGTTTTTCTTTCTTTTTTGGGCAAAGGGCCTGTGCAAACAACCCCTTTTTTAATGGCCTCTACCCAACATGCCTTATCTCTTGAGATACGCCCTTTTGGAAAAATCTGCGTAAAGGCCTCCTCGTCCATCGGTCTTTCTGCGGCCAATCGAACAAGATCACCACTATGCGCGACCTTAAAAGGGGGCAGGTCTTTTTCTCTTGCTATTTTATCCCGCACCGAGACCAGTTCCATTAAAATCTGCTGTCCCTCAAAAGGTAGCACCGTGGATCCCTTAATGCGAAGATAATCTTTCGGATTAAATGGCTTTCGTGTCCATGCAATATTTTCCATGACGACAAACTCTTCCGCAAGCTGATCCGCCCTTCCCCTTTTTATAACCTCATCCGTTAGAAGAGATCGGAGCGAAGAAAGATATGCGGTATCTTCAGAGGCATAATCAAGCTGTTCTTTGGAAAGCGGACGAACAGACCAATCCGATTTTTGGTGCTCCTTGCAAAGATCAACCCGAAAATATTTAGAGACCAATTCCTTCAGAGAGTATCGAATCATTCCCGTGGCGCGCGCCGCCAATGCCGTATCAAAAATCGGGCCGATCTTAAAACCATAATCCCGCTTTAAAGACGTAATATCGTAGTCAGAGCCGTGGAATATTTTTAATATAGAACGATTCTCGAAAAGCGGTCCTAACTCCAAAACCGAATCTAATAGCAACGGATCAAAAATATAGTGCCGATCCCCGCCTGAAACCTGAATCAACGCAACCCGTTCGTTGTAATGGTAAAGCGAGTCCCCCTCAATGTCAACGCTCATTTCCGTTACATGAGAGAGCGCGGCAATCGCCTTGTCGCGTTCTTCCGCAGTGGTAATATATTGATACTCAAACGGCATTTTTATTCCCCAATAGACCTTGCGGCCTGACAATCATCATCAAAACAAGCACTGCCCCAAAAATAAGCATTCGATATAGATCAAGACCGCGAAGCATTTCAGGCAGTATCGTTAATAAAAATGCGCCCAATATCGCCCCAAAGAGCGATCCCATGCCGCCCAAAACCACCATGGTGAGTATGCGTACCGACTCAAAAAAGTTAAAACTTTCTGGAGAGACAAACGTATATTTGGCGGCAAAAAAAACACCCGCGACGCCCGCAATGCCCGCACCCAAAGAAAAGGCCAATATCTTCATCCGTGTTGTATCAATCCCCATCGCCTCCGCCGCCACCCCATCTTCCCGAATTGCACACAATGCCCGGCCAATTTGAGACTGTGTGATCCGATAAATAATTAAGACGGTACTGACCAGAAAAAAGAGTGCCAAATAATAAAAATGGATCGGTTGACGGAACGAGAACCCCCAAACTACTGGCTGACCAATTTGTAAGATGCCATTTGGGCCGTTTGTCACTGTATCCCAATTGTTCAAGATAAGATAGACAATCTGTACAAACCCCAATGTCACAATCGCCAGATAATCCCCACGCAACCGCAACGTCACCACACCCAAAATCAATCCAAAAAACGCGGCCACCATTCCTCCCAACGGAACGCCTAGCCAAAAGGGAATCCCCATTCGCGTTGATAATAGGGCATACGTATAGGCCCCAATGCCATAAAAACCAGCATAGCCTAGATCAAGCAGTCCCGTCAAACCCACAGCCACATTCAAACCGACTGCGAGCAAGGCATAAAGCAGTGCCAACGTTAAGATATCCAGATAGTAATTGTTCAGAAAGGGCGGCATAACCAACAGAAGAACGACCCCCAAATAAGCCCCCAAATAAGCACCGAAGGATATCCACCGTGGGGCGATTTTAAGAGACCCGACACAACGGGACACCGCCCAAACGGCATTCATCACGGTTGCAGAACGGCAAAGCCGTAAAATGGTATGAAAAAAAAGGCCTCCTCCTATCAAGATAGCAATCAAAAAGACGGCCTTTGTAAAGCCCATAAAGGGCAATACAAGGAGTCCGCACCAAAACGATCCGATGAGAACGGTTTTCGTATAGGAAGCAATAATCATGCGGCGCGCCTTCCTAAAAGTCCAGACGGACGCAGAATTAAAATAAAAATGAGTATGATAAATGCGAATCCATCTTTAAATTCACTGGAGATATAAGCCGCGCCGAGGCTTTCTGTAAGACCTAATAAAATGCCGCCGAGCATTGCTCCGGGGATACTGCCAATTCCTCCCAAAACGGCCGCAGTAAAAGCCTTAATGCCGGCGACGTAGCCGATGGTGAAATGGGTAACCCCGTAATAAATAGCAACCATGACCCCAGCGACAGCGGCCAATGTAGAGCCGATGATAAACGTCACTGCAATCACCGCGTTAATTGGAATACCGCAAAGAGAGGCCATGATTTTATCCTGCGCCACCGCCCGCATTGCCATGCCCAGACGTGTTTTTTGAACAAAAAGATGAAGCCCTGCCATGAAGAGGACGGATGCAGAAATGATCGAAAACTGAATAGGGGTGATGGGGAAATCCCCCATTTGCATGGCCTCTATCGGAAGAATATGCGGAAAGACTTTGTCCGAGGAACCCTGTGTCAACATCACATAATTTTGTAAAAAGATAGAAACCCCCAATGCAGAGATCAACGGGGAAAGGCGATGCGCCTGCCGAATCGGACGATATGCAATCCGTTCCATGGTGATGCCATACAAAGCGCAGGTAATCCCAGAAAGCATCGCGGACAAGATAAGAGAAAAGAAAAGATGCGATTCTGTCAAACCAAACGCCGTAAAAAGTCCTATAAAAATAATGCAGAGATAAGAGCCAATCATGTAAATCTCGCCATGGGCGAAATTGATCATCTCCAATATCCCATACACCATCGTGTAGCCAAGGGCGATTAACGCATACACCGCGCCCAATGTTAGGCCATTCACAAGTTGTTGCAGTAGCATGAACGTTCCTCTACATTAAATTTTATGAGTTGTATATTGGGAATATTAGGTTACCACAATTATGCACACCATAAAATATACACAACAAATCTAAAAAATCAAGTTTGCCAAAATTCTGCGATAGCATTTTGTGTTCATCAAGCCCCCCAATTCACCGTTTCATTTTGGATGATGCGCCTTATCAATCAGCAAGCCTACGATCCCACGATGCAATCATCTCTCTCTCTGGATTGACGTGAAAGATATTAGGCTTTTTTGACAACGCCGTAATATCGTTGTAGAATCCCGTCCCATGAGTATTGGTCTTATTGCCCTGATTGTCATTGCTATTTTTCTTCTGGCGTATCGTCTGTATGGACGTCTGCTTCGACGCAAGTTTGGGTTAGATGACAGCCGAACAACACCCGCTCAAACCATCAATGACGGCGTTGATTTTGTTCCGATTCGGCCTGCCCTTTTGTTGCCGCAACATTTCTCCGCGATTGCGGCCGCAGGCCCTATTGTTGGACCGATTTTAGCCGGCCTTTGGTTTGGGTGGTTTCCCGCCCTTCTCTGGATTGTGTTGGGCAATATTTTTATCGGTTCTGTGCATGATTTCTCTACGCTTGCGGCGTCTGTGCGCCATGGTGCCCAATCTATTGCAGAGGTGTTTAAGGCGCACATCAGTAAAAAAGGCGCGCTTCTTTTCCTCCTTTTTATCTGGATATCGCTGATCTACGTGATTGTCGCCTTCACCGATCTCACCGCCTCGACCTTTTTAGTGGAAGGATATGGCGGCGGCGTGGCGACCTCTTCCGGACTCTATCTTCTGTTAGCTATTTTGTTAGGTTTTGTCATGCGCGTTTTACCAATTCCATTTCCTATTCTTGCTGGCATGGCGATCCCCCTGATTGGATTAACGATCTGGGGAGGACAGTATCTGCCCCTCTCTCTTGCGCCGGTCTCTTTCTTAACGCCGGCACAGGCGTGGGGTATTTTGATTTTAATTTATTGTTGTATCGCATCAATTCTGCCTGTATCTGTTTTGCTTCAGCCACGTGGTTTTCTGGGCGGATATTTTTTATACGGCACGCTCATCATCGGCATTATTGGTCTTCTTTTCGGCGGATATACAGCACAATATCCAGCCTTCGTTGGATTGACCAATCCAAAAGGGGCATTTCTCTTTCCCGCTCTGTTCATCACTGTGGCTTGCGGGGCATGTTCTGGATTTCATGGTTTAGTCTGCGGTGGCACATCGTCCAAACAATTGGACAAAGAATGCGATGCCCATGCGGTTGGATATGGCGGTATGTTGCTTGAGGGTTTGGTTGCGGTGATTGCCTTGGCCACGATCATGATGTTTCCTTTTGGGGACGCCGCCTTAGCAAAAGGGCCGACTGAGATTTATGCGCGGGGACTGGCCCAGTTTGCCAACGTCGTTGGGGTCCCGATGGAAATCGCCATGCGCTTTGGTCTTTTGGCCTTTGCGACGTTTGTCTATGACACACTGGATGTGGCGACCCGATTGGGAAGACATATCTTTCAGGAATTAACGGGATGGCAGGGGGTATCAGGACGGATAGGCGCCACACTGGCCACCTTACTTCTGCCGCTTTTTTTCCTAATGAACACAAAAGAGGCGGCCTACCTAAAGTTTTGGCCGATCTTTGGCGCGAGCAATCAATTACTGGCCGCGTTAAGTCTTCTGGGCATCTCGGTATGGATCATTAAGACCGGCAAAAACGCGTGGTACACGATCATCCCAATGATTTTTCTGCTTGCGATTACGGTGTGGGCGTTGATCTTATTTGTAAAACCTTCGTTTCTAAATCTATCGCCTGACGTGAATGGTGTTGTGGCGGCCATTTTATTGCTCATTACAGGTTTATTATTTTTCGAGGCGTATCAAACCCTAACGCGACATAGAAAAGACGCAGAAAAAACCGATTGATTGATCTTGCGGAATTTTTGGTTTACTTTCAGGTTTGAATATGTTATCCCTTCTACAGATGATTGCATTGCCTGAACCTATTTCCCGACTCGAAGAAATTGCATATAACCTTTGGTGGAGTTGGCACCCGGAGGCGCGTGCGCTTTTTGGCGCGCTAGATGTTACCCTCTGGAAACAGACCCAGCATAATCCTATACAGATACTGCATGATATCAGCCCAGAACGGTTGCAAGCGTTGGCGCAAGACCGACACTTTCTACATCAATATAAAAAGGTATTAGCGGCTTTTGATGCAGAACAAGGCGAGCAAACAACATGGTTTAGAGAGAAGTTTCCAGACCTTCACGGCAAGACCATTGCTTATTTCTCGGCGGAATTCGGCATTCACAATTCGTTGCCGATTTATTCTGGCGGATTAGGGATTCTTGCGGGGGATCACTGCAAAGAGGCCGGTGGACTTGGGGTTCCGCTTGTGGGGGTTGGGTTTTTATATCAGCAAGGATATTTTCATCAGCATATTCATGCCGATGGGAGACAAGAAGCCATTTATAAGCCGCTCAATCTTGATTTGGTTGCCTTAAAAAAGATGACATTTCCGTCGGGCGGGACATTGGTTGAGGTGCCGATGCATCACAGCAAAATTTACGTTTCGGTCTATCAGGTTTTGGTCGGATCCGTCAGGCTTTATCTCTTAGATACCGATGTTCCAGAAAACGCTCCGTGGGATCGGGAGCTTTCTGCCAGACTTTACGCGGGGGATCAGGAATTTCGGATTCGGCAAGAGATTGTATTGGGCATTGGCGGCGTGCGCGCCCTTCGCGCGTTAGGCATTGCACCTGATGTTTGGCATTTAAACGAAGGGCATACGTCTTTTATGATATTGGAACGGATTCGAGAAGAGATTGCGCAAGGAACACCTTATGAAGAAGCGGCCCAAAAAATTCGCCGCAGTACAATCTTTACGACACATACCCCAGTGCCTGCTGGACACGACGCTTACCCTCCTTACTTGATTGAGAAATATTTATCAAATTACTGGCCGTTGCTGTCCCTCTCTCAAGAGGGCTTTTGGGACATGGGAAAACACCATGAGACATGGGGAGAGTCGTTTAACATGACTGCATTGGCGTTGCGTTTTTCAGAAGGGCATAACGCGGTCAGCGTCTTAAATGGAAAAGTATCGCGGAAGATGTGGCAGTGTTTATGGCCAGACAAACAAGAGGACGATGTCCCCATTTTCTCTATTACCAACGGTGTTCATGTTCCCACGTGGGTGGCGTTGGAAATTCGTCAGCTTTATGAAAAATATCTTTCTTCCGATTGGGTCAATCAGCATGACGATCCCAATTTATGGCAAAAGGTATTTGATATTCCAGACAGTCTTTTCTGGAAGAAACATCTTTTCGTAAAAAGAAAGTTATTGCGATTTATACAAGAACGCGCGCGCGCGCTTTTGACGGAAAAAGCCGGGGAAGCCAGTCAGATTCTTGCTTCGGGGGCATTGCTGGATACCGATACGCTCACCATTGGGTTTGCGCGCAGATTTGCCACCTATAAAAGACCCATGCTGCTTTTTCATGATCTTCCCCGTCTCAAAAAAATCCTGACGAATAAATTGCGGCCTTTGCAGATTGTCTTTGCCGGAAAGGCGCATCCTTCCGATGAGCTTGGAAAACGGTCTCTTCAGCAAGTTTACAATTTTGCGTTTGATCCAGAGCTTGCAGGGCGTATTGCATTTATAGAGAATTACGATATGCGGCTGGCCCATGATTTGGTCCAAGGAGTGGATCTGTGGCTCAATACACCACGTCATCCTTTTGAGGCGTGCGGCACCAGCGGCATGAAGGCGTCCATGAATGGTGTGCCGCATCTGAGTACGCTTGATGGCTGGTGGATTGAGGGATTTAACGGAAAAAACGGTTGGGCCTTCGGAAACAAAACCACAACGATACCAGAGCAACAAGACGAGGAAGACAGCAACAGGCTCTACGCGTTGTTAGAGCAGGAGATTATTCCGCTTTATTACGATAAAGACATGGATGGGGTGCCGCATCAATGGATACAGATTGCAAAAGAAGCGATGCGATCCATAGGACATCTTTTCTCGGCCCGAAGAATGGTGAAGGAGTACACAGAGAAATTATATGTCCCAGCCGCAAGATTATCAGCAAGATAATCAGCAAGACAATCAGATTGCAAATAAGCATCTGATCGAAACGTTGGTTTCAAAAAAAATCGTCTATCAGGGGAAATATGTCACGACTGAAGAGCAAACGGTCAGACAACCAGACGGGAAAGAGGCGATCAGGGAGATTGTCACACCTCCCAATGCCGTCGGGATTTTTGCCATTGACCCTAACGAGACGGTTTATCTGGTTTTGCAATATCGGCCAGCCATTGGTCAGGTCACGCTTGAAATACCCGCAGGAATTTTAGATCCAGGGGAGTTGCCTCGGGAGACGGCGATTCGGGAGTGTGGCGAGGAGATTGGCTTAACGCCGGGAAAACTTGATTTTCTATTTTCGTATTATCATTCGGTTGGTTTTTCAACTGGCAAGATTGATATTTTTCGCGCCACCGATTTTACGCCTGCCGTCAATGCGCACACGGATCCGTCTGAGTTTTTAGAAGTCGTCAAGCTCCCGTTTGAAACGCTCTATCAAAAATGTATCCACGGGGAGATTGTTGATAGCAAAACACTGCTAGCAGTGTTTTGGCACCGGCAGAGCATTTAAAAAAGGCATATCCATTCAGTCATATATTTGTTTAGACTCATACGACCCACCTTAAATTTTTAATATGACCCAATATGACCCATGGTAAAACGATCAGATTATTGATCTGCACATTTCCTGATAATCGTAGCGCGACATTTATAGTTTTCCAATCGCTTCCATAACGGCATCTACAATTTTTCGAGATGTCTCAATGGATTCGGGAAGCATGTAAAAAGCATCCATATTCATTGGCGCGCCAAACGTAATCTCTGTAGTCTTTCCGATGCGGGGCAAAATAGAACCTTTTGGGAGAATCCGTTCAACCCCGCGCATACGGACAGGGATAATATGTTTAGGCCGGGCGTCATAGATGATCTTGCCCACGCCGGATTTTCCCTTGAGCAATTCCCCCGTTGTGGAACGGGTTCCTTCAGGGGCAATCAGCACCACCGAACTTTGTAATAACTGCGTCATTTTTGTAATCGCCTGTAAATCGCGTTTTCCGCGCGAGACAGGAAACGCACCCCACGAGGCAATAATGTTGCGAACAATCGGGAAGGCAAACAGCTCCTCTTTGGCAGGGGCGCGCCACCACACCTTGGAAAAAAACGGCATCGCCGTGATGCCAACCAAAAAAGGATCAATGGCCGAAATATGATTGTACAAAAGCATGACACTCGGCATCCCCTTTTGTGGAATATTTTCTCTGCCAATGACCTTTACGCGGTTGAACACCTTAAAGACAATTAGCCAGAAGGTAAGCCCAATGGCATGCCAGCAATGGGTTATAAACCCCGGGGAATTATTCATTATAAAGATGACACAGCACCTGATGAGACGTGCCTTTTTGTGTTGTTCCCGGATAACTTTCTTTACAGACGGGCAGGGCGTGTGCGCATCGCGGATGAAAATGGCATCCAGCCGGAGGAGAAATGGGAGAAGGCATATCCCCCTCCAAATGAACAATCTGTTTATGGGTCGTTGGATCCATTTTAGGCACGGCCGATAAAAGCGCCTGTGTATAGGGATGAAGCGGGTTTTCCAACACCGCCTCTACCGACCCATACTCAATGATACGTCCCAAATACATGACCGCGACTTCATGAGCGAAATACTCGACAATAGAAAGGTTGTGGGTAATAAAAAGAAATCCCAGCCCTAGATTTTCCTGAAGATTTTTGAGGAGATTGAGTATCTGGGCCTGCACAGAAACATCCAATGCCGAGGTGGGTTCATCGCAAATAATCAATTTAGGGTTGACAGAAAGCGCGCGCGCAATGGAAACCCTCTGACGTTGTCCGCCTGAAAACGCGTGCGGATAACGGCCTTTTGCATCGGACGAAAGCCCGACTTGATCCAACAACTGATCCACGCGATTGGGACGATCCGCTTTACTTATTTTTGTAACAGAAAGCCCTTCGCATAGAATCTCTTCAATGGTCATTCTAGGATTAAGCGACGCATACGGATCCTGAAATACCATCTGAAACTCATGGCGCATGGTGCGCAGTGCTTGTTTAGAAATGGTCTCAAGATGAACGCCCCGAAACGAGACGGATCCTCTGGTGGGATTGATCAACTGAAGAATGGCCTTGCCCGTCGTGGTTTTTCCGCATCCAGATTCGCCCACCAACGCAACAGTCTTTCCTGCGTGAACGTCAAAAGAAACCCCGTCTACCGCTTTTACATATCCCGCCACAGAACGCAATAGACCTTTATAAATTGGGAAATGAACGGTGAGATTAGACACTTGCAGAAGTGGATAGGGCGCGGCTTCAATCTGTTTCTTTGCAGATTGTTTTTCCTCGTCTTCCCAGATTGGCCCTGTTGGCGCAAGCAAGCTTACCGAAGGTGCTGTGTCATAGAGATGGCATAAAACCCCGGATGCTTGGCCTGATGGTATCCATTTAGGGTGTACAGGCGCGCAAATCTCCCATGCCCAATCGCAACGGTTTGCAAACCGACAGCCGGGAAAAGCATTGGCAAGAGACGGAACAGAACCCCGAATCATTGTTAATTGAGATCCCCTTTTGGCCTTATATGGCAATGCATCAAACAGTTTTTTAGAATAAGGATGCAGGGGGTTTTCAAAAAAGGA
>Ga0213870_1001557_pt1 | contig 10261 bp, 8 predicted proteins | sample WICALVC2017_Meta_FD_160119 | JGI IMG/M metagenome (GOLD analysis project Ga0213870, IMG submission 160119) | Freshwater microbial communities from subterranean cave lake in Wind Cave National Park, South Dakota, United States - WICALVC2017 | ecosystem: Environmental > Aquatic > Deep subsurface >... | reverse complement strand
TTTAACACAAAATACAATACGAAAAGATTCCATAGAAGTCTTGGATACAAAACGCCCAAAGAATATGTTATGATATACTGCCAAAAGAAAGGAGAACAACCGTTCTCTATCTAGGCAACCAGGACACTTGATTGACTTTTGGCATACAATTATTTATACTCCGAAGCATCATGAGCCATGAATCTCTTCCACGACACATATCAGTTTTTAGTGATGTTGATAGCGCAGATGCTGGATCTTTAATGGCTATAATATATTTAATAAGATTAAATAAGGTTCCGGCAATTAAGGAATATAAGCAAAGAGCAAGAGAACTTCTTGATCCTCAACCAGGAGAAAGTATCCTTGATGTAGGGTGTGGAACAGGTGAAGGGTTACGAGCAATATATAGCTACACACAATCAATAGGAAGTCTAGTTGGAATAGATAAGAGTAATGCTTTAATTGCAGAGTCTATTAATTCAACTTCAAAAGAATTACTTACTGCTGGGAAGTTTATATATCAGCAAGGTGATGCTCATAAACTTTCTTTCGAAGATGGTAGATTTGATGCGACCTATGCGGATCGGACATTTCAACATCTAGACAACCCAGATCAAGCATTTCGCGAAATGCTTCGAGTTACAAAAAGAGGCGGAAGAATTCTTATTGCAGATACTGATTGGACTACGCTTCAATTAGCAGGAATCTCAGCAGAAACAGCTGAAAAAATTAAGCTAGCACATCTTAATATTGTTTTAAATCCTCAAATGGGTGGAAGGCTAAAGGAATTGTTTTCAAAACAGGACTTAATAGATATAAAAGTTGCCAGGATGTCTATTGAAATGCCTGATTTTGAGACAATACAAACAGTATTGACACCGCACTCTTCGCTTGAATTAGCGAGTAAAAATGGAGCTATATCAACAGAAGATGTGCAACAATCTTTAGAAGAAGTGAGGGGAGCAAAAGAAAGTATTAAAGGGTCATTTAATGTTTATATTGTAAAAGGTGTTGTTCGATAGTAACTTCATCCTTGCTTTGGTCTCCTTTTAGTGATACGCTACCCATATAAATATTTGATTTGACTTTCCTGAATGAAAATGATATATAGAGTAGGCTCGAAAATATAAAAGAATATAGGTAAAATTATTTTGGAGATATGTTATGTCATCAAGAGCAGAAAGATTACGTATTGGTCGAAACCCCCATAATCCTGATGATGTTTATGATCATGAAATCCCTGCTCGTGGCAGAATAGAATTAAGGATCGGAGATCCTAAGGTAGATACGAAAGAATTGGCAAGGTTACTGAGTCAGGAAAGCGCCATGCCTCATTTAGTAGGAGTAGTTCCTCATAGAGTGTCTGAAGATGAAAGATTAAGGATTGATACGCAATATCCTGGGCTTCCTCTTATTACTGCGACTGTAAGTGATGTGGAAAAATATTATCTGATGAATACGGATCAGACTCTTATCGTAGCACAGAACCCAAAAATAGAAGGAAAACTTTCTGGAACTGTAGCGGTTCAGGGAGGGAATCCTGGAGTTCTTACTGGGAATATCTCAAAACTGGTTGTAGATGAGGATGAGCAAAAACAGGGGATTGGGACAGAGCTTGTTCGGGCAGCAAACGCTTATATATTTGGTTACTTAAAATTTGAACAAGCAATTGCCACTGTTGTTCTTAATGTACCAAATGATGATGCGCCCCAAAAAGTTTTAAGAAGAGAAGGATTTAAAAGTCAAACTCAACTAAACAGAAAATGTGTAAGTTGGGACATAGAGACAGGAATGCTTATTGTTCGAGACGCGTTGCCATTCCTATTGGAGCGTGGTGACTATTTTAAAAGGGCTAATGCAGCTGCGGATATAGAACGTTATCTCTCGGCACTACAACTCGTTCCAAGGGTTGTCTAGTATAAGACATCTTTCCGCAAATCCCACTTGCTATTCAGATCTATTTATGTTAAAAAAGGGGATGCTTATATGAAAGTCTCCGATATAATGCAAACTCAGGTTGATTTTGTAGAAACAGACATTCCCCTTAGTGGTGTTGCACGTCTTATTTTTGGACGAGGCATAAATGGTGTTCCGGTTTGCAAAGGCAAAAAGGTTGTTGGTTTTGTTACAGAGCGTGATATACTTGCCAAATTTTATCCCTCAATGCAAGATTACATGGAAGACCCAGTTCATTGCGCTGATTTTGAGGGAATGGAGCAAAAGCTTGACGAGATTTTAAGTCTACCCGTAAGTGAAATAATGACCCATACTCCTACTACTATAACCGCAGATACCCCTCTTCTCAAAGCCCAATCAACGATGATGGTAAAAAAAATCGGCCGCCTTCCAGTTATTGATGACAAAGGAAACCTTATTGGACTTCTTTCTAAAAGCGATGTCTTCAGAGCAGTGGTTGGTGACAAGCTTCCTTTTGAGAAAGACGAGAAATTTCATGATTGGGTCTCTCGACGCTATGACGTTCTAGTAGATTGGAAAGCGAGACTGGAAAAAGAAATACCTGATCTTGCAAGCTTATTCAAAAAAGAAAATATAAAAACCATTCTTGAGGTCGGTAGTTCTACGGGTGAGCACGTAATTGCTCTTGCGAAAGAAGGATTTCATGTGGTAGGTATCGATAGAAGTGCGCGTATGATTTACGAGTCTTCCCAAAAGATAAAAACTCTTTCTGATACCGTCAGGCAACGGGTAAAGTTTGTTCATACGGAATATAAAAACTTAAACCAAGTTTTATCTGAAGTAGTTTTTGATGCAGCGATATTCATGGGAGGAGCGCTCGCGCACATTCTAGACCCGTTACAGGCCTTAAAAGAAGTCAACAGAGTTATGAATAAAAAAGCGGTTCTTGTATGCCAGATGCCTAATTATAAAAAAATTATAAATGTAAATAAAAGACTGTACGATTTCGCAATCAGAAAATCCCCTTATCCGGAAGAACGCGAGCAGGCATTTTTACGGTTCTTTGACCCAAAGGAAGAAGGTGTTTTAACTTTAAGTATAGGTGTATTTGCAAGAGGAAAAAAGAAATGGGTATTTAAAGGGATGAATTCACTGCCGATAGTTGAACATGATAAAGAGAGCATAACGTCTTTATTTAAAAAAATAGGATTTTCGAAGATGTCTTATTATGGAGGAGAAAATGGATTTTATTATGACTATTTATTTAGGAAACCATTCAAGCCAACTCAAAGCGATGTGTTAGCTGTTGTTGCGAGAAGATAATTATGAGAAAGATTATCTTATCACTAACATTTATTTTAACACTCATATCTTTAAGTTTTGCGTCCTCTTTTGCCACGTTCAGTTTCATGAACGTGGCTTTTGCTCAGGAAGAACTGACTTTTAAAGAAGCAACAGAGTCCTCGGAACCTAGTATAATAAGAAAAAGTGTTGAATATAGTCTTCCATACGCAGGCTTGCTACCCGATAGTCCTTTGTATTTTTTAAAAGTATCAAGAGATGCTATAGTTGGTTTTTTGATCTCAAGTCCTCTTAAAAAAGCAGATTTTTATCTTCTTCAGGCAGACAAACGATTGAACGCAGGCGTATATCTTTTGCAGACAAAAAAAAATAAGCAATCTTTGGCTGAATCAACTATTTCAAAAGGAGAAAATTATTTTGAAAAAGCAGTTTCTAAGACCCAAGATGCAAAAAAACAGGGTATGGACATAAAAGATATAGCAAGTAGACTTTATACTGCCTCAAAAAAGCACCAAGAAGTAATTAGGGATTTGGAGAAAAATGTAGATTTAAAGACTAAAGCAAGTTTGAAGTCGCTTTTAGAAAGAGTGAAAAATTTTGAAAAGCAGGTGGAGTTGCTAAAACCTAAATAATAAAATAAAGCTCCTAAAATGAATATAAATTTTTAACCTTTTTCCCTTTCAAATCTACTGAGTTTAAAAAGTAATTAAAATCAAAGCTAGCAAACGCTATGATGATTTGTGATATAGATATTAATAGTTGACACTTCATAAATAGGGTTTTAAGATAAGTGGTGGCACTATATCTAGCGTTTAGTTATTAGCGTTTAGTTCAAAAACCAAAAGCTAGTGGCTAGACGCTAACCAACTAAACGCTAATTATGCATTGTCCTTATTGCGGATCGAAAGATACAGAAGTTGTAGAAACAAGAGATAGCGAAGATTTAGAAACCATTAGGAGACGGAGAAGTTGTCTAAAGTGCAAAAAAAGATTTACTACATACGAGAGAATAGAAAACGTCAATCTAGTAGTAATAAAGAAAGATAGAAAAAGGGAACAGTTTAATAGGGAAAAATTAAAAAATGGGATAATAAGATCTTGTGAAAAAACCAGAGTGCCAATTGATGTTATCGAGAGAATAGTAACAGAAATAGAGAGAGAGTTGAGAGGCGCGGATTCGGTTGAGGTAGAAAGTAAAAAAATTGGACAAATGGTATCAGCAAGACTTAAAAAATTAGATAAAGTTGCATATATAAGATTTTCGAGTGTTTTTAAAAGATTTGTTGATGTTGAAGATTTCGAAAGGGAAGTAAGACGGTTAATAAAATAAAGATTATAACGATTATAAATATTATAAAAATTATATGATCAAGCTTGATGGAATAAGAGAAAAAGTATTTTTAGATAGATATGCCTTGAAAGATAAGGAGGGCAGTTTATTGGAGCATGATCCTTCGGAGATGTGGAGGAGAGTCGCACGAGGAATTGCTAAAAATGAGAAGCAAACAATTAGAAAGTATTGGGAGAAAAAATTCTATGAGACAATGGAAGACTTCAAGTTTGTTCCAGGTGGAAGAATTCTATCGGGTGCTGGAACTAACTACCAAGTTACATATTTTAATTGTTTTGTTATTCCATCTCCAAAAGATTCCCGAGAAGGAATTTTGGAATCTTTAAAGCAACTTGTTGAAATTCAAGCAAGATCAGGAGGGGTGGGGTTGAATCTCTCTTCCTTGCGGCCAAAAGGAGCACGGGTAAAAAAAGTAAATGGAACCTCCTCAGGGCCTGTCAATTGGGCAGAGCTTTTTTCGGTAGCAACCCATGATATTGTCCAGCAAGGAGGTTCCAGGCGTGGGGCAACTATGCTTATGCTTTGGGATTGGCATCCGGACATTGAGGAATTTATTACAGTTAAGCAAGACCTTTCCAAAATTAATGGCGCTAACCTTTCCGTTTGCGTTTCGGATAGCTTTATGGATGCTGTTAAAAAAGATAAAGATTGGGATTTAGTCTATCCTGATTTAGATGACCCAAGATACGATGAAAAATGGAATGGAGAAATAGATGAATGGGAAAAAATCGGTGGGAAAATAAAAGTATACAAAACAGTTAAAGCGCGTTATCTTTGGGACCTTATTTGTAGTGCAGCTTGGAGGTCTGCCGAGCCAGGCCTGCATTTTTTAGAGCGTTCTAATAAAAGATCAAATACCTATTATTTTGAGAATCTGATTGCTACAAATCCGTCATTAAGAGCAGGTACACGAGTATTGACAAAGGAAGGAATTTTCCCAATAGAAAAACTTGAAGGAAAAAGATTTCTTGTTAAAAACCTTGATGGCAAATGGTCTGATGCAGAATGTTTTTTATCAGGAAAGGATAAAGAGCTATATAAAGTAACCTTAAACAATAATACGGAAATCTTCGCAACGGCAGAACACAAGTGGCCAGTTGCTCTTGTTGGAGGAGGGTTTGGTAAAGTAACAACTAATAAATTAAAAGCAGGTAATATTTTGCCATTTTCAAAAGCAGATGATATTCAATTTGGCGGAAAAACATCTTTTACACGAGAAGAAGGATTTATGCTTGGTTGGTTATATGGAGACGGATGGATTTCGGTTAGGGGAACGCAAGCCAAAGTTGATACGCTGTCTCCTTATAAAAATTCTTTTATGGGACCAACTAATTTTCGCAATTTTTCTCCTCAACCCTTATTGTCGATTAACAGCTTAACTTCTATTCGGCACGATATCCATGAGGACGAAAAAATGGCTGTTCATTTAGAAAAGAAGGAAAAGTGGGTATTCGGCTTTCTTTTTTCAGAAGAAGATAAAGCCTTGGCAGGTCAGGTAGAAAGTCAAGTAAATAAACTTAAAAGAGTAAGAAGTAACCTAAAAAAGGCTAGTGGTAATACATATACAATACAGGCTACTTCTTCTGAGTTTGCAAATAACCTAGCGGAAATTTTTGGAGTTGATAGAAAAGAGAAAGGATTTCCAATATCAGTTTGGCAATCAGGAGGGAATTTTATTAAGGGATTTGTAGATGGACTAATAAGTTCTGATGGATTTATCGCTAAAAATGCAAATAGGATTGTCTTTACAAGCAAGCACAAGAAAATTGCTGAAGATTTTTCTGATCTTTTAAGTTTCTACGGTATTAAAAATAACATTAGAAGAAGTGAATCTGGTAACGTCAAGTTTCCAAATGGTAAAAATTATTACAAGACTTACGTACGGTATGATGTAACTATAGACGGGTATAATGTGGTCCAGCTTGGAAAAATTTTTAAACTGTCGCATCAAAGAAAGCAAGCAAATCTTCAAAGAATTATTGACGAATATACATCGTCACGTAAATCTCCAGACACAGAGTTAATACGAATTAAATCAGTTGAAAAAACTGGCTTAAAGGAGGATGTATGGGATATTTCTGTATATGATGATAGCCATTGTTTTCAAGTTAACCATTGTATTACGGGTAATTGCGGTGAACAGCCCCTGGGGGCTTGGGCGGTTTGCAATTTAGGCGCAATGAATTTAGCTTACTATGTAAAAGACGGAATTTTTGATTATATTAATTTTGGGAAAGATGTTAGGGTTGCTATGCGCTTGTTGGATAATGTTATTGACCAAACGTATTATTTCTTTAAAGAAAACGAGAAATGCGCCAAGGATATAAGGCGTACTGGTCTTGGTATTATGGGATTAGGAGATGCCTTAATTAAGATGAAGAGTAGGTATGGCTCCAGAGAATCATTGCCAGTTATAGAAAAGATTTTTCAAACCCTAAGAGACAATGCGTACGAAGCATCCTCGGATTTGGCTTACGAAAAGGGATCATTTCCAAAATTTAATAAAACAAAGTACTTAAAAGGTTATCATGTTAAGAGGTTGCCCAAGTTAATTCAGAAAAAAATTGAAAAACATGGAATTCGAAATGCTGTACTTTTGACAATTGCGCCAACTGGTACCACAAGTTTGGTGGCTGGTGTAACATCGGGAATAGAACCAGTATACGAATTTACATTTATTCGAAAAGATAGAACTGGTACCCATACAATGCATCATCCTCTTTTTGAGGAGTGGAGAAAAAACCCTTCAAAGAGCTCAGGACAAAGACCAGCTTACTTTGTGTCGGCCAACGATCTTTCCCCGCTTGAGCATGCTAAAGTTCAGGCAGTTGCCCAAGAATATATAGACTCGTCTATTTCAAAAACAGTAAATGCTCCCAACAGCCATACGGTTGAGGACGTAAAAGCACTGTACATGGCAGCGTATGATTTGGGATTAAAAGGCATAACTTATATGAGAGATGGTTCTCGCGAAGGTGTTTTATCCCGACTTACTGACAAGAAGAAAGAAGAGGCAAAAGAAACCAATGGCTTTTTGCTTCCAAAGAAACCAGTTGTTCCTCGTCCAATGCATCTTGAGGGAGTTACATATCAAATTGATACACCTGTTGGCAAAACATATATAACAATAAATCATAACACACTTAAAGAACCATTTGAAGTTTTTATAACAATTGGCAAGAGTGGATCAGATGTGGCTGCTATGGCAGATGCATTGGGAAGAATGGTTTCGTTAAATCTTAGACTAACTGGAGGATTGTCGCCAAAAGAACGCATTAGGCAGGTTGTAGCACAATTGGTTGGTATTGGTGGAGCAAGAAGTGTTGGTTTTGGTAAAGATAAAGTCCGTTCCCTGCCGGATGCTGTTGCAAAAGTGCTATCTATGCATTACGGATTTTCAATAAATGGAACAGTAGAGGACAAGAAGGCTGCAGATAATGGACATGTGGCAGAAAGTTTGGAGACTAGGCAAAATATTGGAGCACGAGATGCATCAGATGTTGTAAAGTTGCAGCAACTTGCTCTTGTGGGAGGAACATCTGGCGTATTTGCAAAAGATCCAGATTTGTTAGGAACGGAATCTGCAACAGGCCTTTATGATATATGCCCCGAATGTGGCGGTGCAAGTCTTGCGTATGAGGAAGGCTGCAGGAAATGTTATGGATGCGGGTACGCTGAGTGTTAGTTAGCGTTTAGTTCTTTAGCGTCTAGCGTTTAGTTGCTTCTCTAGCATTTTTAACTAGACGCTGAACGCTAATTAACTAGACGCTATTAATATGGCAATTTACACCAGAACAGGTGATAAGGGGAATACTTCTTTATTTAATGGACAAAGGGTTTCAAAGTCAAGCATAAGGGTCGAGGCGTATGGGACAATAGACGAACTTAACAGTGTTATAGGTGTAGTAATTTCAGAAATTCAAAATTCAAAATTCAAAATTCAAAATTACCTGCCCGCAGATGCTACGCATCAAACGTTGCAGGCGGGCAATTCAAAATTAAAAAGTGAATTAGTAAAAATTCAAAACGACTTGTTTGAAATTGGCTCTGCACTAGCATCAACGGACTTGAGCAAATTAGGATCCCTAGGAAATCGAGTTAAAGAGTTTGAGAACGAGATTGACAAAATGACAGAAAAAATGCCAACACTCGCGAATTTTATTTTGCCAGGGGGAGGAAAGACAGGCGCAATGCTTCATTTTGCCAGAACAGTGGCAAGGAGAGCGGAAAGAAAAGTGGTTGCTCTTTCTGAATCAGAAAGAGTTGACAGCAGTATTATTATGTATTTAAATCGGTTATCTGATCTTTTATTTACAAGGGCAAGATTTGTGAATTATAAAGAAAAAAAGAAAGAAATAATTTGGCCCGCCTAAGCTTACTTTAAAAAATAAAAATTGTTGGTTAGACCACTGTCCTGCATCGTATGGTGCGGGGTGGGAAGGTTAGTAAGTAATACTTTGGGAATGTGGTGTAATTCCACAACTGTGCCGCAGCGGTGATAGTCCGAAGACCGACCAACAGATATTCTCGAGCAAGATATGGTTACTGTAGAAACACAAAGGGGTTATGCCTCTAACGAAAGATTTGCTTCCGATGCCTTTAGAATTGAATATAGAGACGTTCATCCTCAAGTAATTATTGATGATTTTGTTCATTATCTTGGCGAATACAGATTTAGTCTTTCAAAAGATTTCTATAACCTTAACTATGTAGAGGGAGAATTAAGGGATCCGCATAGAAATGAATCAATGGTTAAGGTTTCAGAGCGAGCGATAGATTTAAAAAGAAGAGAGGGCAGATCTTTTGCCCGAGAACAAGCAGAAACAATCGGGTTCAAAAGTCTAAATAGGCAGCTTTTGCGTTCACAAACAGGCGATACGATTATTTGGGCTAGTCCTCCTGGGCCAAAAGAAGAGGGTTATGGAAATTATGGTTTTATATATTTTGGCAAGGTAGGAAACCATGGGTTAGGTGGTAATAAAAACATAAAAATGACAGCCATAAGAGTTGAAAAGCCAAGCATAGAGAAGTTTAAAAAAGCATTATATATGCTGACAGGTGAAAAAATAGAATACGAATTCGCAGAGAAATTTTTAGACAGTCCAAGAGTGGTGCCAGAAGATACGAAAGAAGGTTATGTAGATGCTATCTTAAAAATGGTTTTTGATTTTAAACCAAATAGAGATGAAGAAGGGAACTTTAGAAAAATAATTAATAAAATGTTTCCCTTAATTTCGGATTTTGCAAATAATCCCTGGCGAACAAGAGAAGATCTTTACGCTTTGGAAAATTATGCTTTGGAATTAAAAAGAGAGTATTATATTTATGACAGAGAGGATCCATCAAACCTTCAAGATTTGGGAGTTGCTTATAGAAATGAACCTCCAAAAGTTATGGGCAGTTGCGGAAGCACAGGGGAGAGTAGTAATATTTTTAGTTCTGTTTCTTCTTTAAATAGCTTGGATAAATACGGCTCTAGAAGTTTTAAATGTCCATCGTGCGGAAAGACAAACATAAGACCAAAAGATGAGTTGATATCTAATTGCCAGCATTGCGGTAAAGATGTTGCTTGTTAAGAGTTCACTTCGGCGGAACTTCTCTATATGTTTTAGTTGCATGTTGAATAATGCGTGGGGCATTTAGTATTAGATCAAGTCTTTCTGCAAAATAAATACTTGGGTAGTTTATGTTTCCTCCGCAAAGGTCTCT
>Ga0213870_1001556_pt1 | contig 10270 bp, 13 predicted proteins | sample WICALVC2017_Meta_FD_160119 | JGI IMG/M metagenome (GOLD analysis project Ga0213870, IMG submission 160119) | Freshwater microbial communities from subterranean cave lake in Wind Cave National Park, South Dakota, United States - WICALVC2017 | ecosystem: Environmental > Aquatic > Deep subsurface >... | reverse complement strand
ATAATTATTACTACAATAACTAAAAAAATATTTTTTGTATCCATTTTATTCTAATTATTATTGCCTATTTTTATTTATTATCTCTAATTTATTCATTCTATTATTAATTATTCTGCTAATTTAGTAATTGAGGTAATTTTAACTTAATGATGTATCAACTCTCTTGTTTTGTTAATCTTTATTTTTTGTTAACCTTTATTTATTAATGTGTCACTTTATAGAGTTGTGCTTTATAGAGTTATATTTCATCTATAAATTAAATAATCAATGTATAAAAAGATTTTGATGATAATAATCGTGACTTACTCACCATAATTTTTGTTGATAAAAAACTTTAATAATAAAAATTTTCTGGCAACTGCTCTTAATTTTCAAGATATCAATAAGCAAACATTTTATTATTTGTTTGTATTCTGACAATCACTCAACACTAAAATCAATTTTTGTTGGTTTTTCTGACCCAGTTTCATCTATACCATTCCCTAGATTCTCTATTTTTATTTTATATAAAGCAGACCCATGCAATGTTTTTACTTCATTTCCTTTTTTATAAAGTAAATTAAGCTTATCTCTATATCTAAGCTCCAAAAAAACATTAAATCTTCTGCCAACTTTTTCAGTTTTTAAAGTTAGCTCTCCTTCTTTTATTTCCTCTCCACTTTCACTAAATTCTAAATTAGTATTTTCAAGAACATAGGTTATTTTATCTTCTACTGGATTTATATCTAATCTGCCTCTAGCTATCCTAAATTCTATAATTTTTATATTTCCAGGAGCTTGTTCGATTTTTTTTACCTCTCCATCAAGCTCATTTAAAGCATTTATAGTTTGTTTTAAGATGGCCCTTTCTCTCATTTTTTGTATTTGCGGAGTCGCTATAGATAATATTATAGCTATAACTGTTAAACCTATTAAAACATAGATAACTGTTTCTATCCAGATTTGGCCTTTACAGCCATTATAGTTTTTATTCAAGCTTTCTTTATTTTTTTTATTTAAATTTTTTAAATTTTTAATTTGCATTTTACCACTTTTTTAAATTTAAAAATTTCTTCCCACTATTTATAGTACACAAGCAGTTGTTAATAGTTTTTATAATTTGTTAATCCAATAATATTTTTACAACCGAACTTTAATTACTGATACCTAATAATTCCAGTATCTTATAATAAGAAAATAGCGTATATAAATATTAAGATTAGCGATTCTTAAAATTAATAGCTAGATATAAAATTTTATTTAAATATTAATCTAGTTATAAAATTGGTTTTTGATTATAGACATCTATCAAGCTTATTTATCGTATCAGCAAGATCACAGGTTTTTCCTCCTTTTAAAATAGGATATAATCTAACATAATCTGGAAGTTTATCAGTTATAACATAAGTTCTCTCCTCATTTTTTCCAGGAAGAACAAGAGTTGTAGAACCATCATACATTTTAACATCTGGGTTAGAAATTGTAACACCTTCTTTAATTTCAATAGACTTGCTATCAGCCCCTCCTAACTCAACAATAAACCCATCCAAACTTTCATTTACATCTCCAATATGAATTTGTAGGTTTATTTTATCATCAGTGTCAACAGTATTGCCCTTATTGTCAAAACAAGTATATCTACCCTCACTAAAAGTGACTTGTCCAGCTAGGTCAAAACAACTAGTTTCAGCTAACCTCTCTCTAACAAAAGGAACAGCAAAAGATAAAACAATAATGCTAACAGCAACTACTATTAAGACAAGTATAACTGCTCCAATAATCTCTCCCTGCGAGCGTTTTGATTTTGGCAATATATTATTAATAGCAAAATCGAAACGCGAGTTCGCATGTTTTGAATCAGGCAATAATTTTATCTTAAAAGCTGGTTCAAAATGCGAGTTTGATTTTTTTGAATTCAACATAAAATTAAATTTTTTTTTACCTCTTTTCAATATTTTTATTGCAAACCTAATATTCCTCTTTTTAATTTTAATTTTAACTTATAGTCAAGGACGCTGATATTTCCTTGTTTGTGCAAAATAAAAGCATTTTTAGTGACTATTTTAATTTTTGAAAATACTTTTATTTTCTTTGACTATAATTCCTAGTTTTTATTTCAAACTATAAAACTTAATTTTTATTTAATAAAAATTTAATTAGACTATTAATCCCTGTCCTTCAGGACACGCAAATTCTTTTTTTACATCATTTTTTTCAGATACTCCTAATAAAATTGGAATAATTTTAACTGAACTATCTTCATCTGTAGGATAGCTATAGCCCTCAGCTATAACACTAAATCCAGGATTTGCTCTTTTATCTATTTTAACAATTCTCGAACTTCCTCCTTCAACAATTTTTAAATTAAATGCATAGATAGGAATATTGCCAGTGTTTTCAAAACCAAAACTTCCATCCTGATTTATTATTGGTTTCATGTTATTTACAACTTCTAAACAAAATTCATCAACTCTTTTCTCACTTCCAGCAACCTCTTTTGTAATAGCTTCTTTAATAAATCCCCTAGACCATAATAATATTATAACTGCCAGGACAATAACTATCATAATTAATAGTACAGTAGCTATCATCGGACTGACAGCTTTTTTGTTAACTTTTTTGCTTAATTTTTTTTCTGACATTTTTATTTTATTTAATTTTGGTAACTTCAATTAATTTTAATAACCCTGATTTTTTAGAAAGCTTTTAGCAAGATTTCTCTGATTTGCCTGAATCTTTCCTGATTAGTTTGTTAATTATTTATTTATTAATATTTTAACCTTTTTATTTGTTATATTTACTTATTTAAGAGCATTTATTAATATTTTAACCTTTTTATTTGTTATATTTACTTATTTAAGAGCATTTGTTGCTTTTCTATCTATATAACTATAGATTTTAATAAATCTTTCATAAACTGATTTATTCTCATCTAAATAGTCTGGCATTACTAATGATATTTCTTCTCCTGGTTTTAAAATAAGGGTTTTTTTTAGTCCGCCAAATTCGAGAATAATTTTTCTAGTATTTACTTTTACAGGATTGTTTCCAAATTTATCTGGAAGTGTCAGGAAATTCTCATTTGCTAATTTTTCTGCTATTTCTTTCAATACCTTTTTTTCTAATTTACCTGATTTTTGAATCTCTTTCTTTTCTCCATCAAAATACACTGTATTAAATTCTCCTAAATGATTAATATTTATGGTGTCACTTGTAGTTCCTGCAAAACCAGATTGCTCAATTTTTAAAGTAAGGTAGTTTTTTAACTCTCCTTCTTCTGAAAGATAATCACTTAATTTTTCAAGTTTTCCTACAAGAAATCTCGTAGAAGCAATTAGTAATTCAAGTTGTATTGGTCCGCTATCTGATGGTTTTTCTGCTCTTTCAATTATTAAATTAATTCTTTTATCTGGAATTTTTAGAGCATTTAATTCTTCAATAATTTCTTCTTTAGAAAAAGAAGTTCCCTCAAATAATTGTTTTTCCCATAACCCCTGATTATTTTTTAAGTTATTTGCAATTTTGTAATTTTTGTCTTCTGGATCAGAATATATTTTAAAATGTCCACTATGATATCCTAAAGGAGTACTAAACCCTAAATCATTTTTTCCCCCTAAATACCATAAAACCTCATCATTTTCTTTTAAAGGGCTACTAACACTAGCAACAATAGCGTCTTGATTAATAACTATTTTTTCCCCTTTTATACCCCCTTTTAAAACCCCGCTAAGATTAAAATGTATTTCTTTTACAGAAATTTTTAGATCTTCATAGGGAATTTCTTTCCTGCTAATTTTCTCTACTTTTCCAATAAATATATTCTCAGATTCCCTAATCATTCTTTCTAAAGAAACTGGCAAGCTATATACCTCAACTTTATTAAAAACTTTTTCTTTATCTTCCTCTTTATTTTGAGCGGTTAAAAACCGATTAGCTAAAATTCTATTCATGGGAAAATAACCTAAAATGCCTGCAGTTTTTTCAAGAAACCCTCTCCTGTTTATTCCATAACTCTTTTCCATTCTTATATTAAAAATTTTCCATATAAATAGTTTGCTATTTGAAGTAAGAGCTTTTTAGATTTATTTGATTAGTAACTTATTGCTTTTTGATCAGGTCAACTTTTTTGTCAACTAGTTTTTTAACTTATTCATTTATCTTGCAGTTTTTAAGTTCCTGTCTTATAATATTTTCGCATAATATTTTATCTCCAGACTCTTCATGTATAATAAACAGCTGAATTTTTATGTTTCTTATATAATCAAAATTAACTTTTCCTATCCCGCCATCTTGTTTTCTTTCTCTATTGCTAAAAATAGCTTCTTCAGTTTCTCCTGGCACTAAAACATCTTCTTCTGCATCTAAGACTGCCCCCCCAGTAATGCCGTCATCTTCTTCCTCAATAGGTTCTGGCCCTAGCTCTTCTGGTTTTTCAAACTCCTTAAATATAAAATAACCCTCTTTAGATAGTTGCTCAGCATTTAAAGGAATTAATAGACTTGTTGGAATTTTTTCAGTGTCACTTCCAACAAAAAGAATAAACCCATCAATAGAAAATCTCCCATTATTTCTAAAAAACAATTTAAGATTTTCATTTACACATTTATAACTATCAAGAATCATTGATGTCTCCTCTTCACAACTTTCAACTGGCTTTACATTTGCAACTATTCTTAACCATGCATAAACAGCTATCGCCATTGTAATTGCTATAACAATTAAAATAACATATGATAACATTAAACTTACTGACTTTTTGTTCAACAACTTTTTATTCCACTTTTTTTCCAGTTTCATTCTAATTATTATTTGAAAAATTTATTAAATATTAACCTATCATAAAATAGTTTTTGAGATATTTAAATATTGGGTATTTAGTTATTTAAAATATGGTATTTATTAACTATAACTGGCTCTAGTATTAGCGATTAAAAACAACATATTGTTTCACTAAAGCTATAATCAAACTTTTAATAAATTATAACAAGTAACGCAGACTCAAGGGTTTGCTTGATTCATACTAAAAAGCTACCTTAATGCATTCTCAACTCTGCTACCCCTTAAGCATCTTAACTAGTGTTTAGGGCTGCTTCGATCAAGATCTGACCCATTTCGCAAAAGCAAGATCAAAAAGGACAAAATCTCAACGTTTGTACTAAGACTTTTTAACACAAACCTTACTCGCCCTATCAACCTGCCTAAGCTCGCTGGCATATAGCGGAGAGCTAACCCGCTAGCTAGTCTGCATTAATATTAGTTAATTAGAGGTATTTAAAACTTGCTTTTTAAGTTTTTATGTTTCAAATTCTTCATCTAGGGCATTTACTCGAGTGAGTTTTAATAATTGAACAGAGTATCTATCAATTATATCTTTTTCTTTTTTACCTCGCTCATCCATTTCTTTGATATAATTTTTAGCTCGATTCTTAGCATCACTATCATCAAAAGCTTCAAAACCAAAATAACTTCCTATTTTTCTATTTAAACGCGGATCATAATTTAATATAACATGAGCTCTATATCTCATTTTTTAATAGTATTAGATTTTATTCCTAACTTTTATCTCAAGCTTTTTACTTACAAACTTCTTCTTAGCTCTTCAAGCTGTTTATAAGGATCTAGTTCAAGTTCAAATTCAAGTTCCTCTTGGGAATCTTGAGAATCTTGAGAATTAAGCCTTTCAACTAAATTAGCTAAATGAGTTTCTCCTATTTGTTCTATGTCTTTTTCTTCTAAATAACCTTTATTTTTTGCAGATTCTTTAATTCTAAGGCCAGTAATTTTATTCATCTCAAGGTCTGTTAATTTTCCTTCATATGCAGCTATCTCCCATTCATGATCTCTAGCAAATTCTAAAAAAATATTATACCCCCTTTCTCCATATACAGAAAAAGATCTATAAATTCCATTATTTCTCATGTCATTAATAATAAAAACGTGCCAGTTTTGTTCCTGATTTACCATCTTAATATATTATTTTCAACAAAAAATAGTTTTTATTATTTATTGTTTTTTAGAATATATTATTATAATTACTGTCAATTATAATTTTAGCAATAAAACCTACTGATTTGTCTGTAGAATGAATTGTATTATAATTATAGCTAAGTATTTATTTATCATTAATTGATATAATAAACATTCATATTAAGGATGTTGGGCCTTATGCAGAACAGAGAATGTCACACTAATAAGACAATTTCTGTTAAATGAAATATCAAAGAATTTTTAAATTAAGATTACTAGTTAAAATTAAGCGAGGGTAGCGAAGTGGTCAAACGCGCAGGACTTAAGATCCTGTGGCTTAGTGCCTTCGTAGGTTCGAATCCTACCCCTCGCATAATTTCAAAAAAATGAAAACCATAAAAATAATAATATCTGGAACTGTTCAGGGAGTTTTTTTCAGAAGATTTGTAAAAGATAGTGCAGATAAATTAAAAGTTAGGGGTTTTGTTAGGAATTTAGATAATGGAGATTTAGAAATTATTGCAGAGGGGGAAAACAAAAATGTTGATGAATTTTTAAATAAATGCAAAAAAGGGCCTCCTCATTCTGATGTTAAAAATCTTACCATTACCAAAATGAACCATCAAGGCTTTGATAGTTTCAAGATTTTAACTTTTTAGATGTTTATAGTTTTGGTGAAGTCCTATCCAGCTCATCAATTTTCCATACCAAATTTTATTAATATTAATTAGTAATTATCCATTTTATAATTTAATGGTTGGCAATGCATTTTTAATAAAAAGTTGGTTTTTAGAAATTATTTAAAGTAGTTTTTTAATAGAAGATGAATGAGTATAAAAGTAGGTTTTTTAAACACCAATATGTTATAAATTATATGAAAGAAAAGAATAAGGATATAGATATAATGAAAAATAAAAACGAATTGGAAAAATTGAAGCCAAGAATTATTAAAATTTTAAAGAATAGGGGGATAAAGAAGGCAGGGATTTTTGGGAGTTTTGTTAGGGGGGAACAAAAAAAGGACAGCGATATTGATATTTTAATAGAACCGATAAGAGGGATGGGGTTGAAATTTGTAGGCGTCCAGATCGAGCTCGAAAAAGAACTTGGAATAAAGGTAGATCTTTTATCATATAAAGGAATAAATTTCCATCTTAAGAAGTACATACTTGCTGACGAGGTGAGAATAATATGAGTTTTCATACAGATTTACCTTATTTAAATTATGCCTTAGATATTATAGAAGATATTGAAAAATCAATAGAAAATGTATCTAAAGATAAATTCTTAAAAGAAAAGGATATTAGAGATGCAAATATAAGAAGAATAGAAATAATTGGAGAGGTTATTAAAAATTTATCCATTAATATAACTAAATAATATGAGAGTGTTGCATGGGAAGAAATAGCTAGAATAAAAGATAATATAGCCAATCGATATTTTGGTATTGATTTTAATATAATTTGGGAAATATTAAAAAATGATATTCCGGTTTTTAAAAGTCAGATTTTAAAAATAAAAAAAGATTTAGAGAAGAATAAATAATCAAATGGGACGAGAAGAACAAATAACAAATGAAAGAAAGAGGAAACTTACTGAATTAAGAAAACTTATTAATCCCTACCCTCATAAGTTTGATGTTAAAAATTATTCTGATGAAATAAAAGAAAAATTTTCAAAACTGAAAAATAATGAGAAAACCAGTAAAAAAGTTGTTGTTGCTGGAAGAGTAATGGCTATCAGAAATCTAGGAAAATTAATTTTTACTCATGTACAAGATTCAAGAGGAAAATTACAAATAGTTCTTCAAGATAAAGAAACAGATAAAAAAGATTTTAGCTTATTTAAAAAATATATTGATGTTGGAGATTTTGTTGGAGTAAATGGCAATGTTATGAAAACAAAAACAGGAGAGATTAGTATTTTAGTTAAAAATTTAAAAATTTTATCAAAAAGCTTGCTTCCTCTGCCTGAAAAATGGCATGGCTTAAAAGATGAAGAGGAAAGATATAGAAAAAGATATCTAGATTTAATTATGAATCCAGAAGTAAAAAATATTTTTGATAAGAGAACTAAAATTTTAAATGCAATTAGAGAATTAATGGCTAAAAAAGAAATTATTGAAGTTGAGACTCCTTATCTACAAACAATTTACGGAGGAGCTCTAGCAAAACCATTTAAAACTCATTTAAATGTCTTAGATATTGACCTTTATCTTTCAATAAGTCCAGAACTTTATTTAAAAAGACTTATTGTCGGAGGTTATGACAAAATTTTTACAATTTCCAGAAACTTCAGGAATGAAGGAATAGATAGATGGCATAATCCAGAATTTACAATGATGGAAGTTTATTGTAATTATTGGGATTATAATGATATGATAGATTTATTTGAGGAGATTTATGATTATGTTTCAAGAAAAGTTAATAAAAGCACAAAAGTAAAATTCAGAGGGAAAGTAGTTGATTTTAAAAAACCATGGAAAAGAATGACGATGGCTAGTTGTATTAAAAAATACGCAAAAATTGATATTAATAAAATGTCTGATAAACAAATTTCAGATTTCATTAAAAAAAACAAAATTGAAAGTAAGGAAAATAGCTGGGGTTGGAATGTTCAAGCAATTTTTGATCATTACTGCCAAGATAAAATTATACAGCCAACTTTTATTTTAGACTATCCGCTAGAAACAACTCCTTTATGTAAAACTCATAGAAATGATAAATTGTGTAGAACTATTGAAAGATTTGAGCCTTTTTGCATGGGAGCAGAGCTTGGAAATGCTTATAGCGAATTAAATGATCCAGAGTTACAACGAGACCTTCTTGAAAAACAACAGAAATTAAAAAAAGAAAAAAAAAGTGATGAAAGCAATGAAATTCATCCTTTTGATGAGGATTTTTTAAATGCCATAGAAATTGGAATGCCTCCGACAGGAGGATTAGGGCTAGGAATTGATAGAATGGTTATGTTGCTTACTGGCAATGATTCTATAAAAGATGTTATTTTGTTTCCTTTTATGAAGCCTGTTTCAACTTCTGAAGATAAATGAGTTGACGCTGGTAACTATGGACAAAAATTTTGAAAAAATTGAAGAATTAAAGAAAATTATTTTATAAAATGTTCTTACCAATAACTCGCGAACAAGCTCTTGAACTAGTTAAAAAATATAATTCTGATGAAAAAGATTTAATTCATTATCTAGAGAGCGAGGCTGTTTGCAAAGCTTTGGCTGAAAGGCTTGGAGAGGATAAAGAATATTTTGGAATGCTTGGATTGTTGCATGATATTGATTGGGGAATTACAAAAGATAATGTTCAAATTCATCTTACTAAAGCCCCAGAAATTTTAAAAGAAGCAGGTTTTAATGAAAATTTTATTGAACTTTTAATAAGCCATGGCTATGGATTTGATTGTGCTGGCTTAGAAAATAAAAAAAGAACTAAAAAACAAGAATTTATTTTAGCTTGTGGTGAAACAGTAACTGGACTAATTCATGCTTATGCTTTAATGAGGCCTGAAAAGCTAGAAGGAATGAAAGCTAGCTCTTTAATAAAAAAATTTAAAGATAAAACTTTTGCAAAAGGAGTTGATAGAGAAATAATAATGGAATGCGAAAAATTAGGGTTATCTCTTGAAGAATTTTTTGGAATTGCTATTAAAGCTATTTATAATATCAAGGATAAAGTTGGACTGGGCTAATTACATTTATAAACTATTTTTTTATTATTTAAATATGAAAAGAGCTCTCAATCTAAAATTTTCGATATATAATAAAATTTAACTTGAATGAAATATTTAAATATAGCTTTTTTATTACTTTATTGCTAAAATGCCAAACATAATAATAAAAAACAACATAAGAAAAATTGTTAAAGAGCTGGATGAAGAAAAGGTTATTAATAATGTTGCTGTAGAAGTTGAAAAAGCTTTAGAACAAAAAGTTAAAGAAGATTTAAAAAAAGCAATTGAGAGAGCAAAGAAAAATCAGAGAAGAACATTGCTCTCTCGAGATTTGTAAATAATAATAAAAAAGGTACTGGCTTAAAATAATATTGAAATAATTATACTAAATACTTGTCACAATAAAAAAGATTGTATGCGAGAACGTGGATTTAATATTATAGCAAATGGCTTAATAAATTAAGCAATTTTCATTTGCTATATTCGGAAAACCTAAATGATATACTCAATTATTTAAGTTTTACGTTATAATAAAACAATCCCTTTATTGAATACTTGATAAATAAAATTATTAATAAGTTAAATAAAAAAAGAAAAAAATTTAAATGAAATTAAATCAAAAATGAAAGTTACAAAAATA